>ENA-OFDM01000538-OFDM01000538.1-metagenomes-genome-assembly--contig:-NODE-538-length-15743-cov-2.627231_pt1 | contig 15743 bp, 11 predicted proteins | sample MGYA00153385_OFDM01 | MGnify analysis MGYA00153385
GGTAGTTGTTGCGACTTTTCCGCCCCTAAAGTCACAACAACTACCAAGTCGATTGCGGAAGTCAGTGTGTCCGCGGTTCAGCGCGTCCGACCTCAGTGCATCGGCGGCAGTGCCGTGAGCCCCCGGCGATCCTCCACGATCGACGCGAGGATCACTGCCTCGTCGAGGCTTGCCCCGATTCCGTCCCGCCCGGTCATCAGCCGCTCGCGAGTGAAAGCCAGCTGTGTGGCATCCCGTACAAATCTTCGATAGGGGCGGCCGAGCCCGTGGCGTGCCGCCCAACGGGTGGCCTGGCGGCGACCCGCTGCGGTTGTCAGTAGGTTGACTTCCGAGCCGGTGAACCAGCCGACCGCCGCGTATTCGGACAGCCGGGCGTGAGTGAGGCGTTGTTCGTGTCGGCGCAGGCGGGTGATCCCCGCGATAGCGAGCAGGAAAAGCGGAACCTGCACCATGAAGTAATAGCGGTACCAATCGGTTGCCCAGTATCCGGCGCTGTTCCAGAAGGAGTGCAGAAAAACCGCCGGCACCAGGCCGAGCACGAAGTAGCCGATCGCTCCGAGGCGGCCGGTACGTCGGGCGGCCAAGCCAAGCAACACTCCGGTGCAGGCGGTAAACATCACGTGCGCGAAGGGCGAGAGGATGGCGCGCAACAGGAAGGTCCGAGCGACATCGCCGCCCAATCCGCCGTCCTTGTTGATCGCGAGGCCGAAGTACTGCAAGTTCTCGGTGAAAGCGAACCCGACAGCGATCATCGCGGCATACACGACGCCGTCGACCGGGCCATCGAAGGTGCGGCGCATCACCCACAGGATCAGCAGGATGCCGAGCCCCTTGGCGAACTCCTCGATGATGGGAGCCTGCACAACGGTCTCGAAGAACGTGGCGACTCCCGAGCCAGCAAGCCCGGCGAGCGCCTCGTAGTGCTGGGTGACGCCGGAGAAGATCAGGGCGATCAGAACGGATGCCCCGGCTCCCCACAGCAGCGCGAACAGCAGGGCCCCGCGCGGTTCCGGCTCCCAACGATCGATCCAGCGGATGAAGAGCAGCACTCCCACGAGAGGAACGGTCGCGAGCAGGAGCGCCACAAGCAGCGCCATCGGTCCCAGTACGACCAGGAGGTACCAGGCCACAAGAAGGATGACGATCGAGAGCACGACAAATCCGAGCGAAGCGAGCACGACGGTCGCGGTACTGCGACGAATCGGACGAGTGATCGACACCTGGCCACTCTGCTCGAACACGGGATTCGCGTTGGTCGCGATCGAGGGAACCGATCCGGAGGGATCAGTCATCGGCGGGATCAGGCATCGACCGGCACACGACCGACGGTGTTGACGAGGTTGATGGCGACGACCCGCGCGGCGAACGACAGGAGTGCCAGGCGTCTCCCCGGGGTGAAAGCTCCTTCGAGACGGGCGTAGAACGCCTGCGGGATGTCACGGGGGTTCGACACGATGAGCCGGCCCCAGTCGATGATCAACTGTTCCGTTTCGGTGACCTGGGGATGGTCCGGATCGTCCCCCGCCGCGGTGAGGATGTCGCGGAAATATCGTGTCGTCACCGCGGACCCGTACTCGTCGGAGATTGCGTAGGAGAAGAGCGTGACGGCACGTTCCCCGATCCACGGCGCGATTTCATCGCGGAGGGCGCGCCAGCCGAGGTCGTCGGCACGGGTGAGTGGCAGAAAATCCATGCGCTCAGCCTAGGAGACACCGGCCGGTGGTGGGGAAAGTAAAGGCGCACGTGTCATCCCCGCCCGTGCGGCCGCCTTCGCCGCCGGAACGAACCACCGCCGGCAGTGTCGGCGGCCTCGAGTTCACCAACCGTCACCTTCCGGAGCCGCCCTAAAAGACCTTGCCAGGGTTCAACACTCCGAGCGGATCGAACACGGCCTTGATCTGGCGTTGAATATCGAACTGGTCGTCACCGAGTTCATCCCGTAACCAATTGCGCTTCAGCAGGCCGACCCCATGCTCACCGGTCAGCGTGCCGCCGAGGCGAAGCGCTGCGGCGAAGAGTTCTCCCGCCGCCGTCCAGATCACCGCTGGCACCGATCCGTCCGCCTCAGGCTCGTAGACAAAGTTGGGGTGAAGGTTGCCATCTCCCGCGTGGGCCACCGTCGGAATACTGATCCCGTAGCGATCGCCGATCCGAGCTATTTCGGCAAATATCTGCGGCAGGGCACTTCGCGGCACCGCGACATCCTCGATGAGTACCGTGCCCTGCGCTTCGAGCGCCGGGTGGAACGCCCGCCGGATCGCGAACAGCCGCTCCCCCTCAGCCGGATCCGAGGTGAGTTCGGCCTCACCACCACCCCGGCGGATGATCTCGAGCGCGACGGCAGCCTCGTCGGCGCTTGCCGCGCCATCCGCCTGCAGCAGCAGAAAGGTGTTGCCGCGGTCCGAAAGACTTTCGCCGAGGTAAGCGTCGATGGCGGTGAGAGACGCAGCATCCATCAGTTCCAGGGCAGCGGGACGGATGCCGGCCGCCGTGATTGCGGCGCACGCGGCGGCCGCGGTCACCACATCCCCGAACCACGCGCCGATGGTCGCGACCGGTCCGGTCGGCAACGGCCGCAGTCGCACCGTGGCCTCGACGATCACCGCGAGGGTGCCCTCCGAGCCGATCATCAGAGCGGTGAGGTCGAGGCCGGTCACGCCCTTCACGCTGCGGTGTCCGATGGTGAGCAACCGACCGTCAGCGAGCACGACCTTCAGTGCAAGCACAGACTCCCGGGTGACGCCGTACTTTGCGCAGAGCAGGCCGCCCGCATTCGTGGCGATATTGCCACCGACCGTGGAAATCGCCCGGCTGGCCGGATCGGGGGTGAACCACAAGCCGTGGCTCGCGAGGGCGGCGTTGAGATCACCGTTGAGGATGCCCGGCTCGACGACGGCGAGCTCATCGGCGACGGACACCTCGAGGATGTGGTTCATCGCGAGAGTCGAGAGCACGATCTGGCCAGCGCTCGCGATAGAACCACCAGCGAGGCCGGTTCCCGCCCCTCGCGTCACAACTCCGACGCCGTGCTCCGTCGCGATGCGCAGGGTGGCCTGCACATCGTCGATCGATCGTGCCGTCACGAGAGCGAGCGGCGTGCTTAGGGAGTCGTGACCGGACTTGTCGGCGGTAAGTGGAGCGAGCACAGCGGCATCCGTCGACACGGCGTCGCCAAGCAGGTCGCGCAGGGCGTCGATAACGGTCACAGTGCTCCCTCTGACTCTGTGCGCTGAATCCGTGCTGCGTCGATCTGCGCCGGTGTCGCCGCGGGGTGCACCGCGGCGATCGTTCTCTCACGTCTCGTGCCGCCCGAGCACTCTTCGGTCGGCTCGGCGAGCAGCGTCTCGCACCTCTCCGGCGTGCGCTCCATTCGACTGACGAGTTCGAGAGTGGTAGTTCCGAGAATTGAGACGCCGCTGCCAACACGCGCAGGGTAGTTCGTCACTTCACGCCAGTCCTGATGTCGAGCCGTCCATCACGCCAGCGTAGACGTTTCGCGCGGTGTCTGATTCCCGCTAGCTGCGGTCGGTGGCCGGTGCGAGAGTTGACGAATGAGCACCGAATCCATCGCCAGCGTCACGAGCTCTGATCCCCGGTTCGCCGAACGGTACCGCGCGATGTCATCGCGCGACTCTCGATTCGACGGGCAGTTCATCACCGGCGTGCATTCGACCGGAATCTACTGTCGGCCGAGCTGCCCGGCGGTGACCCCGAAGCCCTCGAACGTCACGTTCTACCGCACCGCCGCCGCCGCTCACCAGGCCGGGCTCCGTGCCTGCAAGCGCTGCCTCCCGGACGCGGTGCCGGGATCGCCAGAGTGGAATATCCACGACGACGTCGCCTGCCGGGCGATGCGGCTGATCGCGGACGGAACCGTCGACCGGGATGGTGTGACCGGCCTCGCCAAACGACTCGGCTACACGTCCCGCCACCTTGGTCGCGTGTTAGTGAACGAGCTCGGGGCGGGTGCGCTCGCACTCTCCCGTGCCCACCGCGCGCAGACCGCTCACACCCTGCTGTCGGGAACCGACCTGTCGATCGCCGACATCGCGTTCGCGTCGGGATTCTCCAGTATCCGTCAGTTCAACGAGACCGTGCAGGCGGTGTACGAGACCACTCCGACGGCACTGCGCGCGCGAACAGCCCGTTCCACGGCGACGCGACCGCCTGAGGGTTCGACGACATCGATCACGCTGCGTCTGCCGGCTCGGCCTCCCTTCGACGGCGTCGGACTCATGGCCTTTTTTGCGGCGCATGCCGTCAAGGGAATCGAGACGGCGGATGCTTCCTCCTTCGCGCGGGCCGTGCGACTACCCGGCGGCGTGGCCGAGATCGAGCTCCGGCTGGACGGACCGCAGGCAATCACTTGCACCGCCCGACTTGAAAACATTGCAGACCTCTCACCCCTTGTCTCACGGGTGCGACGCCTGCTCGACCTCGATGCGGATTCCGCAGCCATCGACGCCTCGCTTTCGGCGGATGTCACGCTCGCTCCGCTGATCGCCGCCCGGCCAGGCATCCGTCTTCCCGGAAGCTTTGACATCGAAGAGACCCTGTTTCGCACGATGATCGGCCAACAGGTCTCGGTCGCTGCGGCCACGACTGTCGTCGGTCGCCTGGCGTCGGAGTTGTCCGCGACCCCTGGCCTGTTTCCGACTGCGGTCGAGATCGCGGAGAGCGCACCCGGCGTGGTTCGGGGTCCGGCGACCCGCGTGGCGAGCATCCTCGCTGTGGCGCGGGCCATTGCGAATGGCGAGCTCACCCTCGATGTGGGCCTTCCGGCCGATGAGTTCAGTGCCCGCCTCACCGCGCTGCCCGGTATTGGGCCGTGGACGGCCGGGTATCTTGCGATGCGCGTGCTCGGCAATCCCGACGTGCTGCTCGCGAGCGATCTCGTCATGCTGGCCAGTGCTTCTCGTCTCGGCCTCCCGTCGACGGCACGATCCCTCGCCGCCCACGGGGCCCGATGGGCACCGTGGCGCAGCTACGCCGGCCTGCATTTGTGGAGCGCTGCGGGGCGTTAGCGCACACCGCACCGGTAATCTTGCGCCCGCAGAATCCCGCCGAACGTTATTCGGTATCGGTTTCCGGCACTGGAATTACCGTGATCACGCCCGTCAACGGCACCAGGCCACTGAGTCGCCCGGGCGAGAGCACGTGGGCTACCTGCTCGGCCGACATGAGTCCTGCTGACACCACGAGCTCAGCGATCGAGGCGTTCGTGGTGAGGGCGGTGTGGGCAAGAGAGGCGGATGCCGAATAGCCGATGTAGGGAGTGAGAGCGGTGACAACCCCCACCGATGACTCCACCTGGGCCGCGAGCCGCGAGATGTTTGCGCTGATGCCATCGACACAGTTCACCCGCAGCGTGTAGCAGGCGTTCGTCATCCAGGCCAGGGATTGCAGGATGCTGTGCGCGATCACGGGTTCGAAGGCGTTGAGCTGCAACTGGCCTCCCTCGGCGGCCGCGGTGACGGTGGCATCCGCTCCGATCACGCTGAAAGCCACCTGGTTCACCACCTCCGGGATCACCGGGTTGACCTTGCCTGGCATGATCGACGATCCGGCCTGGCGGGGTGGGAGGTTGATCTCGCCGAAACCGGCCTGCGGGCCGCTCGAGAGCAGTCGGAGATCATTACAGATCTTCGATAGTTTCACCGCAGCGCGCTTCAGCGTGCCGCTCAGAGTCATGAAGATGCCGGCGTCCGAGGTTGCCTCGATCAGGTCCGCAGCTGTCTCCATGGGAATTCCCGTGACCTGCACGAGATGACGGCAGACGGCTTCGGCATAGCGCGGATCGGCGGTGATCCCCGTACCGATGGCGGTGGCGCCCATGTTGATCTCCATCAGCCACGGGATGGTCTCACCGAGACGGTCGTAGTCTTCGGCAAGGGTGTGGGCAAAGCCAGTGAACTCCTGGCCGAGCGTCATCGGCACCGCATCCTGCATCTGCGTGCGCCCCACCTTCAGCACTCCGGCGAACTCGACACCCTTGCGGGCGAAGGCCTGGCCGAGAAGTCGGTGCTCCTCGAGCAGGCGCTTCACACCGAAGACCATTGCGAGCTTGATCGCAGTTGGATAAACGTCATTGGTGGACTGGCTGCGGTTGACGTCATCGATGGGGTGGAAGTGCGAGTAGTCACCGAATTCGTAGCCAAGGATCTCGAGCCCGCGGTTGGCGATCACCTCGTTGGTGTTCATGTTGGTCGAGGTTCCTGCGCCTCCCTGGATAACGCCGACCGCAAACTCCTCATGGAGGGCGCCTCCCACGATCTCCTCACAGACACGGTCGATGAGGTCGGCCTTGTCGGAATCGAGCACGCCGAGCTCCTTGTTGGCGCGTGCGGCAGCCTGCTTGACGCGGGCGAGCGCGCCGATGAGATCCCGATACACGGAGATCGGCCGGCGGGTGATCGGGAAGTTCTCGAGCGCCCGTGCCGTGTGGATGCCCCAGTAGGCATCCGCCGGAATCTCCATACTCCCGAGGGAATCGCTCTCGATCCGAGTGCGGATGCGCGAGCCATCCGCCCCGACCATGCCGGGAATGGCCGGAAGGTCGGCTACGGAGTCATCCGGCCGTGTTTTCTCGGCACCCTGCTCGACGAATTGGTCGCTCAACACATTCCCTGCATTCACTGTGGCTCCATTGCCTCGTGGGTTATCACTGCGTCACGGTCAGACGCAGTTCGCGCCCCAGCACTGCGCTGGATGTCGCGCCGCCGGTTCGATTGTGGCTCACCGACGATTCGAGTTTAGCGAGTGATCACTTTCCCCGATCCCTCATGCCCGCCGTGCCAGCCATGTCCGTTCGGCACCTTTTGCGGGCTCTGCGGGCGGCCGAGAGCGCTCGAACTGCGCCCACAACTGGGGCCAGCCCAGAGGTCGAAACCCCCGGTCAGACGCTTATCCGAACGATATGTTAAGCACACCCGAATATTTAGCGTGACCCGGGAGTGTTCGACTCAGAGCATTCCCAGTAATCTGGCCATGGAAGCCGACTGCGGGAGAGCAGATGTTCGAGGACGACGTGACAGTGCCAGCGGGCTGGTACCCCGACCCCATGGGCCTGCCCCAACTGCGTTGGTGGAACAATCACGCCTGGACCGAGCTCACCACGGAGGCCCGTCCGCCGCTGGTGATGCAGACACCGACCCGTCTCGCCTACGCCGACGAAGAACTACCAACACGGCGCCAGCAGCGTGAGCAGCGAGAGCGCGATGAGCAGTACGCGAATCTCGCCACCGACGAGGACGAAGCGCGGGATGGCGCGACGGCCCGGGCGCCACTCACCGTCACCCTGCGCGAGATTGATGCACCAATCGTCGCCGCAGCGGATGAGCTGCTGGTCCACGAGCCCCTCGCCGCTAGCCTGCCTTCACGATCCCTTCTCGATCGTGCCGACGGCTTCTCCGACGACCTTGACGATGACGCCGTGGACGCTGGCGACCGCAACCCCGCCATCGTCAACCTCGACACGATCAACTACGATCGAGTGGCTGCTGAAGCGGGCGAACCCGAGATCTACGTGCCGCGACCTGCCTTCGTCCCCACCGAGGGATCGGTGCTCGGGTCGCCGGTGACGTCCGTTCCCGCCGCCGAGGCCCTCGCCTCGGTCGATGATCCCCGCTATTCCCCCTCCGACGGCTCCCTCTTCCCGCCACGATCGGCAAACTCGACCGTCTCAGACGCCAGCGCCCGAAACCTCCGGCGGGAATTCGATCCGGAGGCCGAGGACGGGCCGCCCCCACCGCTCCAATCACTGCCGCGACTGCCGATCTACACGGCCCCGGTCTGGATCATTGCCCTCGTGCCGCTGGTGCTCCTCGTGCTGAGCCTCCTGCTCCTCCTCGGCTTCGGCTCGAGTCTCAACATGTGGGTCACGCCCGGCATCGCAGTGTTTTCTTACATTTTCGTCGTCGTCCTCGCGATTGTCGATCGGGCATCGCTCGGCCGCGCGGGCTACGAGCACCGCGCGAGTTGGGCGTGGGCGTTATTGACCGCACCGATCTATCTCGTGGTCCGCTCGATGAGCCTCGCGAAGGTGGGTTCGCTGGGATTCGCCCCGCTTCTTGTGTGGGCGGCACTCGGAATACTGCAGGCCGGTTCGGTGCTCGTCGTGCCCGGATTGGTCATCTCCGCGCTGCCCAACGTCTTCACCATGCAGGCGGAACAGTCGATTGCCTCCGACGCGTCCATCATCGGCGCGCACATCACGGTCGACTGCGCAAAGGCTCTCCCGGTTATCATCGGCCAGACCTTCACCTGCGCGGCGACGAGTCCAACCAATGATCCTTTCAACATCACTGTCACTCTGCAGCGTACGAACGGCTGGATCAACTGGCACGTGGACGACTGGGGCGTTTACACTCTTTCTCGCTGAAGGCGAGCGTGAGTTTCGGGCACTCTGGCTGAGGCTTAGAGTGGAACGATGCCCATTTCGTCGGACAGGCCTCTCTCCACCGCCGAGCGCGCCCGGCTCAGCCATCGGCCGAGCGACCGGGCGATCACCACGACCCTCGCCCTCACCGGGTTGATCGCCGCATTCATGCAGACTCTCGTCACCCCGATCATCCCGCGACTGCCCGGCTTCCTCGACACCAACTCGGCAGACGCTACCTGGGTTCTCACGTCCACCCTGCTGGCGGCGGCGATCTCAACCCCGATCAGCGGCCGCCTCGGCGATATGTATGGCAAGCGTCGCGTCGTGATGGTGCTGTTGATGCTGATGGCCGGCGGGTCCATCATCTCGGCGCTCTCCAATACCCTGATCCCGATGATTGTCGGCCGGGTTTTCCAGGGGGTCGGGCTCGGCGTGATCGCACTGGGCATCAGCATCCTGCGTGATGTGATTCACCCGAAGAACCTCGGAGGCGCGGTCGCCCTGGTCAGCGCGACCCTCGGAGTCGGTGGTGCAATCGGGCTTCCGGTCGCGGCTCTCATCGCGCAGAACCTCGACTATCACTACCTCTTCTGGCTGGCCACTGCCCTTGCGGTCGTTGCCGTGATCCTGGTGGCTACCATTATTCCGGTGTCGACGCTCAGGGCCGGCGGCAATTTCGACTTCGTCGGGGCCGTCGGCTTCGCCATCGGACTCGTCGGCATCCTCCTCGCCATTTCGAAGGGCAGCGAGTGGGGCTGGACGAGTCCGATCACGCTCGGCCTTCTGGTCGGCGGCATCGCGGTGCTTGTCGTCTGGGCGTTCATCGAACTCAGGACCGCCGACGCACTCGTCGACCTGCGGGTGGCGGCCCGACGACCCGTGCTTCTGACGAACCTCGCGTCGATTTCGGTTGGCTTCGCATTCTTCATCACGACGGCCGCTCTTCCGGTGCTGCTCGAGGCTCCGACCACCACCGGGGTAGGCCTCGGCCAGACCCTCATCGTGTCCAGCCTCTGTCTCATGCCGCTCGGACTCGTCATGTTCGTGATGTCGCCGATCGCCGCGCGACTCTCGAATGCCCGGGGGCCTCGCACCAGCCTCATCCTGGGCGGCCTGATCATCACCCTCGCCTTCGCTATCGCTGTTTGGCTGCACAGCGAGATCTGGCACATCATCCTGGTGTCCACCATTGTGGGATTCGGTGTCGGCTTTGCCTACGCCGCCATGCCTACCCTCATCATGCGCGTGGTTCCGGCCACCGAGACTGCTGCGGCCAACGGGCTCAACTCGGTGATGCGCACCCTCGGTTCCACCGCCGCAGCCACGCTCGTCGGACTCATCATCTCTTCCCACCTGGTTGTCTCGGGGGGCGTGGCGATCCCCACGACGGAGGCGTTCCGCATCATCTTCGCGATGGGCAGCGGCGTGGCCCTGGTCGGGGTGATCGTCGCCGTCTTCATCCCCCGGCGAGGCCACGAATACGGCACCACCGCGAGCATGCCGATCACCCTTCCGGAGTGCTGATCGGCCCAATGGATGCGCGCCAACGGGCCGCCTGCATGCTGTGCGATCCGAACGCTCTGCTCCCCGACAGGCTCGTTCAGCCGGCACCCAATACCAGCCGGAGCAGTGCAGCGGCGTACGCATCGGCAGGTTCGACGGCCACCCACTCCGAGCGCTCATCGTTCACGACCAGGCCGACGGCGTAGCCGGTCGACGATCGGGCCAGCGAATCGAAGGCGCCGCCGAGCAGCTGACGCAACTGGTCCTCGCGCGGCAGCCAAAGGGCATCCTCGATGGCCACGGAGTCGAGCGCCCATTCCGTGGTGCCATTGAAGCCGAGGATCGTGCCGGTCTCGAACTCGTGGGATTCGATCGTCATGTCGCTGACGACGAAGATGTCGCCCTCGAAGCCCTCTCGCGTGATTACAAACGAATCGCCGGAGGACGGACGCCAGCGCACCCCGGCGAGACGCAGTTCGATGGCACGAGGCACAGAGATCATTCGGCCATTATGGGCCAGAGAGATGGGCAGCAGGCGTGATGTCAGGCCGACCCGTGAAGTCCGGTTCCCTGGGGGCGACGACTTCGTACCTGCGAGAGGAAGATATCGGGCGTACCCCCGTATCCCGACTCCGACTCTCGCGAAGTCGCCGCCACCCGGGTGTCCCCCGATGGTGCTGATTATTAGACTATGGGCTGATGAGACGGGTGTCTGCCCCCAGACCGGGGCTCCCCCAAAGAGGGGATGAACCCGACACTTCACGAGTATGTCAAGGGCTGTCTTGGCCCTCTCCCGCTGCGTAGGGTAAGGAGGGTCCCATTGTCGGCGCTAAGCGCCCCAGGCTGGAGGTGCCCGTGACCGGCGTTCCCGACTATCTCGAAGCCTGGATGACGCGGCAGCGCTGGTACGCCGGCAAGTCGCGCACACCGAAGCTCGAAGTCATCGGAGGGTTCGGGCTTGCCGACCCGAGCGGTACTGCAGTGATCCGTGTGTACCTGGTGCTTGACCATGCCAGGCATCCCGCGCTGTATCAGGTGCCCCTCACCGAGCGGAGTGAGCCGCTGCCCAATGCAGAGAGCGCGCTCGTCGCCTCATTCGACGTCGAGACCGGGCACCGCTATATCTACGACGGCCCGCACGACCCCGCCTTTGCGGAGGCGTTGCTCCGGCTGGTCCTGGATGGCGGCGAGGCTCATGAGACCGACGGGCCAGCGGGCGGCAACAGCGGCGGCCCGCTCGTCGCGCGCGGGCACCACGCCGCCTACTCGGCTCCCGTGCAATTCCTCTCCTCGCGCGTGCTGGCGGGGGAGCAGTCCAACTCTTCCATCATCTTTCAGACCGCAACCGTCGATGGCACACCGTCGACCCCGATCATTTGCAAGCTATTCCGGGCCCTGCACAACGGCGACAATCCGGACGTGACGCTCACCGAAGCCCTCGGTGCTGCGGGCAGCACCGTCGCACCCCGGTCGATCGGGCACGTGACGGGCCTCTGGACAGACAGCGGAATGCCTGACGGAATCGCCAGCGGCCACCTCGCCTTCCTGCCTGGTGTTGAAGACGCCTGGCGGGTCGCGGTGCGGGCCGCGGAAGTGGCAGAAGACTTTACCGACCGAGCCCGGGCTCTCGGCGTGACCACCGCTGAGATGCACGAGGCCCTGCACTCCGCCCTGCCGTCCCGCGCGACCACTCCGTCAGATATCGCCACGACGGTAGCGAGCATGCGCTATCGCTTCGAACTGGCAGCCGCTGAAGTACCGGAGCTCGCCGAATATCGCCCGGCTCTCGAAGCCATCTACCGAGAGTCCGCCGCGAGCCCGTGGCCGGCCCTCCAGCGAATCCACGGCGACTTTCACCTCGGCCAAGTTCTCGCTGTGCCAGGGCGGGGCTGGGTCGTGCTCGACTTCGAAGGCGAACCGATGCGACCGATGAGCGAGCGCTCGCTTCCCGACATTCCGCTGCGGGATGTCGCGGGCATGCTCCGGTCGTTTGACTATGTCGCCGGATCCTTCGCGCTAGCGCATCCCGGGGAATCGGCCGCGGCCTGGGCTTCTGCGTGCCGCCGGGCTTTCCTTGACGGCTACATCGAGCGTTCCGGACTCGACCTGCGCGCACACCGTGCGGTACTGGACGCCTTCGAGATCGACAAGGCGCTCTACGAGGCGCTCTACGAAGCCCGCAACCGGCCGGGATGGCTGGCCATCCCTACCGCCGCCATCGCGCGACTGATCGAGCGGTCGACCTCGCCGTAGCGGCGGTCAGTCCTCGTCGGCCGCGTTGATCGCGTCGTCCAGAAGCGCCATCAGGGCGTCGAGCTGCACGCTCGACTCGCCCGCGATGTCGGAGTCTTCGCCGTCGAGGGCGCGCGCGGCCAAACCGGCCTTGCTATCGATGAGCTCCGCGATCTTCGCGTCGATCGTCTGTGAGGCGATGATGCGCCACGCCGTCACCGGCTCGGCCTGTCCGATGCGATGCACACGATCGATCGCCTGGGTCTGCTCCGCGCTTGTCCAGCTGAGCTCAGCGAGCACCACGTTCGACGCAGCCTGGAGGTTGATCCCGACACCGGCTGCCGTGAGCGAGGCCACGACCACCGAAACATCCGGATCGTTGTTGAAGGAATCCACCTGCTTCTGGCGGAACGCGGCCGTCTGGTCGCCGCGAATTGAGACTGTCTTGAGCCCACGCTTGGCCAGCGTCTCCTCGGCGATGTCCATCACGTCGATGTGCTTCGCAAAGAACACGACCTTGCCGACCGAGCGCGCGAGCTGGGCGGTGTAGTCCGCCGCAAGAACGGCCTTCGCCTGTCCGATCTTGCGAACCATCGTGAAGACGTTTTCTCCAGTCTTAGCGGCCTTGGATTCCTCGAGTTCGGCCTTCGCGACCATCCGCACCAGCTCGGGATGCGGGGTATCCGCGCTCTCGGAGCGTGCGGTGAGGAGTGCCCGGTAGCGCGACAGAAGTCGACGCGCCAGATCCCGCTCGGCCTGGCGAATGGACCGCCCGAGGTCGTCGTCGAGCTCCACCGGCAGGTCAGCGATGCGCTTAGCGGGCAGATCCGCTGCCACATCGATCTTCTTGCGGCGCACGATACCCATGTCGATCACAGTCTGACGCGCTTCGGCGAAGAATCCGAAGTCGGCCGGTGTCAGGCCGTTTTCCTCCAACTCCTGCATCAGCCTCGCGGTCGGTTTCTCGCCATCGATCCAGCCAAGAAACTGCCAGATCGCGCGAAAGTCCTCGATCGTGTTGATGAGCGGGGTGCCGGTAAGAGCGATCATGAGCGCTCGAGGCGAACGAGCGCGGATACTCTTCGCGAGAGCGAGCACATTCTTTGATCGCTGCGATTCGCGGTTTTTAATGAAGTGCGCCTCGTCGACGACCATGCCCTTGAAACCGAGCGTCCCGAGCCAGCCCATGTGGCGGTCCAACACGTCGTAGTTCACGATCACGACGTCGGCGAATGCGTCAAGGTTTTCACCCGAGCCGTGAATGACGGTAGCCGAGCGCTGCGGAGTCCACAGCTCCACTTCGCGCGCCCAGTTCATCTTCACGACGTTCGGAACCACAACCAGCAACGGATAGGAGCTCGAGACCTGCGCGGCCAACAGCGCCTGCGCGGTCTTGCCGAGACCGGGCTCATCGGCGAGGAGATAGCTGCGGTGACCCTCACGAGCGCTCGCGATGAACTCGGCCTGATGGTGGAAAAGCTCGAGGCCGGCCGGCACCCGGAGGTCGGCAGTAGTCGGTTCCGGCAGGTCCATACTGGCGACCTGTCCGCCGGAACCGTACTCGAACGCGCGAAAGAGCGGCTCGAGAAGCTCCCAGTTGGCCAGGCGGTGGGTCGCGGGTGCGACTTTCACCGTCAGGCTGAAGTCGGGAGCAAGAAAGGGATTCGAGAGCTGGCGAGCAATCACCGATTGCGGCACGACCTGGCGCTCCGCTGCCGGCGCGACGGGATCGGGTTCCTTCACGATGATCAGTTCATCGGGCGAGAGCTCGGTACCCGCGGCGATGAGCATGTCCCGGCGAAGGGTGCGCGCCGCGTCGGTGACGGCGGTCTCTTCGGCGAGCAACTGGATGAGCGAGGTGTCCCGCGCAGCGGTCTTCGCGAGAATTGTTGCGACTCCATCGAGACGTTTGAGTACCTCGATACGCTCGGCATCCGTCACGTCCCGATCGGCCTTGGCGCGAGCGCGCTCCTCACGCATCAGAAGCGCAATCACCTGGAATTTGGTGCGATTCGACGGGCCGACCTTGCCTCGCTCCGCGGCACCTTCGACCTCGCGCACGGCTCGCGCGAGCACCGGGATGACGCCAGCGTCATCCGTGCCGCGTGACCGACGCTGCTGTGACTTTTGCGGCGCGGACTTCTGCCGTGGAGACTTCTGCTGCGCGGGCTTTCTGGACGATGACCTGCGCTGAGGCGTCTTCCCGGAGGTTGCCTTACCCTGCATCGAATTCCCCTGCGTGGAATCCCCCTGGCCACCCTGGTTACGGGCGGACTGTCCCTGGCCGGACCGAGCCATGCTTCTCCTGCGTCTCAGAGCATCGTCTGCGCATCGACCGGTTGCCCTCGAAGGGGGTGTCCCCCGAGATGAGAGGCCGGTTGGCCGCGCGAGAAGGTGCCGATGGTGACCGAGTAATCCCGAATGAAGCTGCCCCGAGGGCAGTACGCCGTCGCACGATCACGAAGTCGAACCCGTGGTGAGTCAGACAGCCGTGAATGAGACAGCGGTGAGTCGACATCCGGATACCGACAGTTCTCAAGCACCGGGGTCGAGGCAACATACGGAATGATCGGATGCTGCCATTAGTTTAGGGCGTTCCGACCCACTTTGGTACACACGTCTCCCCGATCTGGGGATAGGGATCGCCGCAGTTTGTTCACCAACCGGCCAGCTTGGAGTGATGGGATTGGCACATGTCCGGTTACACGGCCCAGTATCCACGGCCCGACCACTTCATTGTCCACCTGAGCGATACCCATTTCGTCGCCGGCGATGGAGGGCTTTATGGCGGCTCTGTCGACAGCAAGACGCACCTCCGCCAACTCTTCTCCGAACTCGATGCCTCCGGGGCGCGCCCGGAGGCCATCATCATCACCGGAGACCTTGCGGATGTCGGCGATCCGATCGCCTACGAAGAATTGAAGGCGATAGTCGAGCCGGCCGCGCTCCGCTACGGTGCCACGGTCATCTGGGTGATGGGCAACCATGACGACCGCGGGGCATTCCGCACGACCCTGCTCGGCCAGCATCCGTCCACCGCTCCCATCGACCGGGTGCACTGGATCGGCGGACTGCGAGTCATCGCTCTCGATTCGACAGTCCCGGGTCACCACTACGGCGAGGTCACCGGCGCGCAGCTTGACTGGCTCGCCGAGGAGCTCGCCTCCCCCGCTCCGCATGGCACCATTCTCGCCATGCATCACCCGCCCATTCCGAGCGTTCTCGATCTCGCGGTGCTGGTGGAACTACGCGACCAGGCCGGACTCGCCGAGGTGTTGCAGGGGTCCGACGTGCGCAGCATCATCGCCGGACATCTGCACTACTCGACCAACTCGACCTTCGCCGGCATCCCGGTATCTGTCGCCTCTGCCACCTGCTATACCCAGGATCTCAACGTTCCGGTCGGTGGCACGCGTGGACGCGATGGCGCCCAAGCCTTCAACCTTGTGCACGTGTACGAGAACACCGTGCTGCACTCCGTGGTGCCTCTCGGCCAGACTGCTGCGGTCTCATATGTGAGCGCCGCCGAGACTGCCCTCATCCTCGCAAGAAACGGCGTGGAGATTCCGGTGAGCGGCACCCTGCCGCCCTCTCCAGAGGTAGCGGTTACCGACGAAGAACTCCACCC
>ENA-OFDM01000556-OFDM01000556.1-metagenomes-genome-assembly--contig:-NODE-556-length-15415-cov-3.365104_pt1 | contig 15415 bp, 14 predicted proteins | sample MGYA00153385_OFDM01 | MGnify analysis MGYA00153385
TGCCGATCTCCCGAACCTCTTCCAGGTGGTGCGAGATGAAGATGACGCCGACCCCATCCGCGCAGAGCTCGCGGACGAGATCGAACAACCGCTCTGTCTCGTGGCGCGACAGCGAAGCCGTCGGCTCGTCCATAATGAGGACGCGTACTTCTCCGGACAATGCTTTCGCGATCTCGACCATCTGCTGGTGCGCGACGCCGAGAGTACCGACGATCCGCCCGGGGTCGACCGTCGAGCCGACTCTGGCGAGCAGTTCCTCGGCCTGCTGCAGTGTCGCGCGACGGTCTACAATTCCGTACCGGCGCGGAAGCCGACCCAGAAGTAGGTTTTCTGCGACACTGAGCTGTGGGACGAGCGCTAGCTCCTGATGAATCGTAGCGATGCCCCGCCCCTGGGCGTCGGCGGCCGACATCATGCGCACAGGTGAGCCATCAATGCGGACCTCCCCGGCGTCGGGCTGCACCACGCCGCCGACGATCTTGATGAGGGTGCTCTTGCCTGCGCCGTTCTCACCGACGAGGACGTGGACCTCGGACGTGTGCAGATTGAAGTCGACGCCGGCCAGCGCGACAACGCCAGGGTAGATCTTGCGAATGCCGTCCATAGCCAGAAGCTCAGTCACGTTGCGCCTTTCTCATTTTCATATGCTGAATGCCGGCTCACGGTGGTACCGGGGCTCAGACCTCCTGATATCAAAGTTTGTTCATGCGCGCAACTTTCTAACTATTGTCCCTCGCGCCGTCCTTGCCAAGCACTACTAGAAACCAATCGACAGCGGTGGCCCTCGGCTGACGTCGCGGTCAACGCAAGCCGCAGTTCTTCCGCGATGCTGCCCGGCTGGTCTGGGCGGGCACGTCTGCCAGGCCTCACGAACCGCAGATTGACGTGGCATGTACTGCCGTGACAGGAGCCAGACCAAATGCTGAACCGGTCATCACGTTCACGGTCCTATGGTGGAGCCCTCCGCGTTGCCGGCATAGGGTCTTAGGTCCTGGCGCGGCGATGGTCGGACAGTCCAGGTCGGACTTCCGCAGATGACGAGCACACGAGCTCGTAAAGAGTGCGGTTGACCTGCAAAAACGTACTTCCGGACCTCGCGGGTCGTGTGACAACAGCATGCTCAACCCGCGCCGGCCGACGCCGTTGCTACTGATGGCATCGAGGGACCTCGAGGCGAGGGTGGCCGCGTAGTCACCCCTCTGGTCGAGCGCGACACACCATGTTGTGTACCTACAGCAATTCCGGATTCCGAGCGGTCATGAACCCCTGACCAGGCCCTGCGCTTGCGGAACCGCCCGCATGGCCCACCAGCTGCGGAAATCCGGCCAAGGTGCGGGAGCCTCGTGCAGCAGGCTTCCACGAGGTCACTCCCATCGGCAGCGCCGGAACGTCTTCCGCTCGAGGGAGTCGAATAGCCTGCTGATCCGGGTCGGCGGCCCGTTAACCCGTCGGGTCGGTTGTGGTGAGCGTCAAGAGGTGGTGTCTAGCGATGCGGCCCGGGCTGCAGGCACGCCCTGCGCCCTGGCCAGCCGGGTCGTCTGGACGTGGTCGGTGATGTCGTCGTGGACCAGCAGAATCTCGTGTCGTTGGGGTAGCGGCCGGGCGTGTAGCCGGAACCAACGTTGCTGCTGTGGTGAGTGGCACGGGTAGTCGATGCGGGCGCTCGGCGCGTTTCCGGTGAACACCGCAGCCAGTGCCGCCGCCACGGTAGCCGCGATCTCGTCCCCGGACTCGGCGGCTCGCTGTGTCACTGAGAGATAGTTTGTGCCTGGGCCACACCGCGACCCAGCGCCGTTCTGCTCCCCGAACCGCCGCCAGGCAGCGTTGACCGCGAGAATCATTCCGTCCGAGGCGAGGATCGCGTATTCGCTGGGACAGGCTTCGAAGGCGGCGAGGGTCATCGCCCGTGTGTTGCGGGTCATCCGGCTCTCCCTGCGGGTCACGATAACGGGGACAGGCCCGGGTGGGGTTGCACAGCTGCGGTGCATTCCAGTGGCGTGGCGCCGGCGGTACCGCCTCTCAGGGAGCCGGCGCGTCCTGCGTTGGCGCGGCGACTGCTCCGGCGTCTGCTCATAGCTGAGTCCTTGGTATCACGGCCACGGGGCACGGTGCGTCTCGCAGCAGGCTGCTGCTCACCGACCCGAGAAAGACTCGCGTCAACGCGTTGCGACCGTGGGTGCCCAGCACCAGGAGGGCGGCATCGAGCGCGAAGTGCCGTAGCGCCACGTGTGGTGCGTCCAGGCTCACGTTCTCGTGCACCACGACGTCCGGGTAGTTCTCGCGGTAACCGGCCAGCGCCTCGGACAGGAGGCGCTGACCGCACTCGCGGATGGCTGCCAGAACTTGGGTGTCTGGCAGGTAGCCACCCAGCGACGGCTCGACTGCCAGGACCGCGATCAGCGTGCTGCCCCACTGCGAGGCTTGCTCGAGGGCGAAGGCCACAGCCCGCGAGGACACCTCGGAACCGTCGACGCCAACCACGACCTCATTGAGCGGCGCCTGGTGAGAAGGCACCGGGGCCTCGTCCGGCACGACGATGACTGGGCAGTGAGCGCCCGCTGAGACGTGAGCTATGACCGGACCGAGCCACGGGCTGCGGCCGCCGCGGCGACCCAGCACCAGCAGCGTTGCGCGTCGGCTGGCCTCGATGAGCACGTCGTCGGTCCTGCCCTGCGCCAACCGCGAGACGGTGCGCAGCTCCGGTGCCAGCTTCGCGACGGCGTCGGTTGCGGCCTGCAACGTCTGCACGGCCGCGCGCTCCAACTCCCCCCGGGTCATCAACAGCGCCGCCTCGTACAGCGGCGTGACCTGCCAGGAGCGGACCAGCGTCAGCGGCAGGGACCGGCGCTGTGCCTCGCGCACCGCGAAGCGCAACGCGGGCGAGGCGGCCGGATCACCGTTCACACCCAGGACGACGCCGTCAGCCTGCGCACACATCACGCACCTCCCGAGCTCTGACTGTTCGCCATGGCACGTCCTCGCACCAGGGCCAATGGTCCTTCCTTGTCGTGCCGGGCGGGACTGATGTGAGGTCTGCCGTCAGGCCGGCTACGGGCAGCGGGAGCTGGCGCTGATCGGCTCGGACAAGACGTCGATCGCGTCGCTGGGCATGCACCGCCGGGGTGAGTTGTGGGACCGGCGCAAGGCCGGCAGCAGCATGATCGGCAACGGCGACACCCTCAACGCGCTGCGGATCAAGCTCAGCTGGTCCGGTCGAGCCGCCCGCTGCGGATGGGCCGCTACGGCCCGGCTCGGGCAGACTCGGCGCCATGAGCGCACCTGTATCGGTCGAACCCGCAGTCGGCGCGAGCCGGCCGGCGCTGCTCATCGTCGGACACGGGACGAAGAGCTCGGCGGGCTGCGCGCAGTTCGGCGAGCTCGTCGAGGGTGTCGCGAAGCAGCTGCCGTACGTCGACGTCGAAGGCGGCTTCCTCGAGCTCGCGCCGCCGCCGATCCAGGACGCGGTCGCCAAACTGGTTGCCGCCGGGCACCGGAGTATCGATGTGGTGCCGCTCGTGCTCGTCGCCGCCGGGCACAGCAAGGGCGACATCCCGGCGGCGCTGGCCCGCGAACGCAGCCGCCATCCGGGCCTGTCCTTCCGCTACGGCCGGCCGCTCGGTCCGCAGCCCTTGCTGCTGGCCGATCTCGCCGACCGCCTGCGCGCCGCGGTCCCGGATGATCTTTGGCAGACAACCGCCGTCGTGCTTGTCGGCCGCGGCGCCACCGACCCCGACGCCAACGCCGAGGTCGCCAAGACCGCCCGGCTGCTGCTGGAGGGCCGCGGTCTCGGGACGGTCGAGACGGCGTTCATCAGCCTGGCGGAGCCGTCGGTGCCGGCCGGCCTGGAGCGGGCTCGGCGGCTCGGCTTCGCGCGGATCGTCGTCCTGCCGTACTTCCTGTTTGCCGGGGTGCTCCCCGACCGGATCGTTGCCCAGGCCGTGGCCTGGGCCGAGGCTCATCCTGATGTACGGGTCGTCGTCGCCGGCCTGATCGGGCCGGGGGAGCGGCTCGCGCAGCTGGTCGCGGAGCGGTGGTCGGAGATCGCCGGCGGGGACCTGCGGATGAACTGCGACACCTGCGCCTACCGGGTCGTCCTGCCCGGCTTCGAGAACAAGACCGGTGCCCCGCAGACGCCGCACGACCACCCGGACGACCCGGCGGGGCCGCACGGGCACCCGCATTCGCACGGGCACGGCCACCCGCACTGATGGTCGACCTGCACCACCACGGCGACGCCGAGCTGGCGCCGGGGATGCTGGACCTTGCCGTCAACGTCCGCGGCTCGACGCCGTCGTGGCTGCGTACCGTGCTGGCCCAGAGCCTGGACCGGCTCGGCGCCTATCCCGACCCGCGCGCCGCGACGGCGGCGGTGGCCTGGCGGCACGGTCGCGATCCGGCTGAGGTGCTGCTCACCGCCGGCGCCGCCGAGGCATTCGTGCTGCTGGCCCGGGCATTGCGGCCCCGGTACGCGCTCGTCGTGCACCCCGGCTTCACCGAGCCGGAGGCGGCGCTGCGGGCCGCCGGCCATCCCGTCCACCGGCTGGTGCTGCCGCCGCCGTACGTGCTGGGGGAGGTGCCGGACGAGGCGGACCTGGTGATCATCGGCAACCCCACCAACCCGACCGGGGTCCTGCACCCCGACCTCGCGCGGCTGTGCCGGCCGGGCCGCACCGTCGTGGTCGACGAGGCGTTCATGGACGCCGTACCGGGCGAGACCGGTTCGCTGGCCGCGCGCGGTGACCTGCCAGGCTTGGTCGTCGTACGCAGTCTGACGAAGACGTGGGCCCTCGCCGGGCTGCGGATCGGGTACCTGCTCGGCTCCCCGGGGCTCATCGACGGGCTGCGGGCCGCGCAGCCGCTGTGGTCGGTGTCGACCCCCGCGCTCGCGGCCGCCCAGGCCTGCAGTGCGCCTCTCGCGCTCGCGGAGGCCGCTGCGATTGCCTGCGATACCGCCCGTGAGCGGGAGCGGCTGCAGGGCCGGCTCACGGGGCTCGGTGTTGACGTGGTGCCCGGATCGCGGGCGCCCTACCTGCTGTGTCGCGCCCCCGGCCACCCGTACGTCCGGAACCGGCTGCGGGAGGTTGGCATCGCCGTCCGCCGGGGGGACACCTTCCCCGGCCTGACCGCGGAGCACTGGCGGACGGCCGTCCGCGACCGTTCGTCATCCGACCGGCTCACTGCCGCGCTGTGGTCGATGCTCTGCGCGGTCTGAGCGCTGCTGGCGTGCTCGCGTGGTCCCTGTCGGCGTGGGCGCGACCGGGCGTCTGCTGCCAACGCTTGTGCTGCCCCTGTGCTGCGATCGCGTGCGCTGCCAATGCGGGTGGGTTGCCCATGCGTCTGAGCATCGGGCTTGGGTCGCGGACGGCCGGAGTAGCTGCGGTTCCGGCGGGCGGGGCCGGCGCGGTAGGCGTGGGCGATGCGGGCGGGGCCGGCGCAGCGCGGGTCGAGCCGCTGTACGTCGGCCGGTCCAGCCGGACGGTGTCCGGCGCCCAGTTCAAGGCCCTGGTCGCGCTCGCTCAGCGAGGGCCAAGCAGTCTGTAGGCGTCGTCGCGGACGTACGGACGCAACAGCGTCCAAGGCACCTCCACGGAGCGGAGCCCCGCCGCGTGACTGCCGGCTGCGTAGTCATCGAAGGAGAACGTGATCCCCGTCGGACTGGACTGCCAGTTCGACCAGTCGGAGACCTTGGTCGTCAGAGTGCTGGCTGGGTTGTCCTGCCCCTGCGCTGCGGCCACCTCGGAGGCGTGCTGTAGCGCTACGGTCAGCGCCGCCGTTGAGTCGCTGAAGATGTCGGTCAACAGCACCGGCTGTGCATCCGCGCGCCGGAGCGCCACGGTGGCGACGGTATCGGTCGGGTGGGCAGCGCCTTGGGCGTAGTACCGGAACGGCAGGAGCACCTGCACTGTGCGGCCGTCGTTCACGCTGACGTGGCCGGTGGCGTCGATGTTGCCAACGACATCGGCCGGCACGTCCCTGGTGCTCGCAGTCAAGCCCTCGTCGGCGGAGCGCCGTACACGGACGTTGACGAGGTCGGTCTCCGGCCCAGAGAAGACAGGCAGCGTCATTTGGTAGGCAATTTGACCGTGCTGGCCCGTCACCACGGTCGTGGTCACGCCGAACGGCCTGCTGCTTGAGGGCGATGACGGCGGTCGCTCGGAGCTCGGTGTCGATAACGGTGTCAGGCTCGGAGTCGAGGACGGTGCTGCTAAGACGCTTGCGGTCGACCGAGGCGCCGCGACAGTGCTGCCCGAGCAGGCGGACAAGGCGAGGCAGGCGCCCAGGACCACGAGCCGCCGCATGCGAAGGACCCTATCCACTCCCGCCGGCAAGTCCGACCGTCACTGGTGACCGGCGGAGACGACGACGCCGGCCCCAAACAACGGCAAGGACCCACATCGCACGGCTGCGGCGCTGGTGTCGATCTGCGGTTCCTGGTAGCGGAGTGGATCCTCACGCGAGCTGCGGATCCATACCAGGGGGTGCGGCGCGAAGCCGGCTTTGACAACCTCTGGTTCGGCGCAGTGCCGCGCTCCGGACATGGCGACGGGTTGGCAGTGATGTGCGCCTACTGGATCTTCGAGTCGACCCGTGTAGTGCGCTGTGACAGCCAACCAGGGCCCTCTGGGCGGTGGGGCCGGACTGCAGTTCACGACGTTGACGCCCGGGAGTAGCAACTCCGCATCGTGCGCGGACCTCCACCGGCGCCGTCACGGCGATGACCCCGGACTGGCGGCCGTAGCACTTTGACCAGCTCTGGACACGATCTGCGACCGTGCGGCTCGCCGTCCACGACTCGCCAGGCAAGCGCAGCACGGAATACTGGGCGGTCGTCCAGCCCGGCCGATGACGTGACGGGGCGGCTCAGGTGGTCTGGGTCGGGCGCTTCGCGCCTACGTACACCCCGAAGCTGGTGACGGGCTCGGTGCGGATGGCGGCACCGGGGTGCGGGGCGTTGATCATCAGGCCGTTGCCGAGGTAGATACCTCCATGGCCGGGAAGCCCGGCGACTTGTTCGCCGGGGTTGAAGAACACCAGGTCGCCGGGTTGCAGCTGGTCGACCGGGACGGCCTGGCCGGCGGCCCATTGCGTCTCGGAGGTGCGGGGCAGCGCGATCCCGGCGGCCCGGTAGGCCTTCAGGGTCAGCCCGGAGCAGTGGTAGCTGTCAGGGCCGGTGCCGCGTCATGAGTTTGCCGACCCACGTCACCGGCTTCGGTCGCGCGCTGCTGGCAGGCCTGCGCGCCGCCGCGGACGGCTGATCGTCACCCGCCCTTCGAGGTGTCATGTACTGGGGTTGTGAAACCTCGTCCTACTCTGCGACCAGCACCATCACGACCACCACGACCTGCAGCACCACGACGGCAGATGGCTCACCGAAGCCGGCTGGGGCACCGACCCACCCTGAGAACGCCGGGGTGCCGCCGGACGGAATGGACCTGTTCTTCGACACCGCCGGCCGAGCGGCATGTGCAACCGCTCTGGCGCACGCGCCTTCCCTGGCCTGACCGCCGAGCGCTGGCGTACGGCCAGCCGCGATCGGGAAGCCTCCGACCGGCTCATTGCAGCGCCGTGGTCGATGCTCGGCGCGGTGAGGGGTTGGCCGCGCAACCACCAGCGGCCGCTGCGCGTCCATCACCACGAGGGCACCGCGCCCTGCTGGCTCAACGGAAGGAGAACACATGCGCAAGCTCAACGTTGGTTCGGCGATGTTGATCATGGTGGCTCTGGCCGGCTGCAGTGGGGCCGCTGGCAACGCAAAGGCGGGCGGCGTGTCGCCACAGCTGTCATCACCGGTAACGGCCTCATCGACCGTCGCACCGTCACCGGGGCCAGCGGCGACCGGTGCTTCGCCCCCGGTCGCGGTGCCAACGCCAGGGTCGCCACCGGCGACCGGCGGCTCGGGTGTCCCGTCCTGCGCCACGTCGCAGCTCACGATCTCGGTGGGCGGGGGGAGCGGTGGGGCGGCCGGGTCACTCATCACGGCAGTGCTCCTGACCAACCGCAGCGCCACCGCGTGCACGGTGAACGGCTACCCCGGGGTGTCCTACGTCGCCGGAGCTGACGGGCACCAGGTGGGGAGCTCCGCGCAGCGGGCCGGCACGCCGGCCGTGGTCACCATGGCCCCCGGGGCGCAGGCCCACGCGACCTTGCGCATCGTGTCCTACCAGGCACTGGACAGGTCCACCTGTCAGCCGACCGCGACGACCGGGTACCGGATCTATCCGCCGAATCAGACCGACGCGGCTTTCGTACGCCAGGAGGGCACCAGCTGCGCCGCTACCACCCCGGTCGCCACACTGCTGACCGTCAGCCCGGTTCAGCTCGGCCCTCCGACGCTGTAGGTCCCGGAGCCGCTGCCGGGGAGCCGCTGCACAAGAGATGCCGGTGCCGATGAGGTGTCATAGCAAGGTAGGCAGGGCAATTCTTCAGCCGCCGGGGCCACCGAGGCCCCCACGGCAGGGAGAATCTCATGGGCATCATCGCCTGGATCGTGCTGGGTGCCATCGCCGGGATCGTCGCGGAGAAGCTGACCGGCTCACGCACCGGCATCGTGGTCGCCACCTTCATCGGCATCGTCGGGGCGCTGCTTGGCGGCTTCTTGGCCAAGGTGCTGTTCAACGTCCACTCGCTCAACAGTTTCTTCAACCTCAGCACCTGGGTGACCGCCATCGTGGGTGCCGTCATCCTCTTGGTTGTCGTGCACGCCGTCACCGGGAGCCGCAGCCGGAGCCGCGTCTGACGCACCCGGACGGCCAGGTAGAGCTCCGGCACCCCGCACCCTGTACGACGGGTGCGGGGTGCCGGAGCGGCAGTGCTGGCAAGAAGCAGGTAGCCAACGGCCCCAGCGCCTCACGACGCTGCGAGAACCGCTGTCGAAGGCGGCCAGTCAGACCCGGGTCCACCAGACCGGTCGTCCCGCCGCGTACAGCACGAGGTTCCCGTCGTTCTGCATGATGAGGGCCACGCCCGACCCTGCCCCGAAGGTGCGAGAGTTCCACAGCGGGACGTTGCTGGGGGAGTAGACGACGACGTTCCCGTCGCTCTGTACGACGAGCCGGCTGGATCCCGAACCGCCCGTCGCAGACGACCAGACCGCCCTGCCGTAGCCGTACACGACGAAGTTCCCGTCGGTCTGCTGCACGGCGGTGTACTGCCGGTCCGCCGAGTGCAGGTACTGGTTCGGGTACAGAACGGTGGTCGGCACGGCCAGGTCCGTGCCGGGGGCGCCGTTGCGCCAGGTCCGTCCGGCGGCGGCGTCAAGGACAAGGCCGCCGTCGGTGTCCAGACCGAGGACCGCCCGAGCACCGCTGGTTGCGGTCTGCCACAGCGCCTGGTTCGTCGGTCCGTAGACGACGGTGTTGCCGTCGGCCTGGACGACCAGCCGGGCTCCCGGGTTTCCGTCCGTTCCGGTGGACCACAGGGCGCGGCCGTTGCCGTACACGACCGCGTTCCCGTCACCCTGCATCAGCAGGATGTACTGCCCGGCGACAAGGACACCACCCGGCGACAGGACACCACCGGCGGCCGTCGCGGCGAGCCCGCCGGTACGGGCGCATTCGGCGGCGGCGGCAACGCCGCTCCCCCGGTCGAGTACGCCAGCAGCGACGCCCAGGTCGGGGTCGTGACCGTCCCGGTCGACGGCAGCCCGCGGCGTCTCTGGAACGTGCTCACCACATCCTGCGTCGCGGGCCCGTAGCTGCCGTCCGGGACGGTTCCGCCCAGCACCTGCTGGAGCGCGGCGACCGCCGGGCCGCTGCTCCCCGGCCCGACGGTCGTGCCGGTTGCACCGCGCAGGACCGCGACGGACGGGTCGGCCGGCGACAGCGGCCGCCACGACGGGCACCGGTTCGGGTTCGGCCCGGCGTACGGCAACGCGAACATCTGGCCCGGACCGATGCACGGCCCGTAGTCGGGGGCGGCGACCTGTCCGGTCCAGAACGACGTACGCCCCATCGCGCCGTTCCAGGCGAACGAGAAGTGGACATGGTCCTGGTGGCAGCCGGTGACCCCCGAGCAGGAGTACGGCTGCCACCCGGCTGATAGGTCGTACAACCCGAGGATCTGCCGGTTCCAGATGATGTACATGATGCCCAGGCGGCGGGCGTTCGCAGCCTGGTTCCCGGCTGCGTCTGTCGCGAGGAGCCAGCCGGTCAGGTCGTTGACCTGGGCGGCCTGGCCGGCGTTGGCTGCCGACACGGTCCAGTCCCAGGCCCGGCCCTCGGTGTGCTCGCTCACCGAACCCTCCGCGGCGCATGAGTTCAGCACCCCGGATGTCCCGGTGCCGGGGTAGCTGGCCTGGACCAGTGCCGCAAAGCGGCTGACACCCGGCTTCGCCGTGTAGTCGCAGGTGTCCGCGCCGACGTAGGAGGCCGGAGCCTCGACCCCGGCGGGCTGCGGCACCGGTGGGACCAACCCGGTGGCTGCTTCCGCCGGCCCCGCGAACGCGCCCACCAGGGCCAGCGCCCCCGATGCGGCGAGGGCGCCGAGGACCGTACGGGCGGACAGGGAACGCGGACGAGAGCCGAGCATGACGCCTCCGGGCGACTGGCGGACAGAACCTTGTCCTGTTGAATCGGGTCCTGGCCGCCCCGGCTGAACCCGGGCCTGTTGCCTGCTGCCGGCCGGAGGGCGACAGTGCGCGTCAGACCCGGGCGAGACGGGGCCGCTCGAGTCGGAAGGCGCAGCCCATGGACGTCAGTACGAGACGGCCGGTCGGCATCCCGCAGGCGGACCGGTGACGAGCTTCGCCGCGGACATCGCCCCGCTGTTCCGGCCCAAGGATGTGCGGGCGATGAAGTCCCGGTTCGACCTGTCCGACCACGCGGACGTCGCGCACCACGCGCAGGCGGTGCTGGACACCGTCAGCGACGGTTCGATGCCCTGCGACGCGTCGTGGAAGCAGGACCGTGTGGCGCTGCTGCGCGCCTGGGTCGCGCAGGGTTGCCCTCCCTAGCCCGCGCCGATCCGATCAGCTGCGCTGCGCGACGTAGCCGTCCGGGTCCTTGTCCTGTTGATCCAGCGTCGGCGCGACAGTGCTGGTCTTCGCGGCCTCGAACCGCACCGCCAGGTCGTGCCGTACCTGCAGCGAGGCGTGCCGGCGGAAGTCGGACAGTCCCTCGTCCTCCTCCTCGCCCATGTGGTCGGTGTTGGCACTGCGGGCGGCACCGACGGCGCTCCACCACGCGTCCGAGCCCACCTGCTGGCCGGCGGCTGCGTGGACGGCGTCCCGGATCTGGTTGTGATCCTTGATGGCGTCCTTGGTCTCGGCGCCGCCCTTGTCGGCCAGCCGCAGCAGCTCCGGGTAGAAGACCTGCTCCTCGGCGGCGGCGTGCACCTCCAGGAACGTCGCAAGATCGCCCCACAGCTGGCCGAGCCGTGCCGTATCGGCACGGTCGACGTCGTCGAGCAGCGCAAAGGCCTGCCGTTGCCGGTGGTGGTCGGTCAGGATCAGATCGGTGATGTCCATGGGGCCGTCCTGCCCATCGCCGCACGGCTTACTACGAGCTCCGGGTCGCGGGGGCGCGCACGTCCGCCTGAGTCGGGCCGCGCGCGCGGTGGGCAGGGGAGGGGGCGCCGGGCAGGTGGGCAGTGAACGCCGGGGGCAGGATGCAGGGCATGAGCACCCACCCCCACCAGCCATCCGGCCCCGGCGCGACCGGCGGCCTGCCCGGCACCGGTTCGGACACCCCCGACGGCACCGGCTTCGCCGACGGATCGACGATCAGTGAGGAAGACGCCGCCTCGACCATCGACGAGGCTGACGTGGCCCCGGTGCGCGATCCCGACACACGGCAACCGTGACCGGCGACCTGCTGGCCGCGACCCTGCTGCAGATCAGACCGGCCGACGGCGCCGCGATGGCGGCGGCCCGTGAGCGCCAGGCGCGCCTCACGAAGCCGCCCGGCGCCCTCGGGATGCTGGAGGAGCTGTCGGTGCAGCTGGCAGGTCTGGCCGGCGTCTGCCCGCCGCCGGTGCCCGCACCGGCCGCCGTGGCGGTCTTCGCCGGCGACCACGGGGTGTACGCGCAGGGCGTGACGCCCTGGCCCCAGGAGGTCACCCTACAGATGGTGGGTAACTTCCTGGCCGGCGGTGCCGCGGTCAACGCCTTCGCCGGTCAGGTGGGCGTTGCGGTCGTCGTGATCGACGTCGGCGTCGCGGGGACGCTCGACGCGGCCCGGGGACTGCTCATCCGCAAGGTCGTTGCCGGGACCCGAGATATGACGGCCGAGGCTGCCATGACGTCAGAGGAGGCCGTACGAGCCATCGAGGTCGGCATCGAGGTCGCCCAGGAGCTCGTCGCCGCCGGGCACGGCTGCCTGCTCACCGGAGACATGGGCATCGCCAACACGACGGCGTCGGCGGCGCTGATAGCGGCATTCACCGGCCGCGACCCGGCCGAGGTCACCGGCCGCGGCACCGGGACAGGCGAGGCGTGGAGAGGTTACTTGGCGCAGTTGTCGGCAGCCCCGTCCAAGCCACCTGTGCGAGCGGAGATCATCAAGGGCGCGGTCGAGACGTTCGCCGCGTTCGAACACTGGCTGGATGGATGGAACACCTTGTCACATGGCTGACCCCGGCATCGCTGTAGCGTCCGTTGACGTCACGAACTGCGACCGGGAGCCGATACACATCCCGGGTGCGATCCTGCCGCACGGCGCCATGCTGGTGCTGGACGCCGACACGCTGGAGGTGCTGCAAGCGGCCGGCGACACGTCCGGCCTGCTGGGCGTGCCCCTTGCGGACCTGCTCGGGCAGTCGGCGGCAATGCTGTTCCGGCCCGACCAGGTCGAGAACCTGCGCGGGCTGGCCGCTGCCCTTACCCTCGTGAAGCCGCGCCACCTGCTCGATCCGCAGATGCGCGTGATGGCCGGCCAGCCGCTCGACGCAAGCCTGCACCGCAGCGCCGGGTCACTGGTCCTGGAGTTCGAGGCCGCCGATCCGAGCGACCGCTTCGCAGCCGATCCGCTCGCCGGCGTCCAGGAGATGGTCTGCGGGTTCGACGATTCGCCCTCGCTCCTGGCGTTGTGCCAGCTTGCCGCCGAACGGGTGCGCGACGTGGCCCGCTACGACCGCGTGCTGGTGTACCGCTTCATGCAGGATGGCTCGGGTTGGGTCATCGCCGAGAGCCGGGAGCCGCACCTCGAACCCTTCCTGGACCTGCACTACCCGGCCGCCGACATCCCGCAGCAGGCCCGCGCCCTTTACGTGAAGAACTGGTTGCGGCTGATCACCCAGGTCGATTACGACGCGGCGCCCTTGGTGCCCGTGGCCAATCCGCGGACCGGCAAGCCGCTGGACATGAGCCAGGCGATCCTGCGCGACGTGTCGCCGATCCACCGCGAGTATCTCCGCAACATGGGCATCGACGCCTCGATGTCGATCTCGATCATACGCGGCGGCAAACTCTGGGGCCTCATCGCCTGCCACCACTACAGCCCGCGCATCCTGCCGCGGCACCTGCGCGCCATATGCGAGCTGTTCGGCTCCATGTTCTCGCTCCAGCTTGAGGCGCGCGAGAAGGGGGAGCAGTTCGACGAGCGGCTGGCGAGCCGCATGGTGCTGCAGAACCTTATGCTCAACCTGGCCAGCGCGGACGACTACGCGGTCGGGTTGACCAAGGAGTCTCCCAACCTGCTCGACTACATCCATGGCGGATCGCCTTCTGCCGACGGAACAATCCCGGGGGGCGTCGCGGTCAGCGTCAAGGGCCAGCTGACCTTCCTGGGGACCACGCCCAGCAAGGGCCAGATCCAGGACCTGATCGGCTGGCTGAACACCCACGTGCCAAAGGGCGACGGCGTGTTCTCGACCGACCGGCTGGGCGAGTTGTGGCCGCCCAGCGCCGCCTTCGCCGGCGTCGCCTCGGGCGTGCTCGTCATCTCGGTGTCGCAGGAGCTGTCCGACTTCATCATCTGGTTCCGGCCGGAACTCGTCGGCACATCCAGCTGGGCAGGCGAGCCGAAGAAGCTGGTGGCGAGCGGCCCGAACGGCGACCGGCTCAGCCCGCGCAAGTCCTTCGAGGTGTGGAAGGAGACGGTGCGCGGACGGTGCCTGCCGTGGACGCCAGCCGACCTCGATGCGGCGTTCGACCTGCGGGTCTCCCTGCTCCACGTGGTCCTGCGCCGGATCAACACGGCTGCGCAGGAACGCAAGCGGGCGGCCGAACGCGACAAGCTGCTCATGGCCGAACTCGACCACCGCGTGAAGAACACGATCGCCAACATCCAGGCCCTCATCATGCATACAAGCAGCAACGCGGACACGTTGACGGAATTCGTGGAAGGGCTGGAAGGCCGCATCCAGGCGATGGCCAAGGCCCACAGCCTGCTGTCCCAAAGCCGCTGGGAGGGCGTCTCGATCAATGACTTGCTGCGTGAGGAGCTTGATTTCCACGCCAGTGGACATGCCGCAATCGCCTTGGACGGCATCGACATGCAGCTGACCCCGAAGTCGGCCCTCTCGCTTTCCCTTGCAATCCATGAGCTGGCGACCAACGCGGCGAAGTATGGCGCGCTCACCGCACCCGGCGGGCGAGTGGCCGTAAGCTGGCGACCGGCCACCGACGGCGGTGTGGAATTGACCTGGACCGAGACTGGCGGCCGCTCGTGAGGCAGCCGAACCGCCGTGGCTTCGGTTCGACGCTTATCGAGCGCGCACTGTCGATGGAGACTGAAGGTAGTGCAATCGTACACTATTTGCGGACTGGGGTCGTGTGCGACATCTTCCTGCCCGCGTCGGCAGTCACTTACTCAGCCGCAGATGCACAAGCCGGGGCGAATTTGCAAACGGAAGTTCCATCGATAGTAGCTGTACCGAATGCGGAAGACTCTGAGGCCTTTCGGATACTTGTGGTCGAGGACTCGTTTCTCATCAGCGAGCTGTTAGTGCAGGTGCTCGATCTCCTTGGCTGGGTGGCTGTCGGGCCGGCGACGCGCAAGAGTAAGGCGCTTGAGCTGGCGCAGTCAGAGATGTTCGACGCGGCCCTGCTCGACATAGATCTTGATGGCGAGACGTCCTGGGACGTGGCGGCAGTGCTCAAGGCGCGTGGCATCCCGTTCGTGTTCACCACCGGATACAACGTGTCACATGTGCTGCCAGATTATCTCGCCGGAAGTGCTGTATTGGTCAAGCCCTATAAACCCGCGGATATCGAACGGCGGATCCGCGAGGTGATCGCGGCCAAAGAACTTTGCTTAACTCCAACGCAGACGACTTAGCCCGAGGATCATCAACTCGCGTCTCACCCAGTCGAACTATCGGTTTCGTTGCTACCGGACCCCCCGGTACAATGACCTTTAGGCTCTGTCATAAAATAACAGCGCTTACTTTCTATTGATTAGTTAGCGATATCAATAACATGCAGTTAATTATCAATGCACTTATTTTATGACGGGCCCTAAGAGAATATATCATAATT
>ENA-OFDM01000559-OFDM01000559.1-metagenomes-genome-assembly--contig:-NODE-559-length-15312-cov-8.833781_pt1 | contig 15312 bp, 13 predicted proteins | sample MGYA00153385_OFDM01 | MGnify analysis MGYA00153385
CAAAGTCCCCCTTCTTAAGGGGGATTTAGGGGGATCTAGACTTAGGAAAAAACGAGATTTATCAAGGCTTTCAGGCTTAAGTTGACACCAATTCCCAATTTCCCATTCCCAATTCCCAATTCCCAATTTCCCAATTCCCACTATTTCTAGGAGCAATTTATGGCAGTAAAACTGCTTGATATCGAATTTTCAGAACCAATAAATCCGATTCGGGGACTGGAAGTATACGAAAAAATTCGTATTTTGGTGCGCTACCGGGGAGTGCCTATTAAATGGGTGGAAATGTACAACAATCCTTGGCTAGCAATTATTCCCGCCGAGCAGGTGCGAGTGGCAATTTTCGAGCAAATAGGCAAAGAATTGACTAAAGTGATTCTGACCGAAAAGTTGGATCTTAAACCAAAGCCAAACGATCTGTTACCACCAATTAGCGTGGTGATCTGTACGCGCGATCGCACCGACTTACTCAAAGGTGCTCTGGAAGCAATTCTCGCCCTCGACTATCCCGATCGCGAAATCATCGTTATAGACAACGCTCCTTCCAACAACAGCACCGCTGAATTAGTCGCCCGATTACCTGTACGCTACGTGAAGGAAGAACGGCCAGGATTGGACTGGGCGCGCAATCGTGGCATCGCTGAAGCTAGCCACGAGATTATTGCTTTTACTGACGATGACGTGCGGCCCGATCGAGGTTGGCTACGAGGTATGGCGGCGGGTTTTGTTGACCCAACAATCATGGCAGTTAGTGGTTTAGTTGCACCGGCGGAATTGGAGACAGAGGCTCAAATTCAATACGAATTCGGCTACGGAGGAATGCTGCAATACCTCCACTGTTTTAAAGTTGACGGTAGCAACCTCACAGCGCAGAAGTTGCTGTGGGCTAGCGCTTACGGCGTTGGTGCGAATATGGCTTTCCGCCGCCAAGTGTTTGAGGATGTGGGCAATTTTGACCCGGCTTTGGATGTGGGGACTCCGACTAGGGGCGCTGGGGACATTGAGATGTTTCACCGGATTTTGGCGAAGGGATACTCGACTTTTTATGAACCAACGGCCTTTGTGTGGCACGTACACAGGCGCAGTGGTGAGGCTTTGAGTCGCCAACTACGGGACAACGGGCGCGGTTTTGGGGCTTATTTGTTGACGTGCGATCGCAACCGCACTGTCAGCCGTGGGGCAATTCTGCACTTTGCGGTGTTTAACTGGCTGAACTGGTGGCTGTTGCGACGATTGAGACAGCCGGGGTGGTTTCCTCGCAAGTTGGTCGTTAGCGAGCTGCTGGGAGCTCTACAGAGTCCTTTTGCTTACAGGGAAGCGCAGTTACAGGCTCAACGTTTGGCGCTGCTTCCTGATGTGGAACCGCAGCAGGTTGAACCGCAGGTAGTCGTTGGAGGTTTACTGTGAGAAATACGGAAACGCTGGTTTATCGACGGCGCAGAATGGCTCATTTGTTCGATTTGCTGCGGGAGTTGGTCGATCGCGACATGAAACTACTTTACAAGCGATCGACCCTAGGGATTGCTTGGACTTTGATCAATCCGCTATTACAGTTGGCAGTATTTTCTTTTGTGTTTAAAACCGTAATTCCGGTGAATGTTCCGCAGTTTTCTTCCTTTGCTTTTAGCGGTTTATTAATCTGGACTTGGACTCAGACGGCGCTATTTCAAGCAACGGGATTGATTACTAGCAACCGGGCTTTAATTCGACAGCCAAATTTTCCGATCGCGATTTTGCCTGTGGTGACAACCACTACTGGATTAATTCACTTTTTGCTAGCGCTACCGGTGCTAATTATCTTTCTGGCAATTGATGGTATTCAGCCGAATTCAGTGCTGCTGTATATGCCAGTTTTGATGGTAATTCAATTTTTTTTGACAGTGAGTTTAGCTTATCCTCTCGCTGCCATTAACGTTACTTTTCGTGACACTCAGCACACTTTGGGTGTAGTTTTGCAGATGCTTTTTTATCTGACTCCGATTTTCTATAACCTAAACAGTATACCGAAAGAATTTCTGCCTTTCTATCAGTTGAATCCGATGGTGGCTCTGATTGAAGCTTACCGAGCCATACTTTTGAAAGGTACGCAACCAGACTGGCAATCGCTGTTGGTTGTAAGTTTGATTGTAGCAGTTCTGTTGCCGATCGGACTGGGGATTTTTAGACGGCAAAGCGCTCATTTCGTGGAGGAACTGTAAATGCGTCAAGCTATTGTGGTTAAGGGTTTGGGGAAGCGGTTTAATAGCTACAGTGCCGATCGACCTTTTACGATTATGGAGGCGGCTTTGTGGGGGTGGCGGCGGATGAAACCGCAGGCTTACTTTTGGGCGCTGCGAGATATCAGTTTTAGTGTTTCTCCTGGGGAAATGTTGGGTATTCTCGGCAAGAATGGCGCCGGAAAATCGACGCTGCTACAACTTGTCGGTGGTATTGGCCGCGCTGAGGAGGGAACTGTTAAAGTTAACGGCAGAATCGGCGGTTTGTTAGATTTGGGTGCGGGTTTTCACTCCGATTTAACCGGGCGAGAAAATGTGTTTGTGGGTGCGGTGGTGGCCGGTTTGACTCGCCGGGAAGCAGCGCGCCGATTTGATGATATTGTTGAATTTGCAGAATTAGAACAGTTTATTGATAGCCCGATGCGGACTTATAGTACGGGGATGCAAATGCGGCTGGCTTTCTCGGTGGCGATTCATACCGATCCAGAAGTGCTGTTAGTTGATGAACATTTGTCGGTTGGTGATGTGGCTTTTCAAGCTAAATGTTTGAATAAGATAACTGAGTTTAAGACTAAAGGTTGTGCGATTGTTTTGATTTCTCACAATGCTGGACAAATTCAGAAATTGTGCGATCGGGCTTTGTGGCTAAAATCCGGTACAATCATGGCTTACGGGGAACCGGAAGTGGTAGCCGGTCAGTATTTGTCGGAAATGCGAGCCGAAACTGAAAAACGCACTCCCATGCGTCCTCCTGAAGTCACAAGTACGGGTTCGGAATTGCGAGTCAATGAAAATCGCTTCGGTTCTTTGGAAGTAGAAATTACCGATGTCAAAGTGTTACCGGATGAGGAAATTGACAGCGGTGATGCTGTAACTATTGAGATTCATTATTCGGTTCCCAAGCAGATTTCTGCTGCTATTTTTGGGGTGACAATTAGCCGGGAAGACGGTCAAAATTGTTTCGATACTAATACGAATCAAATGGGTCGATTGGTTCCCCTAGTTAAAGGTGAGGGCAAAATTAGACTACATTTGGATCGGTTAGATTTGGGAAATGGTCAGTATTATGTGAATGCTGGGGTTTACGAGAAGAATTGGGCCTATGCTTACGACTATCACTGGCACGTCTATCCGCTATATGTGCGATCGACTGTACACCAAAAAACCATCCTTTGTCCTCCCTACCACTGGGAGTTTGATGGCAAAATGCAGTTGTTGGATTTGCCAGAAAAGATCGATAAAGCTCACGCTTTGAATAAGAATAATCCCGGATACGCCAAGATTTCGACTCAGTTGAAAGCTAAACAAAAACCAGACTTTTTAATTCTTGGTGCTCAAAAGTGCAGCGCGGAATCTTTGTATGGTTATCTAGACAATTACCTGCAAATGATTAAAGAAGGTGCAAGACAAGTCCATTTCTTTGAGTTGAATTTTGAGCGAGGCGTTGAGTGGTATAGCAAGCAGTTGACGCGGAGTGTAGCGGGTGAAAAAGTGTTGCTGTGGGAGATGACTCCTTACTATATTTACCATCCGTTGGTGGCGGAGCGGGTGTACAAGTGTTTCCCGGATGTTAAGCTAATTGTGATGCTGCGAAACCCGGTACAAAGAGCTTGGTTGCATTACAATTTAGAAGTGGCGGTGGGTTGTGAAAAGTTGGATTTTGAAAAGGCGATCGCCTCTGAGGGCGATCGGCTAAAAGGTGAAATTGAAAAAATCAAAGCCGATGATGGTTATTATAGCTTCAATCACCAGCATTATTCCTACTTGTCGCGAGGAATCTATGTCGAACAAATCAAGAATTGGCTCGATTATTTCCCAAAGGAACAGTTACTAATTCTCAAAAGCGAAGACTTTCAGAAAGATTCGGGGAAGGTGTTTTCTCGGGTGTTAGATTTCTTGGATATTAGCGCGAGTGCTGTCAAAGAATATCAGAGTAATAGTGTTGAGGATTACAGTAAAATGCCGGAGGCGATCGAACAAGAGTTAATCGGTTATTTTGAACCTTATAATCAGGAACTTTCTGAGTTATTGAAGGAGGATTTTAGCTGGAGTTAATTGAAATATCAAACTATTCTCAAAAACCTGTAGGGGCGGGCGATCCCCTGAGCGTAGTCGAAGGGTTCGCCAATAATCTTAAAAGCTGCAAATAGGTCAAATAAACCCGCCCCCACCCACAAGAAAGTCGTTGATTAATATTGGTATTAAATTTATTAAAAACTTTTTTAAATCACAAATTAACCAGGCTCAATATGGTAAGGTAAACAAATGAAACGAATATTTTTAGTTGGAGCCCCGAGAAGCGGTACGACAATTCTTCAAAGTTTATTAGCAGCCCATCCAGAAATTATTTCTTTTCCTGAATCTAAATTCTTCCACTACTTGCTATATGAGGAGTTTGCGACAAAATTGCCAAGTAGGCTAGAAACTTTTTTGAGGGATGAGATTCATCGCCCTGAGTTGTTGAATGATTTTAATGACAACCAAACTGTCGCAAATAAAGCTAGTTGGTTTATCAGAATTTTAGATGGTTTGGCTGTAGAAGAAAATAAAAGTATCTGGCTGGAGAAAACGCCGGAACATATATATTTTATTGAGGATATTCAGAGTCTGATACCGGATGCTAAGTTTATCCATATTTTGCGAAATGGTATGGACACCATAGCTTCTATGTATGAGGCTACGAGAAAGTTTACCGATTTGTGGGGTGGTGTTTGGGATTTAGAACACTGTATTGATCGCTGGGAATATGCCGTGTTAACTAGCCATAAATACGTGAATAACTCTAATCATATATTAGTCAAATATGAGGAACTTGTAGATAATAAAAGATTAGTTCTAGCAGATATCTGTAATTTTATTGGCATTGATTATGACTGTGCAATGCTGATTGATTATAAGGAAAAAGCAGCTAATTTGAGTTTGAATTTACCTTGGCATCAAGGAATTGCCAGAGATATCCAAAGCACTAAGATTCACAAATATCATCAGATTTTTAACCGCAATCAAATTCAATCTATTTCAACTCAAATCCAGTGGGTTAATTCTGAAGTTTCCTATAAGTTTAATGTGGAGGTGAGTGAACCAATTTTGGATATTGAGATTCCGCAAATATTCGATCGCACTTACTGTACAATTGAACTAGAGGGCGTTGCACTCGGAATCATTGAATTGCCTGTCTGTAACGGGATGGTGGCTGCTGTAGTGTTGGCTGATGCGATCGCATCTCAGTTTGCTTGGCCAATTATTGATCGCTTTTTTCGACAAAATCCCGAAAATCCGCCGTTTGATTGGACGCTATTTTTACAGGAAATTTGGAATCGTCCGAATTGGCTTGAGGCTTATTTTTACAATCCAGAAACAGCCGATGAAACATTCACAATTAACCTTGATAGAGACTTGATTGCTGTGGAGGTTAGCGCCGAATTACCTAACATCAAAGTTGAGCTTTCCGAAATTGATGTGCTGGTAAAAGTCGGCGGTGTTGCTATCGGTATTATAACTGTTGCGGTTGACAATAAATTTGTTTCTGCTCAAAAAGTGCGATCGGCAATTACTCAAAATTGCGGTTTTGAATTGTGTGTCGCGTGCGTGCGGGAAGCTTTGCTGGGAAAACCACTACACGGTGAGATGTCACTGCGATCGCGCTTAACCGATGCTGCTCAAAAAAGGGCGAATTCACCCAACTGGTTGAATGCACCGGGTTCTGGGGGCATTTACCCGCAAGATGCGATGATGTTCGGGAGGCGCGAAGGTGCGATCGGCACCAGTGTCAATCGTCGGGCCGCACTACCAGCAGCGGCGATACGAGAATTAATAGAAACAGCGGCAATTGCAGGGGAACCGATAACCCAAATTCCCTTAGAAAATGAGTTGCCAAAACAAGTATTTTATGCACCGGAAATCCTTTGGCGAAAGTCGCCCTATCGAGAAGTTTCTCAATCATTTCAACCTCAATTCTTTGACAATAATACTGTTACTGAAAGCTTACCTATTCTCGCTTACAATCGCATTTGTACAGATATTTTTGAACAACACTTGCAGTATCTGAAAGATGCTGGTTATTATAGTACGAGTTGGGAAGATTGGCAAAGTGCGAAACTGGCTAAAATTCCTTTACCAGGTAAAGCTGTACTTCTGACTTTTGATGGTGGCTATCTCGACTTTTTTAACTATACTTTCCCTATGCTAAAACGCTTTGACTTTACAGCAACTGTTTTTTTAGTAGCAGAGTCAATCGGAAAGACAAATAGTTGGGAAAAAGCAGACTCTGAACAAGTACAATTAATGGGATGGTCCGAAATTCGGCAATTGCGAGATGCAGGGATTGAGATTGGTTCCATGTCTGCGACTTATCAACCTTTGACTGGTTTGTCACCCACAGAAATTGTGCGCGAAGGGGCGAAATCTCGTGCTATCTTGGAACGAGGATTGGGAAAACCTGTCAAATGCTTTGCTTATCCCTATGGAAATGTTGATAAAATTGTAGAAAATTTAGTTGGTGCGATCGGCTATACTTATGGTGTGTCCTATGAATCAAAATTTAGCAATTTTAACGATTCTTTATTATCGCTACCGCGCATTCAAGTTACCACAGAAAATTTCCGGCAATTAGGTTTGTAGATTTTATAACTGGTTCCCCGGCTCTGCCTGGGAACCCATGTCTAGAGGCTCTGCCTCGCTTTATAACTGCTTAGTCAGCTTTGCCTCGCAAGAGAAAGGAAAATTGGAGGCAGAGCCTCCGAATCTGCGTTACCAGGCTCTGCCTGGTAACGAGTAATCTTAGTCCGCGCAGGCGGACTTCGTATGTGTAGATGCGGTTTCAACCGCCGAGTTTTAAACGAATTTCAACCACCAAATTTCTGAATAAAACCCTGAATTTTCCTACTCAAATAACCACCTAACCCTTTTGAAATCTTCTCAAACTTATACTCAAACAAAATATCCATCACATCTTCAGTTTTCATGTACTTCAAATAATCAATTGTTTTATCAGTAAGTACATCATTCACATCATCGATATACTTTCTCACCGCCAATCTTTCCGAAATATGCCATTTCTTATCAAACTTGCGGTGCATTTCCGTCTCATAACCCCGAAAATCTGATATTTTGCCATCCAAATATTTTTGAATGTATTTTCCCGCTATTTCCGCGCCATCCATCCCGTGTCTGATTCCTTCACCGCCCAAAAAATTAACCGTTGAGACAGTATCGCCGATCGCAATTATGTTATCCTGGCAATAAATATCCTTCAAACCCTGACTGTATTTCAGCGTTGAACCGTGTTTGTCAATAATTTTATAACTTTTAGACTTCAGATACTCATCAATCAGTAAATAAATATACTTTTTCAAAGGTTCCAAATTCTTCACAGTTTTCGGATCTAAAAAAATGCGTCCCGCACCAACTTTCAGCCGATTTTGTTCCATCGGAAATATCCAGGAATAACCCTTCGGCATCCATTTATCACCCAAAAAGAAGATTAAATCATTGGCATATTTATTATATATTTCTGGTTCTACTTCAATTAAATATTCTATACCAGTTCCTGACAAGAAATCAGGTTTATCATTTTCCTTATCATACATAATCGCCCTAGCAAAACCAGTCGCATCAACCAATACTTTCGCGCTAACTTGGATGATTTGACCGTCGGATAGCTGTTTGAATTCTACGATGGTTTCGCCGTTGACTTGGGAATGTTTGATGTAGCGACAACCAAGCCAAACCTCACTTCCGTTTCCCTGAACTTCGCTGGCTAGAAATGCTCTAAATTTAGCAAAGTTTAAAACAACTCCCAAGCTTTTAGGAGATTCCCAAGTTTGACTGACTTTGCTAGTTTCAATTGTCAGTTTGTGCCAATAACTGCCGATTACCGATTCGGGTAAATCGAATTTTGAGAGGGTTTCTAAAGGCGTGGCGGCGCTAGAAAAGTCATTTTTATTAAAACTATGATTTTGTTCTGCAAGTAAGACTTGACGACCAGATTTTGCTAATATTCTCGCACAGTGGCCACCTGCGGGGCCTGCTCCTACTATTACTATATCAAAACTTTTTAAAGTCATCTTGCTATTAATTCGCTTCCAATGTCAAAACACCCGCAGAAATATCAACTACCAAGCGCCGATTTTTCAACAACTGGCGGTCGATTAAAATTTCCGGTACTCCGTCACCTACATGAACAGGAATATCGAATTCTTGATTATCAATTCTGATTTTTCCTGCATGAAGGTCGAAATAGAATTCTCCCTTAGCTGTGGCCATTTTTTGTCGCCTAATATAAGTCCAATCGAGTCCTTCTAAATCCTGAATGTCCATTGCTAGCTAGCCAGAAAAACCTGTATCTAGGAGAGCATCAACAGGTAATTCTAAGCCGTTATCAGCAATCAAGTCAACTTCAAAAAATAGCTCGTCTTGCTCGCCAAATGTTCCTTCTATCATATCGTGCCACAAACCCCTGTAGGGTTGATACGGAACATGAACGGGATAGCATTTTGGTGTTTCTCGCGGCACATTTTGGTAGCCACCATATCATCCTTGTCGATAAAATGTTCCCCGCTGTCGGGTTCAACTGCTATATACCAGTTGTAGTGGGTTTTAATCAATTCTGGTTTGAGGCGATCAAAAATTGGTTTACACCGTTGATAAAATGCTTCTCTTTCAGCGCGCCACTGGGCTTTTTTTTCTTCTGACCACTGGATTTCTGGGAACACTCTTCCGCGACGTACTGTGCGATTTGGTTTTACGCTAGTCATTGTTTTTTCTCCCTTATTTTCAAATATTCCTTCCATCATATCGTGCCACAAACTCCGGTTTCATTAATCCGAAATACGTGCGGGATAGCATTGGGATGTTTCTGATGACACATTTTTCCAGCGGCTAACGAATCTTTTTCGATAAAATGTTCTCCGCTGTCGGGTTTAACTGCCATATACCAGTTGTAATGGGTTTTAATCAATTCTGGTTTAAGGCGATCGAATATAGGTTGACACCGCTGGCGAAATGCGGCTCTTTCAGCGTACCATTGAGCTATTTCTTCTGGAGAAAGTGTGCCTTTTGCGTGCAATCTTTTCCGGGGTACTGTGCGAGTTGGGTTGAGATAAGTCATTGTTTATTCTTCCTTATCGTGAAACTTTCATTCAATCATATCATAACTGGTTAACTGGTTCCTAGGCTCTGCCTGGGAACCAATTTCTAGAGGCTCTGCCTCGTTTTGAAAGTGGGGAAAATTAGAGGCAGAGCCTCTGGATCTGCGTTACCAGGCAGAGCCTGGTAACGAGTAAGATTAGACGCTAACCGGAGACTCTTTGCGGCTGAATGTTGCCAATATACGATCGCACATTTGCGACGGATTCAATCCCAAAGTTGCAAAGGATTGTTCAGGAGTTGCATGATCCACCAATGTATCAGGTACACCCAACCGCATCAATGGAACCAGGATATTATTATCTAGCAAAGCTTCGGCTACTGCTGAACCAAATCCGCCCATTAAACAGCCTTCTTCCATTGTGACAACTTTGCCGATTCGCTGTGCCAACGGTAAGATTAATTCGGTATCCAATGGCTTGACAAAACGCGCATTAATCACAGTTGCTTCAATGCCATGTTCGCTCAACATCTCGGCAGTTTGCATTGCCGGATAGACCATTGAACCGTAACCTAAGATTAGCACGTCGTCGCCGTTGCGGAGGATTTCCGCTTTGCCGATCGCCAATTCTTCCCAACCTTCTTCCATCAAAGGCACGCCGTGACCGTTGCCACGCGGGTAACGCATCGCGATCGGACCACTGGTATGATTGACTCCCGTGACTACCATCCGCTGCAATTCTGCCTCATCTTTTGGAGCCATAATTGTCAGATTTGGCAAGCATCGCAAGTAGGCAATGTCATACATTCCTTGGTGAGTTGGGCCATCAGCACCGACGATTCCGGCTCGATCCAAACAGAAGAAAACGGGCAAGTTTTGGATACAAACATCGTGAACAATTTGGTCATATCCCCGCTGCAGAAAAGTCGAGTAAATTACAACAACCGGGCGCATTCCTTCGCAGGCTAAGCCAGCCGACAATGTGACGGCGTGCTGTTCGGCAATGCCGACATCAATGTACTGTTTAGGCAGTTTTTCCTGAAGCTTGTCTAGGCAAGTTCCCGTTGCCATTGCCGCAGTAATACCGACAATTTTCGGATTATCTTCTGCTAGCTTAACTAGACAGTGGGCAAACACTTTCGAGTAGGCTGGAGGCTTGGGTTTGGTGGAAGGAATGCCTTTACCTGTGGCTAAATTAAACGGGTTTTGGGCATGATATCCTACTTGGTCTTTTTCGGCAATCGCATATCCTTTGCCCTTCACAGTCACAACGTGAACTAACACCGGGCCTTGGATGGTATGACCATGTTTGAAAGTAGCAATTAACTCTTCCAAATTGTGTCCATCTACCGGCCCCATGTAAGTGAAGCCTAATTCTTCAATTACGGCTCCAACTTTCGACACAGCTAAGCGTTTCATCCCTTCTTTGATGCGTTCCATTTCTGGAGTAAATGTTTCGCCAACAAACGGAATCTGTTTGAATTGTTCCTCTAAGTTATCTTTGAGAAATTGCACCGGCTGCGAGAGTCGCATCTTGTTCAAATAGCGAGTAATTGCGCCGACATTGGGCGAGATTGACATCTCATTGTCGTTGAGCACTACCATCAAATTGGTTTTAGGCATATGGCCCGCGTGGTTAATCGCTTCGAGTGCCATACCCCCTGTCAGTGCACCGTCACCGATGACTGCTACAGTTTTAAAGTTTTCGCCTTTGAGGTCGCGCGCCATTGCCATTCCTAGAGCGGCGGAAATGCTCGTAGAAGCGTGACCAGCACCGAAGTGGTCAAATTTGCTCTCGCAGCGCTTGAGATAGCCTGCAACGCCGTCTTTTTGACGTAGGGTGTGAAAATTGTTGTAGCGGCCAGTGATCAACTTGTGTGGATAAGCTTGGTGACCGACATCCCAGGTAACTTTGTCGCGATCGAGGTCTAGTGTCTGGTACAGTGCTAAAGTCAGTTCAACTACGCCCAATCCGGGGCCGAGGTGCCCGCCACTGGCTGCTACAGTTTCTAAATGCTTTTCTCGAATTTGTCGGGCAATTTGTTCGAGTTGATGAATCGATAAGCCGTGTAATTGGTTTGGGTGAGTTAGTTCGCTGAGATGCATATTTTAAAATCTTGCTCCTGTGAATCAGGACGAATCCTTAACAGCTATAGGTTGAGCCTGCGACGCTTAAGACGTGCAGTTAGAATAGTTTAACGGTTATTTGCAAAAAACAGTGAGGTGTAACAATTTTATTATTTCTGAATTGGTAGTAATTGTAAATAAATTGTTAAAAATTAATATAAATACTGATTAGGTTGCTAGTCGCTGATGGCTAATTATTAGTTGAGCGGGGATCATTAGGAATTTACAACAACTTGTTGTATTGAAGGCTGAGTTTTTAGCCATCTTGTTTCTGCGATCGGGCTATGATGCAAAATCATTAACTGTGATTTGCTCAGGACTTCTAGCGCATAGGTACGACCTTGTAAATCGCTAAACTCAACCTCAACAAATTCTGCATCATCAGGACACGGCAGTGCCGTTTCCCTGCAATTAATCGGGGTAGGGAAACGGCATTGCCGTGTCCTCCTCGCGAGCGCTTAGCTCGTTGTCGTATAAGTTGTCGAGTGCGATCGGACACCATTTGGCTTGGGTAGAAAGTTGGGCATTAATCAACGTGAAAATTCCGGATAATTCGATAATGCCAGCTAGTTCGGGAATTTCATCGGCAGTTAGTAAATCTACTTTTTTTCTCTCAAGCAGTTCTTCCATTCGAGATTGGAGCTCGTCGGTAAATCTGAATAAGTAAATATTCCCAAACTCTACCATTTTAATGCCTTGGGGCATTAAGGAGGAAGGTTTCACCATTAATTGAGTATTCATAGGAATTAAAGCTCTCAGATACTCTTGAAATATTGTATAGCACACTTCGACTACGCTCAGTGACCAGAAGTACAATGAAGGATCGATCGCACTTACGATCAAATACGATCGCCCTCATCAAAATTACAACATTCGTTCTAATTGAGCCGATCGTACTTCTGGCAATTTCTCATCCCCTGTCGTATCAAAAACGATCGCGTGTTTCGTCGCCGGCAACAACCGCCGTAAAATCTGGATATATCCATCAGCATCGCCCCGGCGGTGGAATCGAGCAACCACCAATCGCTGCATATTTGGCAATTGCCGCACAATACACTAGGGATGAGTGTTTAATTTGGGCTTGGATGTTGGTATCATAGGAAAATCCTTCCCCGCGTTTGCGGGGGTGTGGTAAAAAAAGGCGATCGCCCTCAAGTTTTCGAGGCTAGGTGGGCGATCGTTTTCAGTGTATATAAACAGTATATGTTGCATACGCATCAATGTCAAATTAAAACATGGGATACGTTAGACTCCGGATTCGAGAACTAGCTGAGCAAAAAGGTTGGACGCTAAAGCAAGTTGCCGATCGATCTGGAGTCAACTACAACACTGTCAGAAGCTACGTTCAACGCGATACTTTGAACACAGTCGATCTTTCTGCTGTTTACAAAATTGCCCGCGCCTTCGACGTAACAATGGAAGATTTAGTGGAGATTTTGGAAGATTGAGGGCGCACAAAATACCGTAGGGTGCGTCGCCATCGCAGATATACAAATCAAATCGATAATCTCATAGCGACGCACCCTACAAAATACTTCCTTTTCCCTCTTCCTTCGCGTACTTCGCGCCTTCGCGGTTCAATAACATAGACAATATTAGCGCTAAACCCGCGTTTGACTACGCTCAATTTCTGCCAACAACTCCTCTCGACTTTTCGCCGGTTCCTTACAAGTCAAAGACTCACAAACCAACCCAACAATCCCTTCAGGTAAATCAGTTTCAACCTGAAAAACAGCAGTCGGATAATACTGCGAAATCAAACCAGGAATTAGCTCAGGAGTCGTGCGAATCAAAGTAGAACGCTGATACCAATCCAGAGCAGAAATCAGACTCGGACAAGCTTGAGGAGCATCTTGTACAATACTGCTGAAAGCTTGCAAACCTTGTTCCGCGCGATCGAGAAATTCCAAATTTTGATCCAACAGCGCTAAACGAACCAAAGAGGCGATCGCAATTCCATTAGCCGCCGGAGTCGCATTATCCGTATAACTGCGTTCCCGCACCAACAAATCACCGCTAACGTCCTTCGCAGTATTATAATATCCCCCCAATTCTACACTCCACAAAAACTCATCAAACTCTGATTGCACTTCCACAGCCTTCTGCAACCATTTATCACTTTCTACAACTAATGACAAACTCCCTTGATGCAAATCCAACAATGCTTTCACAAACAAAGCATAGTCTTCCGACTGCGCCATCACAGCCGTTTCACCATCATAATTCAATCGATGAAACCGCCCATCAATCCACTGATGCTCTAAAATAAAATCAGCAGCCTTTACCGCCAATTCCAGATATTCCGAATTCCCAAAAACCGCAGCAGCCCTAGCCAAACCAGAAATTATCAAACTATTCCAAGCTACAATCATTTTAGTATCAGTAACTGCCGGAATTCTGCCAGGCCAACTGTCATTTTTAGCTTCCTGATTATTCCTGGCTGGGGGAAAGGTTTCTACAGTATCGGGATTACCGCCGTAACGAACTGCAAAGAGTTTCGCCAAAGCCGTTTCTAGCGTTTCACTTAATTTCTCATGATGGAGGCGCTGCAATACATTTTTTCCTTCAAAATTCCCGGCGCGACTAACAGTAAATTGTTGTTGAATCTCTACCAATTCCTCAGCAGTCAACAGTTGTTCTAGTTCGCTATAAGTCCAAACATAAAACACTCCTTCTTCCGGTTCAACTTCCTCGGAATTGTTGAAACTGTCAGCATCTTGTGCAGCATAGAAATAGCCAGTTGGGGCAGTCATTTCTCGTTTCAACCATGCTACTGTCCCCGCGATCGCAGTTTCAAAAGCCGGTTCTCGAATTCCCGCACTCCAGAGATTAGCTAAATACTCAACAATTTGACCGTTATCATAGAGCATTTTCTCAAAGTGTGGGACAGTCCATGTGTCATCAACTGTGTAGCGATGAAATCCTCCCGCAACATGGTCGTAAATACCGCCTAATGCTAGGTCTAATCCGCGCCGAGCAGAGGCTTGTTGAGCATCATATTCTGATTCATCAAAATCAAAGCGTATTCCCCGCAGTGCTAACTCAGCATAGGGCATCATCGGAAAACTCGGTGCTCGATTACCACTAGCAATTACTGCGGTGTTAGTTTCTAAACCTTTGTGGAATATTTTGCTATTTAATTCTGTGGTAACTCCTGATAGCATGGCTGCTTGTTGGAGGTTGCCTAAAATTTCTGATTTGAATGTTTCTAATTTCGCTTTATCTGTGTCGTAAAAACGGCGAATTGCTTGCAAAACTTCTAAAAATCCTGGTCTTCCGTAACGCGGTTCTACGGGGAAGTAAGTGCCACCATAGAAGGTAACTTTGTCGTCGGGGGTGAGAAAAACGTTGAGTGGCCAACCACCTTGACCGATCATCATTTGCAAGGTTTGCATATAGATGCTGTCGATGTCTGGGCGTTCTTCCCGATCGACCTTTATGGCAATAAAATGCGAATTCATGTATTCGGCGATCGCGCGATCGGAAAAAGCCTCACCTTCCATCACCGTACACCAGTGGCAGCTAGAGTAGCCGATCGACAGGAAAATCGGTTTATTTTGACGGAGGGCGGTATCTAACGCTTCATCGCACCACGGCCACCAGTCGATCGGATTTTCGGCGTGTTTCCGCAAGTAAAGGCTTTGGGATTGGGCAAGACGGTTGACCATAATCAAATATACTTTAACTCGTACTGAGTAAGTTTATCAGTTCTCTAGTAGTCTAGCGCGAGATGTTTTAGTTTTACTATTACAGACAATCATGTTTTAATATTACACATCTCTAATAATTATTGTGGAACAGGCATCTTGCCTGTTGCTGACATGACGTAAGATAAGTAGTCAAACAAAATTAATTACACAAAACAACTAATATGATATACTAAAA
>ENA-OFDM01000561-OFDM01000561.1-metagenomes-genome-assembly--contig:-NODE-561-length-15288-cov-9.105363_pt1 | contig 15288 bp, 16 predicted proteins | sample MGYA00153385_OFDM01 | MGnify analysis MGYA00153385
ATGGAACCGAAAAATAAAAAATAAAGGTAACTTAGTTAATGCAGTTTAGATGTCGCACAGCTTAGAACCAATGGAAATGTGGGCGGTCGGAGGAGTAACTATCGCATTTCTATCAGTTACTGCTATTCCATTACTTGAACTCATTGTTTTTCGACCAAAAAGAATCCTTGCCAACTATCGAAAATCAGAACCAAATTTAATCAAACCTTAACTAACTGTTCGGTGATATTCCACTCTTTTTAATGACTGAAGTCCTTACTACTAAACCTATGAATAATTTTCCTTATTTTTCTAACTACGGCTATCAAATAACTCGCGAACTCGGACACAACCGCGCGGGCGGTAGAGTTACCTATCTGGCTACGGAAATTAATACCAAACGTTCCATGGTTGTCAAACAATTTCAATTTGCCCAGACTGGTGCTAATTGGGCGGAATATCAAGCTTATGAAAAAGAAATTGAGATTTTGCGAGCACTAGATAACCCCAACATTCCCCGTTATTTAGATTCTTTCCAAACAGCATCCGGTTTCTGCATGGTACAGGAATACAAAGATGCCAATTCCCTCGCAACTTCGCCGCAGCAAACACCGCAAAAGACTAAGCAAATTGCTATCTCTGTGTTAGAAATACTCAAATACTTGCAAAATCGGATGCCGCCAGTTATCCACAGAGATTTGAAGCCGGAAAATATCTTGGTGGACGATCGCCTAAATGTCAGCCTCGTTGATTTCGGATTTGCTAGAATCGGGGGGGGAGAAGTGGCCGCCAGCAGCGTTGTTAAAGGCACCTTGGGCTTTATGCGGCCAGAACAAATGTTCAACCGCCAACTAACAGTCGCATCCGATTTATACAGTCTCGGCGCGACGCTAATTTGCTTGCTAATCGGCATCAATTCTACCGAAGTTGGCAGCTTGATGGACGAGACGGGGCGGATCAATTTTAAACATCGCTTGCCGCAGCTAACTCCAGAATTTCTTGACTGGCTGCAAAAAATGGTGGAACCGAATTTTAAACACCGCTATCCTTCAGCAAATGTGGCCCTTAATGCTTTGATTCCGCTGGAGGTACTTCAACAGCGTAAAAAGTCAATAATCCCACTGATATCAGTGGGATTATTGATAGTAATCGTTGGTATTTTTATCCCATTTTTTATAAAATCTCTTCAACCTCAAAAAGTAGTTAAACTCAAACAGAAGTTAAAACCTCAGACTCAAGTGCTGTTCACTACCCAGTTAGAAGAATCTCAAAATGTTAAAGATTTTGTGTTGATGAAACAACAACAGAAGGTCTATTTTGTTGTAAAGTTTACTAACTTGCCCTCCCGAGAATATGAAGGTATTTGTAAGGTATTTGACTCTCAAGGAAAATTGGCAGCCCAGGGTGAATCTTATTTAACAACAACGGCAGATAGACTAAATACTTGGTGCTGGTACAACTTTAAAAATGATGACAAGCCTGGGAATTGGCAGTTTGAATTTTATTTAGATGGTCAAAAAGTGGTGCAAAATAGTTTAAAGGTATTACCTTAGAAGAGTTGTACCGGGCGGGCAGTGATTTTTTTTGCCGTCAAGAGTTGGCGGAATAAGAGTTACTCCATCACCTTCACTTTTGCAGATGCCCGAAATTGTTATTAGTTGATTGCTGCTAGACTCTTTTTTTAAAGCAAATACTACTCCTGTGTATGATTGGCCGCCACTGCTTTCAGGTCTGGCAATTACGTACGATCGCGCTTTCAAATTGTGCTGGTTCGCGTTTATTGTATGAGGTTTGAACTGGGCCCATTGATGACAGGATTTTGTAATTATAGGTATTATTTATTTGTTCTTGAGTTCTGACTCCCAACTTTTCAATGGAATCACTAAATTTGTTATTTTCTGCATAGTAAGCTTGCTGCCTTTCATTGATCGAAGCAATATACTTTTGTACTTCTGTCGCAACATTAGATTGTTTGGATTCTGACGATTTCACACTGTTTGACATTACATTTGATTTGACAATAGTGTTGAGTTTAAAATCGTAAAAAGACGATATTATGCCAGCTAAAAAAGCACTATAAATCAAAGTCCGTAACGGCAAACTGGATAGTAAAAAGGTGGATATTTTATTTTTTTTAGCTATATTTTTTGACATTTTTTTAAGTTGTCATATGTCATATGTCATAAGGTACACCTGCTAAGTATGTAAGGTGCGCGGCGCGCGCACCCTACAAACTATAAACTATGCTGTTTCGTGTTGTTTGTGCCATGCGGGATGCCACAGCAATTCAGCAGTCGATCGCTTCTCCACCATTTCCTTCGTAATCATACAGTTAGCTACATCCTTGCGAGAAGGCAACTCGTACATTACATCGAGCATTAACTCCTCTAAAATGCTGCGGAGAGCTCTCGCGCCGGTTTTGCGTCGATAGGCTTCCTGGGCGATCGCCCGTAGCGCATCTGGCTCAAATTCCAACTCCACACTATCCATCTTCAACAGCTTTTGATACTGCTTCACCAACGCATTGCGCGGTTCAGTCAATATCTGCATCAAAGCTGCTTCATCCAGCGGCGAAATCACTGTGACTACCGGAATCCGCCCGACAAATTCAGGAATTAAACCAAACTTGACTAAATCGTCTGGTTGTACTTGCTGCAAAATATCAGCCGCCCGCTTATCTTTCGCCGGCAAAGTCGAATTGCTATCGCTTTCTGTTGGCTGAATAAAGCCTAATGATTTTTTACCCAAACGCTGTTCAACTATTTTTTCTAAACCGACAAAAGCACCGCCGCAAATGAATAGAATCTTACTCGTGTCAACTTGAATAAAATCTTGGTAAGGATGTTTTCGACCGCCTTGGGGAGGTACGTTAACCACCGTTCCTTCCAACATTTTTAACAGCGCTTGCTGTACTCCTTCTCCTGATACATCCCTGGTGATCGAAGTATTTTCGCTTTTGCGAGCAATCTTGTCAATTTCGTCAATATAAATAATCCCGCGCTGCGCTGATTCGACATCGAAATCTGACATTTGCAACAGCCGCAGCAAGATATTTTCTACATCGTCACCGACATATCCAGCTTCTGTCAGCGTCGTCGCATCGGCTACCGCAAAGGGGACTTCGAGCATTTCTGCCAAACTTTGGGCTAACAAAGTTTTGCCGCAACCTGTGGGCCCGACTAGCATGATGTTAGATTTTTGCAGTTCGACATCGCTGTCAGGGGAAGGTTTGCCGCTGTCTTTGGCTTGGTCAACACTCAAGCGTTTGTAGTGGTTGTAAACTGCTACAGAAAGAACTTTTTTTGCTGAATGCTGACCGATGACGTGGTTGTCTAAATGCTGTTTAATGTCAGTGGGTTTCGGAATTTGAGCTAAAATGATTTTCGATTTGTTTGATCGACCCTGGCGTCGCGTTCCTTGTCCTTGAGACTCTCGCACCTCTGATTGGGGAATCTGTTGACCAATTGTTTTGCTGGAGTCAAAAAACTCCTCTTCTAAAATTTCATTGCACAGTTCCACGCATTCATCGCAAATGTAGACGCCGGACCCAGCTATTAACTTGCGGACGTACTCCTGCGACTTGCCGCAAAAGGAGCATCTGAGATGGGAGTCATATTTTGACATATTTGCCTCTTACTTTACGTTGCGGTTGCTTATTTTGACTGGCGAAGTTGCCGCGGGATTGATCGAGTGTTCAGAAGAAAGAAAGGTTTCTCAATCGGACACCCAAGCCAGTCAAGCTTCGCGATACCTATTTCTAAGTTAGCACTTGTGAGGCTTTAGTGATTAGTGATTAGTCATTCGAGCAAATTAAAAAAATTAATTTTCATCCTTGAGTAAAGCGACACTGGCTTACCATTTTTTGTAGGCTAAAAATTTCCCCGACATAATTATTTTCACTCGATCGCCTTTTGGATCTGCTTCTTTCTCTACATCTAAGGTAAAGTCGATCGCGCTCATAATCCCGTCACCAAATTTTTCTTGTATCACTGCTTTGAGTGGCATCCCGTAAACCTGCATTATTTCATAAAACCGATAAATCAGAGGGTCAACTGGAACGGCAGCATCCAAAGAACCTTTTAACGGAGGTTCGCACAGAATCGTAACCGTCTCGTTATCCAATCCCAAAGCCGATCCAATTTTCTGGGCTTCATCGACCGATGCGGTAGCTTGACGATAAATAACCGCAGCAATCCAAACTTCGTCGCGATCCAAAACTTTTTCTAAATCTGCAAAACTAATTCCCTGAGCTTTTTTAGCAGCCAGAAGCTTTTCTGTAATTTGAGAAATTGCCATTAAATATTCTCCTACTGCGGTGCAATATATTAGATTTATCTCACATTTTGGGATTTTTGTCAATAGCCACTTGAGGGGAAAAACTGAATTTATCTAGCAACTGCCAAGAGGGAGAGGACGTTATTAATGGCTTTTTTTCCATACAATCTAACTTCGGCCATAACTGGGAACTTCAGCCAAAGCTGGTCTCCTAAACTTCAACAACTCATATCGTTTCCAGTTGCATGGGTATTGTTCAACAGTCAACAGTCAACAATCATTTCTCCTGAGTGCAACCGGAATTGATATCACAACTACATAAATCCCCAAATAAATCATAACTGCCCTATGGCAATGGTACAGTTGGCACTATGTGTATTACAAACTACACAAATTCTCGGCAAACAACCGAATTTCGATCGCGCTAGCCTGACGCTCAATCCTCGATCCCGCAGCCAAAGCCCCTTTACCGCTCACAACCGACAACTGACAAAAGTATGAAGATTCAGACCAAAGATTACACGATCGAGTACGATCGCGCTACGCAAACAGTCACCTGCTGTGGCTCGTTCCGGCTCAGCCAGATGGAAGAATACGCGCCGATCGTTGAGCTGCTCAACGCAGTGACCGACTCCTCGCCAAATACAATTACTCTAGACTTGCGAAAGCTAGAATTCTTAAATAGTTCAGGAATTAATATTGTCTCAAAATTTGTAATTAAAGTGCGCCAGCAAAAGAATATTCAAATCGCCGTAAAAGGCTCTAAACAAATACCCTGGCAGGGAAAATCGCTGAAAAACTTGCAGCGGCTGATGCCTTCTTTGCATTTAGAATTGGAATAGTCACATCGAAAAAGGTAAAGGTCAGTCCCAGACCTGCCTCCGATCGCCGGGATGAGGGCTGCTGAAGTTAATGGGAACAAGTCATAGTTAATTTAGCACCAAACCTTAAAAACTTCAGAACAGACTAAAATTACCAATTGTCAATTGTTATGCAGGAAGAACCATCAAGAGAACAGCTACTTTTGGACGTTCAGCGGCTGAGTACCCAACTTGAAAACTTGAAGCGCGAAAAGGCTGATCTAGAAATTTTGCTGGAGACTAACACCGAACATTCGGATACGATGGAAACTCACTTGCTTGTCAAAGCTGAGCTGGCAGTGCGCGAAAGCGAACAGCAGTTTCGGGCGATCGCCTCGGCAACTCCGGTTCCGGTATTGGTTTCTCGTCTCTCGGACGGCTTAATTCTGTATGCGAACGCTCAATCGGCTTCTCTGCTGAACATACCCCTAGCAGAATTAATCGGCAGCAGCACCGCAGACTTTTACTTCAACCTGGGCGATCGTCCGCATACACTCGACGCCCTCGCCAAAGACGGATATCTCCAAGACTACGAACTCCACTGCAAAAAGTCAGACGGCACCCCTTTCTGGGCAATGATCTCGGTTCAGCCGCTGCTGTTCCACGGTCAGCCGACGGCCTTGTGCGCCTTGTACGACCTCACCCAGCGCAAGCAAGCAGAACAAACTCTCCAAGAAAGCGAAAAGCGACTCCGCCGCCAGAGTCTGGCTTTGTTGCAGCTAGGCCGGCAGAGGACTCTCAACAATGGTGCGCTGAATGTGGGAATTCGCGAAATTACCGAGGCGGCGGCCCGGACTTTGGAGGTGGAAAAAGTCAGCGTCTGGCTTTACAACCATTTCAGATTTGGAACTCGTTACCCGATCGATTCCCAGCTAACTTTTACGACGAAGAGATCGATCGCCCACAACCAAACAGAAACAATCGATACAGAGGCGGCGGCTTCAGAGGAACACGATCGGGTGAATCATTCTAAGTTTAAAATCCCCAACCTCAAATTAGTTTGTCTAGATTTGTACGATCGCACTCGCGAAAATCATTTGAGTCGCGAGTCCATATCGGAAAGGGATTTAAAATGCTCAATTTTAGATATCGAAGACGACACACCGGGCGAAAACTGGCGATCGGACAACGATCCAGAACCTGCACCAAACACTCCAAACTCTCTAAAAACAAATTCGTGCCACTCATCATCGATAGCGGAACATTCCGCTGTGCTACCGAATACCAGCAAGCCAAATTCATCAATTTTAAATGTAGCAATTAGACTCGGTGGCCAAATCGTAGGCATCCTCTCTCTCGAACATATCGGCGCGTCCCGCCAGTGGGCTCTGGAGGAGCGCACCTTCGCCGATTCTTTGGCCAATTTAGTAGCACTGGCGATCGAAGGATTTGAACGCCAGCGAGCTCAGGAAGCACTCTCCAAAGCCAAAGCCCAGCTAGAAATGACCGTCGATCAGCGCACCGCTCAACTCACCGCCGCCAATAAACTGCTCCGCATCGAAATTGCCGAGCGCAAAAGAGCCGAAATAGCTTTGCAAGAAGCCTTACACAAAGCTGAAGCAGCTTCCAGAGCTAAAAGCACTTTTTTAGCCAATATGAGCCACGAGCTGCGGACGCCGCTCAACGCGATTATCGGTTACAGCGAAATGCTAGAAGAAGAAGCACTGGAATCGGGACTCGCAGACATCATCCCCGATACCCAAAAAATTCATAACGCCGGCAAACACTTGCTGACTTTAATCAACGATATTCTCGACCTTTCTAAGATAGAAGCCGGTCGGATGGAGCTTTACTTAGAAAAATTCGATCTCAGGAATTTAATAGAAGAAGTCATCGCAACTTTGCACCCTTTAGTAGAAAAGAATCACAATCAATTGCAACTTTCTTGCTCTGTGAATTTGGGAGTAATGTATGCAGATTTGACAAAAATTAGGCAAATTCTATTCAATTTGCTCTCGAATGCCCTGAAGTTTACCGAAGGTGGAACTGTGATCCTGAGCGCGACTCGCGAACGATCGGGCGGCAGCGATTGGGTTTATTTGCAGGTATCTGATACGGGGATTGGAATGTCGGCAGAACAGCAGCAGGGTTTGTTTCAACCTTTTATGCAAGGCGATGCTTCGACTACTCGCAAGTACGGCGGCACTGGTTTGGGATTGGCCATTAGCCGCTTGTTTTGTCAGATGATGGGCGGTGATATCACTGTTGAGAGTGAGTTGGGTGTTGGCTCTACTTTTACTGTTCAATTAAAGGCAAAACTTGATAGTTAGAAGGAAGTTCGGCAACGAGCAATGTACGGGATGGACGGATGTAACGGATGGGTGGAAGATGGAATAATTCCCGATTCCCGATTCCCAATTCTCAATTCCCGTTTTAATTGTGACACCGATCGCATTCGCAGCATTTTTCCGAGCATAGAATACCTATATTATCCCAAACTTGTGCCGCAAGTAAGATATAGCGCCTCGCTGCATTCAAAAGTCGCACCTCAACCTGATTAAGGGGGGGTGGGGGATTGCTTGTACAAAGGCAATTTGGTAAAAGTAATGCTATGGTCGCGCACCAGTAGAAGGCAAAAGTTAACAGGAAATCAGGACTTATCAAAGGTCTCACGACGCAGAAACATCATGGGTATCTTTTGCCGAATCCTTTAAGCCTTCAAACTGCTGCCTCTACTGCCGAGGTAGCAATACCGCCTTCATCAGTGTGCAATTTCTCAGAATCACAGGAGTGCATCTACCATGATTAAACCTTGCAATCAACCGCTAAAAATAAATCCTTTCACTTCTTATCGCGATCCCGCTACAGGCAGGTGGACTGTAGTTCCAACAGTTCAGAATGGCGAAACAGATTCTAGTTTGAAAGCAACAACGGTCGGCGAAAACGCAGCTAAAGTAGAAACAATTATTTCTGCTACACCTGCTGTCTCAGTGCCGAAAAAACACCTTTCCTTCTCCTTGCCTCCGCTTAAAAACCTTGCTAGAAAATCTGCTGTCATTCTCAGCAGGTAGCGATTGCAGGGGCCTAATAAGAGTGTCCGCGGTTAGTCAAAAAGTAGGGACACGGCAGTGCCGTGTCCCTACGGTGATCTATCGAGCTCGGATGTACTTCACAAACGTGGAATCTGCTGTATCTTCAGCATAAATTGCCAAAAAGTGATACACTGATACCAAACTTTCTCCTTCAAGATCCGTGAAGCATTTGCTCGATCGCCTCGTCCAATTTGTCTGGACAGACCGACCAATTCGCCAGCGGGGAACAGTAATCGTTGCTATCCCCGTGATTTGTCTGTTTGCTTCGCTGATCGCAATTGCAGGGCTCCGAAATACCACCATACAGGTAAGAAGACGAACAGATACTAACAAGACAATACTTCAGGAAACTAACCGCTTATTAAAAACGGTGGTGGATGCGGAAACAGGCATTCGGGGTTACGGTTTGACTAAGCGCCGCGAATTTCTCGAACCCTACCTAGAAGCAAAGAAGAGTTTGCCTCCGCTGTTGGCTAAACTTAAGGTTATGGTGCGAGACAATCAACTACAAGCTCAGCAATTTGAAGATATAAAAAAAAGTAGCGAACAGCAAATAAACTTCTTACAAAATACTTTAAATCTGCTCGAAAGTTCCGAAAAAATAGTACAGTCGCCGGCCAGAATTCAGGTGTTCGCTCAAGGTAAATTGAAGATGGATAACCTGCGCGAAAAAATTGATGCCTTTACTAATACGAGCGCAGCGTACCAAAATAGTTTAGAGCAGCAACTACAGGACTTGATAGATTTAACTAATGCCGTGCAAGTTGCTGGTTTGCTTGTCGGCTGTTTGGGTGCGGCAGCTTCTTGGTATTTATTTTATAGTTTAGAGCAGGAATTGAGGCAGCGAGAAGCTGGGTTGCAAGAAAGTAAAACTCGCATTCAAGCTGTGGTAGATAACGCGGCTGACGGGATTATTACTCTGGACGAAGCGGGAAATATTGAATCTTTTAATGCAGCAGCAGAAAGAATTTTTGGTGAAAAAGCCGATCGCGCGATCGGATCGAACCTGCGTAGGCTGATAGCTCAACCGCAGCCGGACATCAGCACAGGGGATTATGCGATCGAATATTTTGTCTTAAATCCCGATGCTGAACTCAAGAATTACCAGCAAGAAACAGTAGGAGTTCGCAGCGACGGAACCAAGTTTCCGATGGAGTTAGCCCTCACCGAAATGCGTCTGGCAAATCAACGCTTGTTTATTGCAATTTGTCGCGATGTGAGAGGACGTAAACAAGCTGAGGAAACTCTACGCAAGCAAGCGCAAATGCTGGATTTGGCGAACGATACGATCGCGGTATTAGACTTGAACTGGACGATTTCTTATTGGAATCTGGGGGCGAAGTGGCTCTACGGCTGGCGGAAGTCGGAAGCAATTGGCGAAAATATTCACGAGCTTTTGCAAACAGAATGGACGCAACCTTTGGAGGAAATTCAAGAAGTATTTTTAGAGCGGGGATCTTGGCAAGGGGAACTGGTTCGCACCAAGGAAGACGGCACAAAAATAACGGTGGCGAGTCGCTGGACTTTGCAGCGCGACGAGCAAAATCAACCGCTGGCTATTTTGGAAATCAGCAACGATATTAGCGATCGCAAATGCTCAGAACTTGCTTTAGCCGAAAGTGCACAGCGGTTTCGCGATACTTTTGAACAAGCCGCAGTCGGCATGGCCCAAGCGAGTATCGATGGCAAGTTGCTATTAGTCAATCAAAAACTTTGCGAAATTTTGGGCTACAGCCGCCAAGAATTGATCGAGAAAAAATTTCAGGAGATTACTTTACCCGAAGATTTGGGAAGCGAATTGGAATTATTGAGCCAATTGTTAGCAGGAGAAATTGAAAATTATCATGTGGAAAAGCGCTACATCGGCAAAGATGGAGAGTTGGTTTGGGGCAACTTGACAGTTTCGCTACTGCGAGAACAAAATGGCAATCAATTTCTGATGGGTGTGGTAGAAGATATCAGGAAACGCAAACAAGCTGAGGAATCGCTCAGGTTGCGCGCTGTAGAATTGAGTTGGACGGCGCAGACGCTGGCTAAAACCACGAGTAGTTTAAGAAAGCGGAATCTAGAATTAGACCAGTTTGCTTATGTAGTTTCTCACGATTTGAAAGCGCCACTGAGGGCGATCGCCAATCTCAGTAGTTGGATAGAAGAAGACATCAGCGACTCGATGACAGAGGATACTCTGCACCAAATGAATCTGCTACGGGGCAGAGTTCACCGCATGGAAGCTTTGATTGAGGGACTGCTGCAATATTCCCGCGTCGGACGCATTCAAGTAGCTTTAGAAACGGTAGAAGTAGAGAAGTTATTAGCAGAAATTATTGATTCGTTGGCTCCGCCGTCTGGATTTGAGGTGAAAGTTGACCCAGGAATGCCAACTTTTGTGACCGAAAGATTGCCGTTGCAGCAGGTTTTTGCTAATTTAATTAGCAACGCAATCAAGCACAATCGAGGTGAATCTGGTCATGTAAAAATATCGGTTAAAGAGTTAAATGATTTTTACGAGTTTTTTGTAACAGATAATGGGCCAGGGATTGCACCTCAATATCATGATAAAGTTTTTGTGATTTTTCAGACCTTGGAAGCTCGCGATAAAGTTGAAAATACTGGCATTGGTTTGTCGTTGGTGAAGAAAATTGTCGAAGGTGAAGGTGGCAGTGTTTCGCTGGAATCTGCCGAAGGTGAGGGAGCAACTTTTGGGTTTACTTGGCCGAAGCAACCTATTCGCAAAGAGGGCAAGTAACACAACTCTAAATGCAGCACCAAAAGCCCGATCGCGACTAGACATCTCCCATAATTATTGTGGAACAGGCATCCTGCCTGTTCTTCACAGGCTTTTTGGGAGATATCTACTGTTTAAACTGCATCACAGCGGATTTCGATGATAAATCCGTCGGGATCGTAAAAGTAAATGCCGCGTCCTGTAGCGCGAGTGACGGGGCCGCTGTCGATCGCAATTTGATTTGACTTTAGCACTTCCAGCGCGCGATCGAACAAATCGCGATCAATATCAAAAGCTAAATGGTTGGCGCGAGTAAAAGCTTTCTCGGGATCGGGGTTGGGCGGTTCCAAATCTGGCTGCCAAAATAAATCAATCACAGTCCCGTCGGGAGTGATGAAATTAGCGACTTTACCTGCGGCTACCATTTCGGTTAAACTTGCCGGAATATCTGCACCTGTTAGTTCGCGCAAGCCGAGAATTGTACCGTAAAAGTGGCGGGAAACGTTCATATCGCGCACGTTTAAAGCGATATGATGAACGCGGCGCAAATCTCCCGGCGCGAGGGCAATTTTGATTGTGTTTTCGGTAGTTTGCATGATACTGTCAATTACGAATATTAAAATTGAATGCTGTGAGATTAATCCCCAGTTATAGTGAGAACTTTAGTGCTGATATTTCTATGATATCAAATCCCGCAGCATGGGAATTAATATTACCCACAGTCAGGACACGGCAGTGCCGTTTCCCTACTCATGATTATTTTGGGGTAGGGAAACGGCACTGCCGTGTCCTCCGTTGCGACGGCGAGCAATTATTTTGGGGTAGGGAAACGGCACTGCCGTGTCCGACTCTCGCGACGGCGAGCAATTATTTTGAGGTAGGGAAACGGCACTGCCGTGTCCTACGTTGCTATTATTCCGGTGCAGCCGGAATGGATATTATTTTTCTTTAGGGAACGATGCCATGCCTACAAATAGCATTGCTAGGCCGCCTCCCAGAATCGCAAACGCCAGTAAACCTACAGCTAAATCTAATCCCGATGTATTTTCCATTAAATTAAACCGTTCTCCAGCGGTAAGGCGCGTACTGCGCACCCTACATATTAACGTTAAAAAATGATTTGAGGCATTAGTTATAGCAGTAGGGTACTTAGGCTGTACCCTACGTATAGATGCACTTCTTATTTCGCCAATTCTTTGTCAATGGCGGCGATCAATTCTGGCGAATCGGGGCCGATGCTGCTGCGGAATCTGGCAACCACTTCACCCTGTTTGCTAACTAAGAATTTCTCAAAATTCCAGGAAACCTCACCTTTAGGCTCGACTGCACTCGTCAGCTTAGCGTACAGCGGGTGTTGCTGACTGCCTTTGGCACGTACTTTGTCAAATAATTCAAATTTGACGCCGTATTTTGTTGTACAGAAATTGACGATTTCTGAGTTAGTTCCGGGTTCTTGAGCTCCGAAGTCGTTGCAGGGAAATCCTAAAACGCGGAGTCCAGCAGCGCCATACTTTTGGCTTAATTCTTCGAGTCCTTTGTATTGAGGTGTATAGCCGCATTGGGAAGCTACGTTAACTATCAAGAGTACCTTGCCTGCGTACTCTCCTAGCTGCTTGTCTGCGCCTGCGATCGTTTTTACTGTAATGTCGGAGATTGTGTTGGGCATTTTCAAATACTTCTAAATTTGACTTGCACAATTTTACCGCAATTCGGTACAATTTTGTCGAGCTGCCGATCGCCAAGAGTGCATCCCAATGAGTGTAATACCAATTTTTTATGAGGCTGCATAGAATTTCGATCCCCCCTAACCCCCCTTAATAAGGGGGGGACAAGATTCTTCTCAAAGTCCCCCTTCTTAAGGGGGATGCGAGGGGGATCAAGGTATGTGCAACTTCACATTAAATTGGTATAAGGGCGAAGCATTCCAGCAGATAATTTATTAGACATCTCCCAAAACTCCTATGAAGAACAGGCAAGATGCCTGTTCCACAATAATTTTGGCAGATTATTTATTAGTTATGAGCAGAGACTTACTGCCGGAATACTTCGCCCCTACGAATATATTTGCAAAAATGAGATGCTGCCGATCGCCAATCAGTAATCCGTACTGAGCACCTTATCTCACGATTGTTACCTCTTCTTTCCTCATTCTTCCTTCTTCTATAGCTAAATTCCACAGCTAGGAAGACGCATAATTTAACTATCTGAGTGGCTTTCCATCATCCATTTTTGGTAAGTATCTTCAAGTTGCTTGTCTTCCAGAACGAGTTCAATGCGGACTTTAAGGCAACCGTGGCGGGGTTGAGAGGCGATCGCATTTAAAATTTTGCTAGCTTTCTGTACAGAGGTAAATTCAGCCTTAACAGTCGGTTCCTGGCGATCGTTCTTAATCTCCGTCAAATCTATACCGGTGATGTTTCCCTCGCCCAAATCTATTTCTGCTAACACCTTCGGATCGTCGCCGACTTGTTCCACAATCAGCTTTTCCCACTGGATAGGTACTTGTACCATCCGAGTTTGAATTTCTTTGCGGACAATAACTTCCCCAACTTTGCGCTTGCTGCGATTGATCACCAATCGTTCTTCTAGCAGGCGAATTACATCTTGATCGACAATATCACAGTCTTCTTCCTCCTCACTTGTCTCCCAATTCTCATTTGTGCGATCGGCATCTGTTTGATTTAACATAACTTTTGAAAGATTAGTTGACTCGCTATTGCTCAATTCACTGAGCGGTTCTGAGGAATTTCTTAAAGACTGAGACTCACCATTTGTTGAAATTCCTGGCAGCATTTCCACTTGCTCCGAATTAATACTTAGAAACAGCGCTTTTTGGTGATAATCAACTTTTTTTAGCAGCTTAATACTTACTAAAAAAATCCTAGTATTTTCCGTGCCTAGCCCTGCTACCACAAAGTTTAGCTGGCCGTTAGGATCAAAATATACATCTTTAATTATGCCCACCAAGTGACCTTGGTTGTCTTTGACTGTAAAACTCTTTAGCTTAGTTCTGACTTTTTCAGGAACCCGGTTGAGACGGGTAATTGATTTTGCAGTTGCTATTTTTTCGGCTGATACTTGACCGTTCATTTTTTTAACTTTCCTGATTAGGGATTTTTATTATCAATTGGTAAAGGCGGGGAAAGTGCATAAACCTTGCCCAAACCAGACAAGTTTTGTACTCCACCCGCCCCGTCACGTAGAAATTGCGCGATGCCACAAAAAATTCGCAATTCCTATTCAACGCTTACTGCGGTTGGTTTAGATAGCTTTCTTATCATCTACAACCGGAGTTCCATCGGTCTTAATGTCTAATTCTTCACGGCGCAAGGTTTCTTCGGCGTCAACAGTGCTGCGAACAACTTCTTTTCTGACCTTGACTTCTTCGCGCACGTAAGCTTCCTTGTGAATATCAGCCGTTTCTTCGTAGACTTCCATGCGTGCAACTTCCCCTGATTGGAAGTCAGCCTCACCGACAGAAACTACTCGACCCGCTTCTACGGGGGTTACTCGCTCGATTACGACTCGTTCTTTTTCAATGGGTACTGAAGCTCGTGCTGTTTCAGTTTCCACGCGCTTACCAACTACTACTTCACCGGTTTTGGCGCGGTTTTTGTTGGCAACCAAGCGTTCTTCATAAAGCTTAAGGTTTTGGTGGTTTTGTTCGTTAGTTTCGTACAGGGGGCGATCGATATCGTAGCTGTAGTTGCTGCGATCGTAGCTAGCAGGAGTTGCAGTGCTAGCCGCAGGAGTGCTTGCCGCCGTGTCTTGATTGCGGTAAACGCCTCTTACCTTTTCTTCGCCATCGTAATCTACTGGTTCTAATTCATTGTAAGCAGGCAATTGTTCTGCTTGAGCTTTGCTGCGAAGGCCTGTGGCGTAGACGCGACGGGTTCCGTAGTCGAAGCGGGCCGAGCCGATCGGCAATAATACCTTTTTGCCAAAAATCCAAATACCGGTATCAACTACCAAATAGCGAAAACGGCCAGTTTCATCAACCAAAGCGTCATAGACAGTGCCTACTTTTTCATCAGAGTCGCCGGCATAAACATCAAATCCCTTGATGTCGTCTCCTGCAAAAATCTCTTCCTTATAGTTAGGATAAAATTCTTCGATTTTTTGAAGTGCCATGTGTTTTTTCCTCTTTAGCTCTACTTAAATTAATAGTAGAAATAAATTCGTTGACTTGCCTCTCCCTAAAGTCTGAAGTGTATAATTGCGGGAGTTTAATACTATAGGAATACGGTGGGAGTGTCGGTGTTAGCGAACCGCGCCGGACACGGCATTGCCGTTTCCCTACAGCGCCGGATACGGCATTGCCGTGTCCCTACTGTTGATAATTGTTAAGTCGGTGGTTATACCAATTTTTCATGAGGCTGCATAGAATTTCGATCCCCCCTAACCCCCCTTAATAAGC
>ENA-OFDM01000564-OFDM01000564.1-metagenomes-genome-assembly--contig:-NODE-564-length-15259-cov-6.133254_pt1 | contig 15259 bp, 10 predicted proteins | sample MGYA00153385_OFDM01 | MGnify analysis MGYA00153385
GGGGAGCAAGAGGGGGGACAGGAGTCCGATCAAAGTCCCCCTTCCCCCCTTGGGGAGGGCTAGGGGGGGTGGGGATTTAGGGGGATCTAGACTTGGGATAAAACCCAGATTTCTCAAGGGTTTCAGGCTTAAGTTGACACTCCTTGGGTACTGCTGTCTCCTAATTTCGGGTAACAGCAATGTCGTGTCGGCCTGTTTTAATTTAATTTTAAATATAAAATAATTAAATTAATATATCTTAGCAATTCTGCACTGACGCGGAATCGCTGTTAGAGATTAAGATTAAATTTATTGAAAGCTGTTATGGACACCCAGTTACTTGCACTCATCTCCTTCACCAGTTCTCATTCCTCCTATGATAGTTTCCACGATCGCACATTGCTTACCACCGCCGTTAACAGTAGAAACTGTGGCAACAAGAGGTAATTTTGGATTGTTTGGATTGTTTGGATCGACTACACCGTTATAATTAAAAGTAAGTTGCGTAGCAGCGGTACACGCAGTATTAGGAGGACAGCTAGCAACAGAAAGTTTAATAGTGCCGGCCTTGATTTCGCCTCCAGCATCTAACTTCTGCTCACTACCGCCCGTGGGTAATGCCGGGTCAAATGTAACTGTTGGCGGGTCAGTAACCGGAGTATTAAATTTAATAGTCACATCGCTCTTAGTTCGCTTTGCTTCGCTTTGTGCAAGTCGTAATGATTGGAAAACTCGATCGTTGACTGTGCGGACTCTTTGTCTGTTGATGAATCCCAGCCAGCCCGGAGCGGCGATCGAAGCTAATACACCCAACAGTATCACCACGACTATCAATTCTAAAAGCGTGTATCCGTTATCGCCCTTTCTGGATCTAGTTTTTGGGAAATTGGGGGTTGCTTTGGTTTCACAACTCTGCAAAAATTTTAATAATATTGCGGTTTTCATTTTACTCTCCTGTTTAATCTGGTAGTCGGGCGATTCGGAAAATGTGTTTTGGGCATCTGTTATTTTCCGCGATCGCCTAGACCTTGTACTTGCACAGTTGCTGTTGGGAAAAATGCCGATTTGCTGGCATCATAATTAGCATCTGTTTGAAGGCGTCGGAGGCTATTTCCTCTGATAGTAACTCTGGCTAACTTTTTTTCTGTGTCTACACAGGCGTAGAAGCTATTTATTTTCTTGGTTGAATCTGTTACTTTTAGAGTGTCTTCTTCGATATCTTTCGCTACCGCTAGCCCTACTTGAGTTTGGGGATTACCGAGAGCATTTTTACACTCCGCAAAATCAAGTAGCTTGGGGCTATGGTCGATGTAATTAACCAGAACTTCACTTGGTAAACCAGTCAATTTAGTGTTATCAGTCACCTTTTTTGTAGGTTCACTGAAATTAAATTCTGGATTAAAAGCTGGATCTTGAATTAAAGATTTTCTGTCGTTACCGACATCGGCTAGCCTGTAGTAATCCGGCTCGTTGGCTTTGGGGTTCGCGTAAGGATTTTTAACTCCATCCTTAATTTCATAACGTTCAATACGGGTAGGACAATCGCCTCCTGAAGGCTGACACCATATAGGATTAGTGTCTTTAATCTGATAATAGGCCACTAAAGATCGTACGTAAGTGTCGTTACATTCAATTGTGCCGCCAGTTTTGCCTGTAATCTTGCAATCACTTGGCTTTCCACCATTAGGAGCAACAGCACTAATAGGAACAGCATTTTTAACCTGCTGTCGCTTCCAGAATACTAGAATTGGAGTTCCATTCGTAGCGACAGGAAGCTGATTCGGAGTAGTAATAGCCTTAATTCCATCGTTATCATAAATATAAATAGCTTGACTCAAATCTTGGGCTATGAAGTCAACTGCTGCCTGAAGGTCTTGCTCAGTGTTTGACTTGACTTGTTCCCTCCTGTCGGTATTCAGCATATCGACTACAAAGGCAAGCATGGGCGTAATGATTAAAAATGCCATAACTGTTCCGATCAACAACTCGATCAGAGTCATGCCCTTTTCTGTTTGATTTAGCGCAGAGCGGCTTTGCTGGTGCTGACTTTTTAGAAGCAACCTGAGTAAAGTTTTCATTTTGACTTTTTCCTTTGTCACATGGGGGAGCGATTTTAAATTTAATCGAAGTTCCTGCAAGTGTTATTTACAGCCAGTTCGAGCACAAATGGATCGATAGGATGAAGCCCCGCCTTCTGGGGCAGGAGGAATTTCTGTACTCATTACTACTAAGGGTGCATTGGGATCGCCAAGTCCGGCTCCAACTATAGATTGACCTGTCCCAACTACAGGGCTACTAGCATCGGCTCTGTAAACCCGTACAGTCAAAGCGTAGCCCGCCTCTTTCGCCTCTTGATTAGAAGTAGCACTTACAGATCGCCACGCACCCTGAACACGAAAATCTTTGCTGCCAGTACAACCTGCTTTTTCATCTAAGTCAACGCAGTACAACTTACCGAAGTTTGTAGGAGCAGCAACGTTTGGAGGAGACGACGTATCTTTAACAGGAAACTTTTCTGTATCTGTCGGTTTAAGGGCCCCGGTTCTAAGAGCGTCGATGTATGTTCTGGCCGCCTGCGTGGCGAGTTCCATCCGCCGCGCTTGTACGCGAGTTGCTACTGAGAAGGCCATCACAGGGGCGATCGCAATCATCAGCACCGAAACGACAATCATCGCTACCAATGACTCGATAATCGTGTAGCCACCATCTCGTGACTGGGATAAATTTTGCTGTTGTTGTCGCTTAGTCATAAATAGGACTCCAGTAATTGCGTGGCGGAAAGTTAGGCAGGAGGAGGACACACACTTGGCTTGAAAGTACCAGTCACAGCGGGCGTGCCGTCGGCTGCGAGTTCAGCACACATCAAAGTTTGTACCCACTTATCATCGCGACCAACTTCCCGGAAATACTCCGCCGGCTCAGTCTTTCTCGGAGGAGTAGTGAACTTTTGGGTAAACAAGTCAGGTGGCTGAGATAGCAAGCCTACATCGAAACCCCAATCCCGTTTTGGTGGGATGAAATAGGGAATGCGAGGTACATCAGTTCTATATGCAGTATTGGGAGCTGTATAAGCAGTAATTGGTGAAGTTGGTGGTCGCTCGAACAAACTTTTCAGCTTAGTAGTAGTCGCCGTCGGTAACATTGAAGGAGCAGTCGATGGCAGAATTGGTAGATAAGGGCTCGTGCTATAGGCACTACGATTTAGTTGGATGAAAGATCCCTTGATATCGGTTGGAATATCCGCACCGCCGATTTGCCAACTTTCCAAAAAGCGGGGCAAATTTTGCATACCGCCGTTGCTGTCACCGTTTTCCCGAATAAGGTCAAGAGCTCGGGAAGGAATGTCCCCGGCTCCTACGAGCAGATGGAAACTTGTCGCTTTTTCTGCTCTCGGTAGCCACCCAGTTGCTTTCGCTAGCTTATTAGGTGCGGGTGGAGTAGCCCCTGAGTCTGCGGCCGTTCCCACCGTTTGGAACTGTAAGACTGGCATCAGCAGTGGCTGCAAGGTGGCAGTTGTTGATAAAACTGGCAGATCAGTTGTACTATTCCAGTCTTTCAAATTTCTGTTGACCACAAACGGTAATAGATCGTTGCCATAACTGACAGTAGCACTGGCTAATGCTGTCGTCGCGAACCACAGAGAATTATCTTTTCGTTTCCCAGCGCCAACAATAATGTTCCTACTGCTATCTATACCGTAAGGCTGTGGAGTTGTCCCTCCTGTCAAATTCAAATTATTGGTACCAGTGTCTCTTTGGAAAGCAACGCGACGGGGGAATCGCTGTAATGCTGGAATCGGAGGGTCAACAGTTGTTCCGGCTTGAAATATATTTAGACGGTTAGAATCGTAATCCTGTGTAGCAGCAAATGCCTCTGCTGCTGTTTGTGCTGTGCCGCCACCCGGAATTGGATTAACTACCCAATCCTTGGGGTCTGTTAAGCCACATTCAGAAACTGGCTGTTTTATGCAAGTTTCCATCAAATATTCTGGGAAGTTTCCGCGTCTTTGAACGGGCGTGACAAAATTGTTGAAGTAAGAACTATTCAGGCTGGGATCTGCATAGTTAGTATCTGTGATCCCACCCCCAACGGCAGGGTCATAAAGATTACCGTTAAGTAAGAATGCCCCGCTAGTGAGTCCGTTAGTAACAAAATTGTTGTGATAAAAGCCTTGTTGTCTCCGAGGTAATACAGCAGCAGCACCTGCATTATTTCTGAGGTCAAAATCCCCTTCATTACGGAAACCAAAGCGGTATTTTTCTGAGAGTAGAGTGACTGCATCTGCTAGTACAGTTGCGGGACGCCAATTATCACCAACTATACAATCTTTAAGTCTGGGGTCGCCTGGGCGACAGGCAAAATTAGGATTGAGACCCCCACGATTCGTGTAAAATTGAGTTTCCCAATTTGTCAAAGGATTTTTGAACTCTTCTTGGCTGTGTTTGTTAAATTCTCCTTTGATATAGACAGGTAGATTTGATACCAAAGTTAGACCTTTTTCCCTAACCACGTCTGCCACGGTTGTTGGTGCAACCGGACCTGCTTTGTCGCGGAATAGCGATTCACCGTTGATGACTAGAATCCCGTTTGGCTTGCGGGTGGGATCGAGCAGAGAGTCTGTGGGGCTGACTAATCTATCCCTGTTGTCATCAAGACTGCGAGCACTTCGATCAGGGAGCGCGTCATCCCGACTGGCATAAATAATCCCGCTGTTTGGCAGTAAATACTCTTTTTCCGGCGCTCCTAGCCAGTTAGGTACTGGTACTTTATTAAATTCTTCCTGCCGCAGTTTCTTTATATCCAACTGAGTTGCTCGAACTTCTAGCGGTTGCCGTTCTTCGATCGGCAGGTTGAAATTCCCTGTCAATATTGCAGCGGGAGCAGTAGGTGGAGTAGCCACAGGCAACGGACTGCTCAGCGTAAATTCTTCATTCACAGCAGTCGTGGTATTGTCGGCGTCTACGGCCTTTATTTCTCTGGCATTCAAAAATGCTACTTCCTGGATAGCCCCAGGTAGAATGTCAGTGCTAGGAACGGGAGTCTGTAAAATGTTCAAAGCGCAAACAGTAGAGTCGATCGCTGCTAAGTCTGCCAAAGTTCGCTTGACTGTTATATCATCTTTCAGCAGCGCCTCTCTCAAAGGCTTGTTGGCAAACCTACCGTCAGGAAAGACGTAGTTGGCCTGTGCGGTATAAATTGGATCGCCACCAGTCAACAAGCCGTTAGCGGGTACAGGTCCCAGTCCCACAAGCGCTGGTCGTCCTGGGAATTTGTAAACTAGACCGTTGTGAGAGCCGATGAATCTACCTGTTGTAGGAAAGTTTGGTCCTGTTGCTGGAAGTGGTGTTACGGTATCTCCACTGACATCAAGTAATCCACTTATATTTCTCGCTGTTGCTGCGGTACTGGGATCGTAGTAGCTGCTGACGCAGGCAAATGGGGTTTGTTGAGGAGTGTCACCTGGCTTGTAGCCACTGTTTGCATAGTGATAAACCGCCGATGCCCGCATCCGCAAATCGCCTTTGGCAAACTGGGGCGTATTCTTGTCAATGGCTGAAGCAGTTCCGGCCGGTAGCCCATTACCGTAAGCGTCTGCTCCTGTCGTCCAAGGAATCCAATCACCAGCATTATTGTTGTCATATACTTTCGATCCAAGTCCTAGAGGCGACATTGGCATGGAGTCTGGCCAGACGACAGGGTATAGCTGCTCCCCAGGAATTGCCGGGTCATCATAACTATTGGCAGGAAGCAGGATCGGGGGGGTACTGACAGATTTTGCTGGTCCCTTTCTTGGAGGACTCCCAACAGGATCTCGAAGATCGAGCCATTGAGGAGGAGGCAGAAAAGAAGTTGTGCGATCGTAAACTCCTGCACTGGTAATAATTCGCAGACCACCTATACCGTCAAGAGGAGTTTTAGGTATTTGGGCTGATGATTTTTCCCAAAAACCGTCACGGTCAGTTGCCCCCACGTCTGCGAGCTTTATCACCTGGGATTCTCGTTTGCGACCCGGTACGTTTGGTTGCCACGTTCCAAATGTTTGCGATGCAGTTTCAAATTGTTTTTTGGTATCGTTCCAAATTTGGGAAGGCAAGTTGTTACCAGCCACTATTCGATCGCCGATGAACTCTTCTTCGTCGCGTGGAGGTTCAGGTTGATTTGCTTTTAGTTCGGCGGGTTTGAGAGTTAATGCTGCTGATGGATCAACCCATAGAGCTTTGGGTCGTAGACCCGGCTGCCCTGAATCCACCAAATTTCCCGTAATCACGCCTCCAGTTCCGCTCACGCCAAAGGCATTTTCAGCAAAGGGAACTTTCCGAGTCCTCTCCTTAAAATACTCTTCGAGCGCTTGTGCCCGCGTCTGTCCGGCTCCTGTGGGTTTTGTGGCGTCTTGGACTGAAATTGGATCGGTAAGGGGACTGGTTTCACTCCCGACCGGTCCTATCCGTTCCCTCACTAAAGCTGCGATACGATCGGCGTAAGCTTGGTTATTATAGATTACATCTAAAGGGTTATTACTTGTAGATTGATCGGTTTCATTAATAGTTTGGTCTATTTTTGGATACCCTGAAGCGACATCTTTTTTGAATAGGTGTACTTGCACTGCAACTTTGGAACCGTTACTTCCTGACTGGCCGTTGACTACATTACCACCAACAATTATTTTGCTATTTTCTTGTTCGTAGAAACAGGAATCCTTACTGCTAACTTGATATAAATTTAATTTTTCTCCTGCCCTCGTAACAGTCACGATCAGATTACTATTTGTGATCATCCGCCCGTTCAGATTTAACGAGGGACCAGGAGATATTTCCAAATCATCTTCATACACAACCGCATTATTACTGAGGGGAATACGGCTTTGGTCTTGTTGGTATTCTAGAGCCGAAACACTGGGAGTGCCTTTAAATCCAGGCATCGGTACATTAACGGTGTAAACAAAGAAACTTTTTTTCAATCTACCATCTATTTTGTACCAGCCGGAGTCTCCAACCAAGCTAGCGCTACTACCCCCCGCTTCGCACCCTGGTTTGAGTGCGCCTCCAGACATTGGAGGTGTTCTTGCTTCTAACGGCTTTCTTACTCTTTCAAAATCGCCGTTACCCTTACGCGGTGGAGAGCGAAAGAATATGCCGTAGATTGTATAAGTATCTTTAGTGCCATCATTATCGGTATCTACCTGATATCTCCAAGCAGTGTTTATTGATTCGTTTTTCTCGACATTTTTAGGATCGGTAAGGGGAAGATCGGCGAACTGAGTACCATCGCCGTCAAGGTCAAATTTAAGTTTTAGGCGTGTCTCATCCCCAAACTTATAAGAGTCATTTACTGCATCATAAGACGACATCATCCGGTACAATTCTGCATCAGATGGAGTAGATGTCGGTCTTTGCGGGTCTTCCCGCAGCATATACTGAATTTTCGCTTTCGCCCGATCGAGCGCGGGAGTTGCGGCCGCCAGCACCTGCTGGTTCACGCGCACGTTGCGAGCAATATTAGCTCGATCGAACGATCGGAACACGATCGCCACTGTCAGCAAAATGACTACCAGCAACACCATCGTCACCGTCGGGAGCACGAAACCCGCCACCGGCAATCTTGCCCGACGGCTCATAGCCATCAGCGCTTGCAGCATTGCTCTCATCAGCCGCTTCGCACCGGATCTGGTAACACCAGCAATCCGCCGCAGCAGCGATACGATAACTTTGGATAATTTGCTTTTATACATTAGTGCCTTCCTGAATAGTTTCAGAGATGGTATTGCAGGTAGATACTGCTGAACAGTACGATTCCATTTTCATTGTTCCCATTTTTGCCAACATCCATATCAGCCCTTGCACAAATTTACAAAATGTGTACCTTCGCTGAACAAATAAAACCGACAAACCCACAACCCTGTTAACAGCCGATATATTTTCCCCCGAAAGATTTACCCCGCAAGGATTTCGGCTCGGGAACTCCACTCTAGTCTAGTTCGATCGGATTGTCAGTGTCCAGCCATCAAATCAGATCAATTCCGGTTGCACCGGAATTGAGATCGCGCGTGCGATCGAGAAATAATGAGGAGACGGCAGTGCCGTGTCCCTACTTATTTTGGGTAGGGACACGGCACTGCCGTCTCCTCTATATCATTCTGGCGTAGCCGGAATTGATATCGCGCGTGCGATCAAGAAATGAGGAGACGGCACTGCCGTCTCCCTACAATCTTCGGTAGGGACACGGCACGTGCAGTCTCCTAATTTCGGCTAATTGCGATCGTCTTCGAGGGCTGCGCTAACGAACTTGCGTTGTGTCCAAAAGTGCGATCCGACCGCCCACAAATATCAAGCAGCAGCCGTAGCATTTGCTTGCAGAGGCTCAATTTCCTCCAGCGTAGCGTGACGGCGCGGGTCATTAAAGCCCCAAGCAAATAACCAATCGGGGTCAGCGTGTCCGCAGCCGATCGAATATATCTGACTGTGCCTAAAATGTTTAAAAAACTCCTGACACTTTTCGTCAGTCATTAGCGACTCATCTAGTGGCAAATCATGAATCAGGGCATACAAATCAAATTCATCTCGCTCTGGATTCCATTGATAACGCAATTCAGGAGCGTAACCAAGTTCCCTCAGCTTTGTCAAAGCCTCATCAGAGTTAGCGTAGCCGTCTAATCGAACGCGGTTGAGACAAACCACTACCTGAACGTGGCGATACTTTGCGGGTGTTAATCGATATTCAGTCATCAGTTTTTCCCTCTTTTCTCATCACAAGTGTAATAGGCTCTCCCGGTTACGTCCGAGTGTCTCGTTGCTTCGCGATTTTGTTTCTCGCAGCGTTTAAAAGCTTCTGCGTCACTCCAGGCATAAAAAGGTCTGTCCGGGTTTTCGGCTAGTTCGGCTTCTAAATCTTCCCAAGATTTCTCAGGGTTGTCTGAATCTCTCAACATTTGTTTCTTCAGTTGTGGCGGCCGTCTTGACGCGCTAGGTTTCAGACTCTGGCGAGGTTGCTTGTATCTCTAGCCACTGCTTCATCAGTAAACCAACGACTTCACTCATCGGTTTTTCTTGGGCCGTACAAGCTAGTTTGAATTGCAACTTTAGCTTTTTGTCTACATAAACGCTCAGCTCAGCCATGTCAGGTGGAATTTTTTTAGCCATATCTCTCAAACGCGCATATCTGCATTCTCGCATCTGGCGATCAAGAACGAGTCGCTACGTGCTGCGCGCAATCGCGTTAAACGTAATACTAGCACCATCAGCTAAAAAACCACAACCCCACCAAGTTAATTGGACGATCGCGCGATCGTAACTCGACTGTAAGCTATATTTATCAACAGTTCGACGCCCAAACCGACACTAACCAAGCGCCAAATATCATCACAAACCCGTGAAACAACCCTCCAAACCCCCCGATTTCATCATCATCGGCGTTCAAAAAGGCGGCACAACATCCCTGTACAACTACCTAATTCAACATCCCCAAATCGCCCCCGCCGCCCAAAAAGAAATCCATTACTTCGATCTCAATTTCCACCAAACCCCCGACTGGTATTATTCCCAATTTCCCCAACCAGAAAGTGGCGAATCTCAGCTAACCGGAGAAGCCAGCCCCTACTATATTTTTCATCCCCGCGTACCAGAACGCATCCACGATTTTAGTCCCAAAGTTAAAATAATCGCCCTACTCAGAAACCCCGTAGAACGGGCAATTTCCCACTATCATTACTACATAAAAATCGGATACGAATCATTATCTCTCGAAAGTGCGATCGCCTGCGAACCCGATCGACTCAAAGGCGAAATCGAAAAACTCTTAACCAGCCCAAACTACTACAGTTACGAACACCAACACCACACCTATCTCAGTCGCGGCATTTACGCCGACCAACTTCCAGCCTGGATGCAGCTATTCCCCAAATCGCAACTTTTAATCCTCAAAAGCGAAGACTTGTACACCAATCCCTGCGGCACATATAACAGCGTATTAGAATTTCTAGACTTGCCGCCCCACCAACTAGAAACCTACGAAAAATACAACTCCAACCAATATCAGCCCGTCAGCGAGACAGTATACGAGCAATTAAGGGCATATTATCGATCGCACAATCAGAGATTAGCCCAAATGTGCGATCGAGACTTCGGCTGGGATTAATCATCGTGGGAAACGACAATGCCCATTAGTGTCAACTTAAGCCTGAAAGCCTTGATAAATCTCGTTTTTACCGGAGTCTAGATCCCCCTAAATCCCCCTTAAGAAGCAGGGCTGTTTCATTCTCTTGTAGGGGCCGCCCCCCGTGGCTGCCCCAATCTCTGAAACAGTTACAAAATCGTGGACACGGAGGGCGGGCACGGGGGCACCGCCCCTACAAGAGAATGATTTGTCTGAGAATGAAACAGCCCTGCCTTAAGAAGGGGGACTTTGATCGGACTCCTGTCCCCCCTTCTTAAGGGGGGCTAGGGGGGATCTGGCCTTAATCGTCAAACAGCAGTCTGTAAATGGGTTTGACGCTAAGTTGACACCAATGAGCAATGCCATCTCCCACTATTTCCGCCACATATCAAATTGGTCTTCCGAACAACCGTTGATATATTGATTGTTCACCCAACCGTCAAGAATTTCAAAAGTTTGATTAGGAGGATTCCCATAAGTTCTGGCGGCAATTTTCACCCATTTCCCCTGTCTGCTAACAGCCCTAACTCCATCTCCTCTTTTCAGTTTAACAACAACTGGGTACTTATCACCTGGGCCTTTGCGAATATTAACAGTACCGTTTTTGACGTTAATAAAAGAACATTTAGTTTTCGCCTCCAAAGCCTTTGCTTTTTCCGGTGCGAGAGTTTGCTGTTTGCCGAAAACCGGAAAGCTGTAAAGTGAAAAACTTAAACTTGCAAATGCAGCAGCAATGAAGAAAGCTTTTGATTGACTAAAACTCAGCATATACATTAATCTCCTTGGGTTAAAAGAACTATTATTCAACAGAAGCAAACCATTCCGTGATACCTTGGGCGATCGCCTCTGCTAACTTCTGCTGTTGTGTCGGATTCACAATCCATTCAAATTCCTCGGGATTAATCATAAATCCCAATTCCATTAAAACAGACGGAGCAACCGCCGAACGAGTCATCGCTAGATTGTTCCAGAATACACCATAAGATGGACGGTTCAATTTGGCAACTAAATAATTGTGCAAAAACATTCCCAAACTGTGCGCTTGTGGGTGAAACCAAAAAGCGCCAACCCCTTTAGTATTAATGGCATCGCCGTTATCGGGTAAAGCATTGTAGTGTATCGAAATTGCGATCGCCGGTTCTTCTTTTTGAATCATCTCCACCCTCGGTGGCAAATCCAAATCGATATCTTCTACCCGTGTCATTACCACATTCGCGCCCCGATTCACCAATTCCGATCGCACCAATTTCGACACAATTAAAGCCACTGTTTTTTCGCGGTATCCCGTCGGCCCAACACCTCCCGAATCCTCCGGCCCACCGTGTCCCGCATCGATCAGAATCTTAATTCCAGAAAGCGGCTTTTCTTGTGGATCGGGCATCTTGCCCGATCGAACTGGGGGGTGTTTCAAAGACAGCACTAAAGTTGTGCCATCGTATCTCAACTTATAACCCCACTGCTGCGCAGATTTGAGATTGAAAGTATATTGTACTTGCAGCGGCGATATTTGTTGCCATGCCAAACGCGAAATTACCGGGTCATCATCGAGCCGAATAATGTCAGTTTGAGCCGTAGTATTGTACAGTGTTAAAGTGAAAGTCTTTTCTCCTTCCTGGACGGTAACAGGGACTGGTGTTTCCAAGGGAAATAAGACCTCTGTCCAACCGGAAACTTGACGCGATCGCGCGCTGCGAATAATCGATCGCACTGGCACTGCATCCTTGACAATTCGCACCTCCGATGCTTTAATCCAAGCACCGTAATCGAGTCGAATCCATTCTCCCTCGCGCCCGGTAACAGTGGCTCGCGTTCCCTTGGGTAGCGGCGTCATCCGAGAGAAATCGGTACTCGCCCCGGTTCGAGCAACACCCGGTTCTGCTGTCACTTCTGCTACTTCCAACTCCGCCGGAGATAGAATCGAAATCTTGCCAGTCCCTTGTTGACTGATTGTTTGATTATTGATGGTTAGCTCAAACAATGGTACGCCCAAATCAACTTTTTTGCTGTTTTCTAGTGAAGAATCAGCAGGGGTCTTAGCACAGCCTTGATACTGTTCGCTGCCACCTTTTTTGATTGGGGAATTTTCACCTAAAAGTACAGATTTATTGTCGGGGAGTTCGACTTGCGATCGAGCTTTTAAAGGAATAGTTGCGCCTGCCAATTTTACCAAAACTGTAGCATTCGCAGGTGCGATCGCCCCAAAGCAGATATATTCCCCCGGTAAACTCGCCACATCCACTTTTGGCGTCAGAGAATCTTTCGCAAAAGCCAATCCTGCCGGGACTTCCGGCTGATTCGACTGGCGCGTCACCTGAATTTTAACCAACTGATTTTCGTAGCGCAAGCTAAACACATTTTCGCCTAGTTGCAGCGGAAAAGTTGGGGCAAAATGGCCTGCGGCGGTGCGTGAAATTTGGTTGCCATTTACCGATACTTGTCCCGTTGGGGGGGCTGTACCGATCAAAAAGATGCGATCGGCTATAGTTTTGTGGTTAGCGGGAGGATAAGCGACAAACAAAGGTTGAGCCGCCACAGCCACAGAGGCGATCGCAATTATCATCCCAAACACCATTAATCCTAAAAATTTTCTCATTCTAAAGTGCAACTAATTAAGAGTGTGTTTGTTATTTGTACTAGAACTTGCCCTAAAAAACCGGGTTTCCGAGGATTAGCCGTAAGTTTTATTTACTATGCAAGCCTCAGCTTATCAGGTTTGTAGTTGCAACTGGGCGATCCTCTCCGTTGGCGCAGCCCCCGTAGGGGCGGGCTGCGCTAACGGCCAATACGCTTGGGTTAACACTGTTAATTCCCCGGAGATCCCCCTAAATCCCCCTTAGGTCGGGGGACTTTGAGCAACTTCTTGTCCCCCTCTTTTTTAAGGGGGGCTAGGGGGGATCTGTCTTATCTGAACCGTATTGTGCGATCGGCAACTTAAATTACGGGTGCATCTCATTTGTGCAAATATATTCGTAGGGGCGAAGCATTTCGGCAGTAAATCTCTGATTCTCACTAACAAATTGTCTGCCGAAATGCTTCGCCCTTGAAAAATAGAGATGCAACATAAATTACCACCTAAAACGATAAAATAAACTTCTTGATTCTCCTCCTTCGCACCCTTCGCGACAAAAGCAGTCCGCCAAAAAAGTATTATTCAAGTAAGAACAGATTAAAATGATCGAATCAATCCAAACGCAGTCATAATTATAACCGTGAATCCAGTTCCTCCCGCAATAATTATTTTAGGTCAAAACAGCCTACCGATCGCCAAAAAAATCTCCGCACATTTCCCCGGTTCCCAGATTTACGGTTTAGCCGATCGCACTTCCGACACAAACATTACATTTAGCAACTTCGGCGAAACATTGCGGGAATTGTTCGCAACAGAAACCCCAATAATCGGCATTTGCGCCGCCGGAATCCTAATCCGCACCCTCGCCTCGCTGCTGTCAGACAAACGCGCCGAACCGCCAGTTTTAGCAGTAGCAGAAGACGGAAGCGCCGTTGTCCCGCTGCTGGGCGGTTTGCACGGAGTGAACGACTTAGCGCGAGAAATTGCCACAGCCCTCGGTGTCCAACCTGCAATCACAACTACGGGAGATATCCGCTTTCGCACCGCACTGCTGAGTCCTCCCCAAGGCTATTATTTAGCCAATCCAGAGGATGCGAAAACTTTTATTTCAAACTTGCTCGCCGGGGCGAAAGTACGCCTAGAAGGCAAAGCTAGCTGGCTTTCCGAGAGCAATTTGCCGATCGCCCCCAACGCCAAATTAACCATCTGCGTTACCGAAAAAGCAATTATACCAACACCCGATTGCTTAGTTTACCATCCGCAAATTCTGGCAATTTCCCTCACAAACCTATCGAATATCGAGCCAGAATTAGCCGTGTCTTGCGTACAGCAATTACTAGCCAAAACCAATTTAGCAGCAGCTTCAATTGCCGGATTTTTTGCCTTAAAATATGAAATGGGAAATCCGTTATTAGCCGCAGTTTCAGAATATTTTCAAGTCCCCGTCCGTTTTTTGAATCTCTCCGAACTTGTCGAATCAGACTCAATTGAATTCAGCGAAAATCAGGCAGCCCAAATTGCGCTGATAGCAGCCGGTGCAAACAGTCAATTAGTCAAACACAATTGCACTTTAGCATTCGATTGCGCGATCGCCCTTGCTACCGAACCGATAAATGTAAGCGCGATCGGCATTAGCCGCGGTAAACTGGCGATCGTCGGTACCGGGCCCGGTGGCGCCGCGTGGATGTCCCCGGAAGTCAAAGAAATTCTGAGGGAAGCCACCGATTGGGTAGGTTACAAGTTTTATCTCGACTTAGCCGGCACCCTGCGGGAAGGGCAAAAACGTCACGATTCCGACAACCGCGAAGAGATCGATCGCGCCCGTTTTGCCCTAGATTTAGCAGCATCCGGAAAATCCGTTGCCGTTGTTTCGTCGGGAGATCCCGGGATTTTTGCGATGGCTGCGGCGGTGTTTGAGGCGATCGACTTTGACGCCAAACCCGAATGGCAAGGCATCGATATTCGGGTAGCACCGGGCATTTCAGCCATGCAGGCGGCCGCTGCGGCGATCGGAGCACCCCTCGGACACGATTTTTGCGCAATTTCGCTCTCGGATATCCTCAAGCCCTGGGAGGTCATAGAACAGCGAATTTCGGCAGCGGCGATCGCAGATTTCGCGATCGCATTTTACAATCCGATATCAACACAGCGCAAGTGGCAATTGGGAAGGGCGATCGAGATTTTATTACAAATTCGCGATGCTAAAACCCCAGTTATATTGGGGCGAAACCTCGGGAGAGCCGGACAATCCGTGCGCGTGTGCACCCTCGGCGAATTGAAACCAGAAGACGCAGACATGAGAACTTTAGTAATTATCGGTTCCAGTCAAACTCGGATTATTCCCCGCAAACACGGAGGCGTATGGGCGTACACCCCGCGCAAGTACGATCGATCTGGTTTGTAGTCAAGACTTTAGTCCTAATTAATTCAAAGGAAAAGATAGGATTAAATTTCTAAAAGGTTTGTAGTCAGGACTTTAGTCCTAATTCATATCAATTCCGGTAACACCGGAATGACAAGCGAGGAGACTGCACGTGCCGTGTCCCTACAATGTTATTTTGG
>ENA-OFDM01000565-OFDM01000565.1-metagenomes-genome-assembly--contig:-NODE-565-length-15205-cov-10.926205_pt1 | contig 15205 bp, 14 predicted proteins | sample MGYA00153385_OFDM01 | MGnify analysis MGYA00153385
ACTAGCCTCCCGCAGTTGTTTTTCAACCGGTCGATGCGGATCTGGGCGTCGTACTGCACAGCGTTTGCGTTCCTCGGTGTTGCAAGCTTGCTGCGCGAGCCCCTTACAGGAAGTGGCTCGAGTTCATGGCATACAAGGCCACCTTCGTGTGGAACCTGTTTGGAACACAACAGTTGGCGACGCAAGTCGCGGCAATGCCGCTGCGGGGGACCGGTAATCACTTTTGGAGCGTCAACGCTGAAGAGCAGTTCTATCTTCTGGCGCCTGTTGTAATTGCAATCCCGTTCTTCGGTCGTCGTGTCGCACTTTGGCTGTTGATAGCGGTCGTGTGCTGGTGGTTCGACATGTATGCGTCCATTGTGTTGGCCGTATTGGCAGCATCTATAAATCAGGCACACCCCGGATTTCAAAAACTCGAGTCAGTACGAATTGCACCGGCAGTGGCCGGACTCGCCGCTTCAGCAGTCATGGCCACCAGCCTCGACTACGAACACGCTGCACCGGTCTTCGGTGTGTGCACGGTGCTGCTCCTTGCAGTGGAGGGTCAACGAGCCCGTTTGGGCAGTTTTGCTGATCGGCTGTCTTATCAGCTTTACCTGAATCACTGGATAGGAGGCTTCGCGGCTACTGTGTTGCTTATTCCGTTCGGACTCGGTCACGACCCAATTCACCTTTACCTGGGCGTCGTGCTTAACCTTTGTTCGGCCCCTGCGCTCTACTGGTACGTCGATCGACGGCTGCTTGCAAATCGGAAGGCGTGGTTCACACCGTTGCGAGGGTGTATTGCGATGAGCTTGGCCTATGCGATCGTGACAGTTGACATCCTGTATGGATTGGCGATGTTGCGCATGTTCGAGCACGCTTGACACCGCCTAAACACGAACTCGTATCGAGATTAGCCTCCGCTCATAGCCGGCGCCGGTACCGCCATCGCGAGCAACACCTGGGCATATGCCTTGGCCAGGTTGTCGGTGTGCAGCGAGGCCATGCCGCCGCCGCCGAGCACATCGTGCAGCACGAAGTTGATCGCGTTCAGGCCGGGCAGGTCGAAGCGCTCGACCTTGCTTGGCGCGCGGTGTGCGAAATGCTCGGCCACGCGCCCGGGCGTGAGCCAGGCCGACAACGCGGCCAGGTGCTCGGGCCGGCGCGCGATCACGCCGATGTTCGCCTTGTCGCCTTTGTCGCCGGAGCGGCCGTGCGCGAGTGTGAGCAATGGCACCCGCTGCGCAGTCTCGGCGACTGCCGGCGCGCTCGCGTGTTGCAGTGCCGGGCCGAGCGTCGCCTCGTCGAAGCCGCCTGTGGTCGGGATCGCCACGGCCCAGCGCCCGCCGTTCACGTCCACCGAAACCGCCACCGCCGCCTTGGGCAACAGGAACGAGAACAGGCGCACCACCGGTGTCGGGCTCGGCCGGCCGCCGACGAGGCCGAGCGTGCCGGGCGCCATCGAGGTCGCAGCCGGCGCGAACTCGCGCGCGAAGAGTTCGAGGCTGTCTTTCGACGCCGCCTTCGCGCTCAACTTCAGCACCACCTCGCGCGCATCGCTGCGGCCGTTGGCACCGAACATTTCCTCGCCACCGAGCACCTCGACCCGTGTCTCGGTGTACGGCGGCAGCCCGCGTGCCACCAGCATGCGCTGCATGCGCGTGAACAGCGCGGCGCCGGTGCGCTGCGCCTTCTGCACCGCCTGTTCGCCGACGATCGTCAGGAAGCCGGTGTTGCGGTAGCCATCGGCGAACGTCGCGCTGACCTTGTAGCTTGCGGTCGGCGCGCGGCCGGTCGCACCCGTGACGCGCACGCGGTCCGCGCCGAGATGTTTGTCGTCGGAAGTCATGCGCACTTGCGTAAAGTCGCAGCTCACGTCGGGCACCACGTAGGCGCGCGGGTCGCCGATCTCGTAGAGCAATTGCTCGGCGACCGTGGCCGGCGTCACGAGCCCGCCGGTGCCAGGCGATTTGGTGATGACGAAGCTGCCGTCGGCATCGGCCTCGACGATCGGGAAGCCGATGTTCTCCCAGTCGGGCACCGCCTCCCAGTCGGTGAACAGGCCACCAGTGCATTGCGCGCCGCATTCAATCAGGTGGCCTGCGAGCGTGCCTTGCGCGAGCTGGTCGTACGCGTCGTCGGCCCAGCCGAACTCGTGCATCAGCACACCGAGCGTCACCGCCGAATCCACGCAGCGGCCGGTGATCACCACGTCGCAACCGGCATCGAGCGCACGCGCGATCGGCAGCGCGCCGAGGTAGGCGTTGATGCTCGCGACGCGCTGCGGAAATGCCTCGCCGCTGAACATCTCTGTGACACCGGCGCCGCGCAACTCGGCCGAGCGGACGAGCAGGTCGTCGCCGAGCACCACGCCCACGCGCAGCGTGATGCCGAGCTCCGCCGCAAGCTCGAGCAATGCATCGCGGCAGGCCAGCGGGTTCACGCCACCGGCGTTCGCGACCACGCGGATGCGCTGCGCCTGCAATTGCGGCAGTGCCTCGCGCATCGTGGTCTGGACGAAGTCGACCGCGTAGCCGGCCGATGCATCCTTCGCGCGCTGCGCCGCGAGGATCGACATCGTTACCTCGGCGAGGTAGTCGAACACCAGGTAGTCGAGCTCGCCGCCGGCCAGCAGCTGCGGCACCGCGAGCGCGGTGTCGCCCCAAAACCCCGAGGCGCCGCCGATGCGCACGGTGGTGCGCCGCTTCGGGTTCGTCGAACTGCTTGTCATCTCATCGCCCTCGGTTGCCGGCCACCTGCCAGCTACAAAGCGGCATTGTGCGCATGAAGCTCTGTGGCCTGCTCGTCGGGCGATACGATCGATGCTCGTTGTCGAACTGGGAGCACCGCATGAGCCAGACCTTCAAAATTGCCGTCATTCCCGGTGACGGCATCGGCAAAGAGGTGATGCCCGAAGCGCTTCGCGTCTTGCAAGTCGCAGCCGCGCGCTTCGGCATCGCGCTCGAACTCACGCCGATCGCGTGGGCGAGCTGCGATCACCACGCCGCTACCGGCCAGATGATGCCGGACGATTGGAAGGCGCAATTGCAAGGGATGGATGCGCTGCTGTTCGGCGCCGTTGGCTGGCCTGCCGCGGTGCCCGATCACGTCTCGCTGTGGGGCTCGCTGCTGAAGTTTCGGCGCGAGTTCGACCAATACATCAACCTGCGGCCGGTGCGATTGTTCGAGGGCGTGCCGTGCCCGTTGGTCGACAAAAAAGGCGTGCCGCGCCGGCCCGGTGACATCGACTTTTTCGTCGTGCGCGAGAACACCGAAGGCGAGTACACCAACCTCGGCGGCACGATGTACGCCGGCACCGAGCGCGAGATCGTGATCCAGGAGTCGGTGTACTCGCGGCACGGCACCGATCGGGTGATGAAGTACGCGTTCGAGCTCGCGCAATCGCGCCCGCGCAAACACTTGACTGTGGCGACCAAATCGAACGGCATCGCGATCAGCATGCCGTGGTGGGACAGCCGCGCCGATGCGGTGGCCTCCGGCTACCCGCAGGTCACGGTCGACAAACAGCACATCGACATCCTGTGTGCGCGCTTCGTGCTGGAGCCGACGCGATTCGACGTGGTCGTGGCCTCGAATTTGTTCGGCGACATCCTCTCCGACCTCGGCCCGGCCTGCACCGGCACGATCGGCCTCGCGCCCTCTGCGAATTTGAACCCTGAGCGCACGTTCCCGTCGCTGTTCGAGCCGGTGCACGGCTCGGCGCCCGATATTTTCGGCAAGGGCATCGCCAACCCGATTGCGATGATCTGGTCGGCCGCGCTGATGCTCGATTTTTTGACCGGCGGGCAAGGCGCCGGCCGGGCGGCGCACGACGCGATCGTCCACGCGATCGAGACCGTGCTGTCCGCGGGGCCGCGCACCGCTGATCTGGGCGGCAGCGCCTCGACTGCGGAGGTCGGCACTGCGCTCGCCGCGCTCCTAGCAGACTGACCGCGCACGCTGACTTCCGATGCGTCTTTTGACGCTGCCGCCTGCGCGCGCAGGGTCTACATTGCCGCCGCGGTCGCCGAAAGGCCGCGGGTTGGGAGCGGGAATGGACATCGAGAAACCCTTTGACGATCGGCGCTGGACAGCGCGCTGCGTGGCGCGCCTGGTCGAGCTCGACCCGCTGCTCGTCCCGGCGCTGGCGCAGCCGATCGCCGACGACATGAGTGCCCGGCCTCGTTGGCGGCGCATGGCGCCGGAAGACGCGGCGCAGGCGATGTTCGATTTCGGCGCCAAGCGCTGAGCGCCGTTTTGTAGGCGCTCACCGACGCCCGAACGCTCGGTCGGCCGAGTGACGCAGCGGCCGGCGCGGGTAACCATTCGTGGTCCGAGGCTGCGAGGCCTGTCAATTGGAGTCCGCATGAACCCGACCGACCGACCCGAAGCCTATGGTGTGTTCAAACCCGTGGGGCACGTGATCGTCGCGTTGCCAAGTGCACAAGAAGCTCAAGATGCCCATAGCGCCTTGCTGAGCGTGGGCTTCGAGGCGGCCGACATCGTTGCGTATTCACCCGAACAAATGAGGCGCCAGGCCGACATCGACATCGATCAGGCCGGCGTGCTGGCCGGCATCGGCCAGGAGCTCAACCTCGTGAAGGCGCACCGTGAACTCGCCATCAAGGGCCACAGCTTTTTGATGGTGCGTGCGCCCAAAGACGAGCAAGCCGAGCGCGTTGCCGACATCGCTCGGCGCTTCAACGCGACGCGCGCGCAAAGCTACGGCCACTTCTTGATCGAGGAGCTGATCGAGGTCGGCTCGGGCGAGAAGCAGGTTGCCGAGTCGCCCGACCGCGGGCTCGATGCGCAAACCCGATCGGGCCGCGAAGTCAGTGTCGATCAGCGCTGATTTCGTTCGTTAGCGCACCCAGCGCGCGGGCGGGGCGAGGGGCGTCGTTTCTACACTTTCGAGCTTCGAAACAAGAAGTTAAGGGAGTGGGAAAAGACGCGTTTTGTCTCCGCCGCGCAGGTGGCATCGGTTGTGGCTTCGGTGGTGTTGCGGGCCGCGTGCGGCAGCACACCCGAAGGTGACCCGGCAGCGTCCGCCTCAACGATGGCGCCTGCGGCAAAGTCTGCACCAGAGCCGGCCGTCGCGAAGGCGCAGGTCGTGCGCGTGCCGGCAGCCTCCGCAAAGAAAGTCATGTTGAACATGACCGGCCCGAAGACGGTGACCGAAGCGAAAGATTGGGTTTCATTCAAGGAAGAGTGGCGCGCCACGTTTGCCGATCACGCGAAAGAAAGAGGCATCGCGTTCGAGATGCAGGAAGGCGACGCCAAGCCGCTCGGCGAGCCCGGCACGCTGCTCAACGTGTACATCAACGACTACCGTCAGGTCGGCATCGGCGCCTGCATCTTCTTGGGCATCATGACCGGCAACGCATACATCGATGCGAAGGTCGGCTTCGCCGATCTCAGTGTCGGCAGCCGCTTCGGCGAGCAGGCCTACAACACCAGCTCATCGGCCTGGGCCGGTGTGTTCGGCAAGATGACGCCGCAGCAGGTCGACGCGATCGCGACCGAGATTTTCGGCTCGATCAAGCCGCGCTGAGCGTCGACTTGCGAGCCGTTCAACCGGTGCGCGGGGCGCGTCCGGTGACCGGGTACTGCGGGTCGTTGTAGCCGGGCGTCGATGCGTGCCCGGTGCTCACCAGCGCACTGACGACGGCTTCGTCTTCGGCGCTGAACGGCGTGTCGATGGCGCCCAGGTAATCGTTCCATTGCACGAGCGTCTTTGGCCCGCCGATCACGCCGTTGACCAATCCGTTGTTCCAGACCCAGCCGAGCGCGAGTTGGGTCGGCGTGAGGCCGCGTGCTTTCGCATGCTCGGCCATCTTCGAAGCCAGCGCCACCGACTCGGGCCGAAACTCGGTCTGCATGATGCGCGGGTCGTTGCGCGCGGCGCGCGAACCTTCGGGCGGCGCGGCGCCTTGCTGGTATTTGCCGCTGAGCACCCCGCGTGCGAGTGGGCTGTAGACGACCGCGCCCAGCCCGTAGTGCGCGCAGCACGGCAGCAACTCCGTCTCGATCTGCCGCGACATCGCGTTGTACGGCGGCTGGCAGACGATCGGCATCGGCATGCCCGCCGCCCGGCACATCTCGGCAACGCGCGCGATGCGCCACGCACGAAAGTTCGAGAGCCCGAAGTGATGCACCTTGCCGCGCTCGATCAGCGCGGCGACCGCGGCAAGCGTTTCTTCGAGTGGTGTGCTCGCGTCTTCGCGGTGCAGGTAGAGCACGTCGACGAAGTCGGTGCCCAGGCGCTGCAGGCTGGCGTCGACCTCGGCCATGATGTGGCGGCGCGAGAGCCCGCGGTCGTTCGGCCCCGCGCCCATCGGGTTCGCGAGCTTGGTCGCCAAAATCCAGCGCTCGCGGTCGGGCGCGATCAGCCGGCCGGTGATGCGCTCGGATTCGCCGCTGGCATAGGCGTTGGCGGTGTCGATGGCGTTGACGCCGGCCTCGCGCGTGGCGGCGACGATGTTCGCGGCCTCGGCCGCGTCGGTCTGGTCGCCGAACATCATCGTGCCAAGCCAGAGCTTGGAGACTTTCAGGCCGCTCGCGCCGAGCGGGTGGAAGGTGGGTTGGGTCATGGTGTGTCTTCCGATGTGGAGGGGGTTGAGTAGCGGTCGCGAAGTTCGCGCTTGAGCACCTTGCCGATGGCGCTGCGCGGCAACTCGGTCACGAAGCGCAGGTCGGCCACGCGCTGCGTCTTGCCGACACGCTGGTTTAGCCAAAGCATGAGCTCATCGGCGCGGGTCGAGGCGTCGCGCTGCACGACGAACGCGATCGGCGTCTCGCCCCACGCCACCGACGGCACACCGACCACCGCCGCATCGGCCACGGCCGGGTGCTCGCGCAGCACGGCTTCGAGGTCGCTCGGGTAGATGTTGAAACCGCCGCTGATGACCATGTCTTTCTTGCGGTCCATCAGCACGAGAAAACCGTCGGCGTCGAAGCGGCCGACATCGCCGGTGCGGATGAAGCGCTTGCCATCGGGCGCGAACCATTCGGCCTCGCGCGTCTTGGCGGGCTGGCCGTGGTAACCGGTCATCATGCCGCCCGAATGGCCGACGACTTCGCCCGCAATTTGCGGATTGCCGGCCGGCAGCTCGATGCCCGCGTCGTCGATCAGCCGGATGTCATGGCCCGGCGCCGGCTGGCCCACCGTGTGCAGCTTGGTCGGGTGTTCGTGCGCGACCAAAATGCATGTGCCGCCGCCTTCGGTCATGCCGTAGAACTCGACCAGCCCGCCGGGCCAGCGCGCCAGCACGTCGGCCTTGAGCGCGGCATCGAACGGCGCGCTGGTGCAGAACTTGAACCGCGTGTGGCGCAAGTCGTGCGCACCGAAGCTCGGCAGCGCCATGATGCGCTGGTATTGCACCGGTACCAGCATCGTGTGCGTGATGCGATGCGCTTGCGCGAGCGCGAGGTAGGCGGTCGCGTCGAATTTGCGGCACAGCACGACGGTGCCACCGAAAGCGATGGTGGGAAAGAACACGACCAGCGTCGTGTTCGAGTACAGCGGCGTCGCAAGCAGCGTCACGCCGTCGGGGCCGTAGCGGTAATTCGCGCCACGCGCCACGTGCGACCAGCGCATGCCGTGCGACTGCACGATGCCTTTGGGCATGCCGGTCGTGCCCGACGAATAGATGATGTTGAACGGCGCCTCGGGCGGCACGGCAACCGGTTGCGGGTGCGCGCCTTGCGGCATCAACCAGGCCTCGAACGCGCGGCCGGGCGCGATGCCGTCGAGCGAGATGCAGTCGCCTGTGCCGCCCGTACCGGCGAGCGGCTCGAGCGCTGCCGCATCGGCGAACAGCCAGCGCGCCTGTGCATCGCCTCGCATCGAGGCGAAGCTCTCGGGCGTGACCGAAGGCGCGAGCGGCGCCACCACCACGCCAGCACGCAGCGCGCCGAGAAACACCGCGGCGTAGCGGGGCGACGCGTTGCCGCAGATCGCGATCACGTCACCTCGCCGCAGGCCGTCGCGCTGCAGCGAAGCCGCAATGCGGTCCATCAGCGCATCGAGCGCGCCGTAGTTGAGCACGTCGTCGCCTTGGACCAGCGCAGCGTGCGCAGGGCGCGTGCGAGCGTGTTCGTGCACGAGGTCGCTGAGGGTTCGGTAGGCGGGGTCGGTGGTCATCGTGGAATTCGGTCGGGGGTGCCTAAGAAGGCATGATGCCTGCGTCGTCGCGGCGCGCGTGCGCGCGCTCACAAGGGTTGTCATGGAGCCACCTTGTCACCTTCGTGACGCCGCATTACAGACGCGAAACATACGCCGTGCAGCCCTGCGAAATCAGCGTTGGTGTTTGCCCTCGAAACACGCTGCAATGGCCTTGCGAAAAGCTCTCGAGCGTTGACGTTGCCGCGTGCGTCACCCAACATTCGATGCACTGCAACAAAGCTTTTTCACGAAGCGCCATCAATGGATCTTTTTCTTCAACAGGTGTTGAACGGCCTGACGCTGGGCGGCATCTACAGCCTCGTCGCGCTCGGTCTGACGCTGGTCTACGGCATCCTTCATGTGCCGAACTTCGCGCACGGCGCGTTCTACATGGCCGGCGCGTTCGTCTCGTTCCACCTGATGAAGGCGTTCGGCCTGAACTACTGGCTCGCGATGATCGGCTCGGCCGCATGCGTCGCGGTGCTGGCCACGCTTGCCGAGCGCCTGGTGTTCCACCCGCTTCGCCATGCCAGCGGCCTGCACCCGATGATCGCGGCGATCGGCGTGCTGCTGTTCCTCGAAGCCGGCGCGCAGGCGATCTGGGGCGCCGATTTCAACCGCATGCAGACGCCCTACACCGGCATCATCAACATCGGCGGCCTGACGTTGCCGTCGCAGCGCTTGTTGATCATCGCCGGCGCGTTCACGCTGATGGTCGCGCTGCAACTGTTTCTGAAGAAGACCGTGATGGGCTCGACCATCATCGCGATGGCACAGAACCGCGACGGCGCTTCGCTCGTCGGCATCGACGCCAACAAGGTCGCGATGCTGACCTTCGCGATCTCGGGCGCGCTCGCCGCGATCGCCGCGACGCTGTACGCGCCGATCAACCTCGTCTACCCGGCGATGGGCAACCTGGTGATCACGAAGGCCTTCGTGATCATCATTCTCGGCGGCATGGGCAGCGTGCCGGGCGCGATCGTCGGCGGGCTGATCATCGGCTTCGCGGAAAGCTTCGGCGCGTTCTACCTGTCGACCGACTACAAGGACATCGTCGCGTTCGCGCTGCTGGTGATCATCCTGTCGGTGCGGCCGCAGGGCATCTTCACCAAGGGGGCGCGCTGATGAGCTTTCTTCAAGGAAAGATGGGTTGGACCTTGCTCGCCGGGCTCGGCCTGCTGTTCCCGTTCATCGCGAAGAACGACTACCACCTGACCGTGATGTCGACCGCCTACATCTTCGCGCTCGCCACCGTCGGCCTGAACCTCATCACCGGCTACACGGGGCAATTCAACCTCGCGCACAGCGGCTTCATGGCGGTGGGCGCCTACACGGTGGGCATCCTGACGGTCGACCATCACTGGCCGTTCTGGTGGGCGTTCGCGCTGTCGGGCTTCACGGCCGCGGCGCTCGGCTTCTTCGTCGGCATCGTCTCGTTGCGGCTGCGGGGCCACTTCTTCTCGATCTTCACGATGTGCGTCGGCTACATCATGTACCTGGTGATCGAGAAGTGGGAGAGCCTGACGCATGGCACGGTCGGCATCATCGGCATCCCCGCGCCGGGCGCGATCGCGGGCATCGCTTTCGACACGCCGCGCACGCTCTACTACCTCGTGTTCGTGTTCCTCGTGCTCGGCGTGTGGGTGATGAGCCGCATCGTGCGCTCGCTGATGGGCCGCACCTTCGTCGCGATCCGCAACAGCGAAGAACTCGCGGAGTCGCTCGGCATCAACTTGATGCGCAACAAGCTGCTCGCGTTCATGCTCTCGGTGTTCTACGCCGGCATGGCGGGCGGCCTGTATGCCGGCTTCGTGCGCTTTCTCGGGCCGGGCATCGCCGGGGTCGAGAACACCTTCGACATGACCATGTACATGCTGATCGGCGGCATCGGCACCTTGCTCGGCCCGTTGCTCGGCGCGATCTCGGTGCCGTGGCTGACGCAGTACCTGCAGTTCCTGCAGGAGTACCGGTTCCTGGTGTTTGGGCCGATCCTGGTGCTGCTGGTGATCTTCCTGCCGCACGGCATCGTCGGCACCTACATGGGCTGGCGCGCGCGCAAGGCGGCGCGGGCGGCGCCTGCGCCGGCAGACACTTCGGGGCCGAGCGCATCGCCTGCACCCGGCGCCTCGATGCGCGAGGGGGCGAGTCATGTCTGAGCCCATCCTGAAGGTCTCGAACCTGACCAAGCGCTTCGGCGGCCTCGCGGCCGTCAACGATGTCAGCACCGTGATCGAAACCGGCAAGATCAACGCGATCATCGGTCCGAACGGTGCCGGCAAGACGACCTTCTTCAACCTGATCGGCGGCACGCACCGGCCGAGCTCGGGCAGCATCGTGTTCAAGGGGCAGGACATCACCAGCCTGCGCACCGACCAGGTCGCGCAGCTCGGCATCTCGCGCACCTTTCAAAGCACCGCGCTGTTCGACATGGCGACCGTGCTCGACAACCTGATCGTCGGCCACCGCCTGCGCACGCGCTCGGGCCTGTGGGACGTGCTCTTGGGCAGCGCACGGCTCAAAGAAGAGGAGCGCATCTGCCGCCAGAAGGCCCGCGACGCGCTCGACTTCGTCGGCCTCTCGCACATCGCGCACCGCCTTGCCGGCGACATCACGCAGGAGGAGCGCAAGCGCGTCGCGTTCGCGCTCGCGCTCTCGACCGAGCCGACGCTGGTGATGCTCGACGAGCCGGCCGGCGGCGTGAACCCGGAAGAGACCGTGGGCCTCGCGGCGCTGATCCGCAAGATGGTCGCCAGCGGCCTGACGGTGTGCCTGATCGAGCACAAGATGGACATGATCATGAGCCTGGCCGACAAGATCCTGGTGCTGAACTACGGCGAGAAGATCGCCGAAGGCACACCTGCCGAGGTGCGCGCGAACCCTGCAGTGATCGATGCCTACCTCGGCACCGACCACGCCGGCATCGACCACATGGAGGCGGCCGATGCTGGCGCTTGAGAACGTCTCGCTGAACTACGGCAGCTTTCGCGCACTGAATGGCGTGAGCCTGAACGCGAAGGAGGGCGAGCTCGTCGTGCTGCTGGGCGCCAACGGCGCCGGCAAGAGCTCGATGTTCCTGACCGCCAGCGGCCTGCACCGGGCGGCCTGCGGCAGCATCAAGTTCCGCAACACCGAGCTGGTTGGCATGAGGCCGTCGCAGATCGTCGAGACTGGCGTGGTGCAGTGCCCGGAAGGGCGCAAGCTGTTTCCCGGCATGTCAGTGTTGAAGAACCTGATGCTCGGTGCCTACGTGCACCGCGGCGACAAGCCCGGCAACCAGAAAGTGCTCGACGAGGTGCTGGGCCTGTTCCCGATCCTGAACGAGAAGAAAGACGACGCGGCGGGTTCGCTCAGCGGCGGCCAGCAGCAGATGCTCGCGATCGGCCGCGCGATGATGGGCCGACCGAAGGCGTTGCTGCTCGACGAGCCCTCGCTGGGCCTCGCGCCGCTGGTCGTGAAGATGATGTTCGAGGTGATCCAGCGCATCAACCGCGCCGGGACCACGGTGCTGCTGGCCGAGCAGAACGCGTTCGCGGCGCTGAAGATCGCACACCGCGCATACGTGATGGAAAGCGGCCGCATCGTGATGGAAGGCGACCCGCAGACCCTGCTGAACAACGACGCGGTGCGCAAGGCGTACATCGGCGCGTGATCCGAAAGACTTTCAGAAGCAACCACGAAGGAGACTGACATGATTTCCAAGTTCAACCGCATCGCCGCAGCGCTCGCGATGACCGCCGCGCTCGTCGCGCCCGCGTTCGGCCAAGAGGTCGTCAAGATCGGCTTCTCGGGTCCGCTCTCGGGCGGTGCCGCGCTCTACGGCAAGAACGTACTCGACGGCATGAAGATGGCCGCCGACGAGATCAACGCCACCGGCTTCGAGGTTGCGGGCAAGAAGTACAAGGTCGAGATCGTCGCGCTCGACGACAAGTACAACCCGAGCGAGACCGCGATCAACGCGCAGCGCCTCGTGCAGGAGAGCAAGACCCCCGCGATCCTCGTGCCGCACTCGGGCGGCATCTACGCGCTGCAGACCAACAACGTCGCGCAGAAGTACCTGATCCTCGCGTACAGCAGCACGCCGCAGATCTCGGCCGCGAACAACAAGCTCACGCTTCGCATCCCGCCCGAATTCACCAGCTACATCACGCCTTTCATCAAGCACGCCATGGGCAAGTACGGCAAGAACATCGCCATCGCCGATGCCGATCACGATTACGCGAAGGCCTGGAACGCCGCCTTCAAACCGGCATGGGAAGCGGCCGGCGGCAAGATCGTCGCCGACAACCCGATGAGCTACAACAAGGCGACCGACTTCTACAGCGGCGTCAGCCGCGCGCTCGCGGGCAAGCCCGACGTGCTGTTCATCGGCGGCGCCAGCGAGCCGACCGGCCTGGTCGTCAAGCAGGCGCGTGAGCTCGGCTTCAAGGGCGGCTTCATCATCATCGACCAGGCCAAGATGGACGAGGTGCAGAAGGTCAGCGGCGGCTACGCTTCTCTCGAAGGCTCGATCGGCGTGTTGCCGGTGATCGACGACAGCTCGGCCGACACCAAGGCCTACGTCGAGCGCTTCCACAAGCTCTACCCGGGGCGTGACCCGAGCTCGGAAGTCTCGTTGAATTACACCGCGGTGCACGTGACCGCGCTGGCGATGAAGCTCGCCGGCTCGGTGACCGACGCGACGCTGATCCGCGCGCAACTCGACAAGGCCTTCAAGACGATTCCCGGCAAGCTGAACCCGGGCGCCGTCGACGGCGTCGACGAGCGCGGTGGCTCAACGGCCGACCCGCGTGTCGCAGTCGTCGAAGGGGGCAAGATTCGCGAAGTGAAGTTGAGCGCGATCAAGTAGGCGCCTGGCCAGTTCGGCGCGGCCGCGAAGGGCGCGAATGCGAATCCGGGCGGTTCGCTGCCGCTTGCATCAGCAAGCCACCGGCAACGCCTTCTGCATGAAGTACCTTGCATACCCGGTCGGGTAATTCGGCAGTTCGCCGAAGCACACGTAGCCAAGGCGTTCGTAGAAGCCCCGGGCCTGGAACTCGAAGGTATCGAGCCAGGCGCCGCGGCAGCCGCGCGCGATCGCTTCGTCTTCGGCGAGCTTCATGATCTGCAAGCCCACGCCGTGCCCGCGCAGCGCGGCGGGCACGACCAGCAGTTGCGTGAACAACCAGCCGTGGCCGGTGTGACCCCACAGGCCGCCGGCGACGGTGCCGGCCGCGTCGCGCAGCATCACCACCAGCGGCCGGTGCCCGCTTACGCCGGCCTGGCTGGCGTTGTACGCGACGAGCGGCGCGGCGATCGCCTTGCGGACTTCGTCGTCTGCGATGTCGGTCAGGATGAGTTCGTGGGTCATGCGTCCCGGCGGGTGTGGCGCGCCGCCTCCTGCTGTTGCAACTCGCGCCATTGCACCTTGCCCGAGCCCGACTTCGGCAGCGCCTCGACGAACTCGACGATGCGCGGGCTCTTGTAGACCGCCATGTGGGCGTGCGCCCAGTCGATGACCTGCTGCTCGGTGACGCTGCCGCGGTGCTCGGGCGCGAGCACGACCAGCGCTTTCACGGTTTCGCCGCGTTTGTCGTCATGCACTCCGATCACGCAGGCCTCGAGGATCGCGGGGTGGTGGTAGAGCAGCGCCTCGACCTCGGCCGGCCAGACCTTGTAGCCACTCGCGTTGATCATTCGTTTGAGTCGGTCGACCATGAAGAAGTAGCCGTCTGCGTCGACCCGCGCGAGGTCGCCGGTGCGCAAGAAGCGCTTGCCGTCGAGCGCGATGAAGGCGTGCGCGGTTGCGGCCGGGTCGTTCCAGTAGCCACGCATCACCTGCGGGCCGTCGACCACGATCTCGCCGGTTTCGCCTTGCGGTACTTCGAGCAAGGTGGACGGGTCGATCACGCGCGCGTCGACATCGAACACCGGGATGCCCAGGCACTGCGGCTTGGGCCGGTGCATCGGGTTGATGTGGGTGGCGGCCATCGTCTCGCTCATGCCGTAGCCCTCGATGAAGTGCTGGCCGGTGAGTTCGAACAGTTTGGCCGCTACGGCCGCCGGCATCGCCGCGCCGCCGCCGCGCACCACGCGCAGGCTGCTCAGGTCGTACTCGGTCAGGCGGGGGTTCGAGAGAAAGTCGACCAGCATCGCCGTGATCGTCTGGAAGGTGTTGACGCGGTAGCGCTGCACGCAGAGCGCGGCGGTATCGCGGTCCCAGCGCGGCAGCACGATGACCGTGCCGCCAACGTACAGCGGGCCGTTCATGCTGCCCGCGAGGCCGGTGACGTGAAAGAACGGCAGCACCGAGAGGAACACCGAATCCTGCGTGCGATGGAACCATTCCACCCCGCCGACGAGCGTGCTCATCACGCTGCGGTGCGTGTGCATGCAGCCTTTCGGGTGGCCGGTCGTGCCCGAGGTGTAGGGCATCACGGCGAGGTCGTCGGCGCCTTGGGTGAGCGGGCCGGGTTGCAGGTCGCGCGCGAGCACCGTGGCCCAGGGCGTGATGCGTGCATCGTCGAAACGGCGGCGGCGTTCGACGACGAAGTTCGGCACGTTCAGGTCGGTCGGTTGCTTCAGGTAATCGCTGTAGGTTGCGACGATCAGGTGGCGCAGACCCGGCTGGCTACCTGTTTCATCTCTTGTGTCGTCTCTTGTCTCATCAGCCAGCAGCGGCAGCATCTGCTCGCACAGGTCTTGCGACACGAACGCGATGCTGGCGCCGGTGTCGCGCACGTAATGGCGCAACTCCTCGGTGCGGTTCATCGGGTTCACCGGCACGACGACCGCGTTGGCGCGCAGGATGCCGTAGAACGCGAGGATCCACTGTGGGCTGTTTTGCATGCAGAGCAGCACGCGGTCACCCGCTTTCACACCGCACGCGTTCTGCAGGTAACCGGCGATGCGCTCGCACTCGTCACGGAATTCGCGGAACGTGATGACCGTGTCGTAGAACACGATGAACGGCTTGTCGGGGTAGCGCGCGGCCGAGACCTCGGCGTTGTGAAACAGGTGGGTCTCGGGGATCGTCAGGTGCAGCGGCAGCGCGCGCGGCCAATGCGCAAAGTGCGGGGCGAT
>ENA-OFDM01000567-OFDM01000567.1-metagenomes-genome-assembly--contig:-NODE-567-length-15148-cov-2.904790_pt1 | contig 15148 bp, 10 predicted proteins | sample MGYA00153385_OFDM01 | MGnify analysis MGYA00153385
ATTACCGCTGAAAGTACCACCTGTTGGGTTACCCGTTAAAGTTATAGAACCACCATTAGCACAAATGGACGTTGGTAAACCGCTAAAGCTCACGCTTGGTAATGGTAAATAACCTATTTCAACCACATTGGATAATGCAGTGCAATCTCCATAAGGTGATTTAACCCTGAATTTGTCACCCGGCAATCCATTACTTGTGCTGGAAGGATACAAAGCTATTTGAGGAAGTGGATTATAATTAGCTGTTGTAACATAATCATACCACTTTGCTGTTGCATCATCATACGCTTGCCATTTTGAATTTGCAATACCTCCTGTATAGGTTACTGTGTAGTTAGACCCTGAGCAGATTTGTGTGGTAGAAATGTTCACTGTTCCGGAAATAATGGGTAATGGCGTTACAGTAGTCAATTGATTACTGAAATTAGTGCAACCATTTGCAGCTGTAAAAAGGTAACCAACGTTTTTAATGCCCGTGCCTACCAAGGTAGGATTAAAGATATTACTAAGGGGCCTGATGATTGAAGTGGCATCTATCGTTAAAAGAGAGAAAGAGCCACCCGCCGGGCTACCCGTTAAAGTTACTGCGGGTGCCTCTAAACAAATAGATGCGGGTAAGCCACTAAAACTCACAGTGGGTAATGGTTTAACAGTAATTGTAGCCTGAGAGGATGCGCAAATAGGCGCACCTGTGGGGGTAAAAATATATGTACCTGACGTGGTATTACTAACTACCGATGGATTCCAGGTGCCTTGCATTCCGTTATCCGAAATTGATGGCAGCAATGGCGCTACAGAACCTGCGCAAATTGCATTTAAAAAATGGAAGGTAGGCGCAACATAAGTGTTTACACTGCCATTAATAAGTTGTATGTTAACATCATCTGCATCCGTGGAAGCAAACACCAGATAGTAGGAGCCAGATTGGTTTATGGTAGAAGAGATTATTCTTATATAAATCGTTGCATTAACCACACCATTTGTTGCTGGAATTGTGATATTGGTATTAAAATTGGTTCCGGAAACATTGGATATTTCAAACCCCACTGGTGCTGTTATAACCACGTCATGAGTTAAATTTATCCCTTCTACACTAACAGTTTGATCTTGTGATGGAGTGAATATGCAGGTAAAATCAGCTAGTTTTGAAATTACTTTTATCAAAGGGAATTTTGCGAAACTTGGTGTTTGGTCATAAACGCTATAGCTTGAACCTTGTGAGGCCCCAAGGCCCATTCCTCTTTTTCTAAACGCTTCCTTGATGGCGACTACATGAGTACCTCCATAAAGGTTTCTGTCTGCCTGTATAATGGCATCTCTTCCATCAATAAAACCAGGGCTACATGGCTGTAATTTCATCCCTTCTGTAACTAATTTCATGGCAATGGTGTTTCCTCCACCCGCTGAAGGGTTAAATATGGCGGGGTTAATCGAACCTTCCTGCTGTATAATGGCCCAAGTCATTTCCCATAAAGCAGCACACCATATTTCTCCTAAGTTGTGGACTTCGGGAGGTAATGAAGAAAGATACACCAGTGGATTCACGCTAAAATCAGTACAATATTTATGAGAGCGTATACCTTCTGATGAAGAATAGGCATAACTACCACCCCCCCTTGGAGAGGTAAAACCGCTGTTTACGTTTGAGTTTGCCCAGTCCTGAGTTATCATAAGCGCATAGTAGTCACTCCAACCCTCACCCATCTGTTCAGCATTATAAAGGCAGGTTGATACCCCCCCACCGGTTAAACGATTACTTATACCATGTCCATATTCATGAACGACAACACCATTATCAAGGTCGCCATCTCTATCATTATCAACCAGGTGGGGTGTAACTGTTATCGTGGCACTAATACCCTCTGCCTTTTTATCAACTAGCATTTGACCATCTATACCAGACATGGCCACAACAGGTATATATATATTTTGCTGGTTGAAAATAATGTGATCAGAGGGGATATCCCCGGGCTGATTGTTATAAATAATGGCAGCTATCGCACCAGACGATTGAGCATTTAATATTTTATCCATAAAGAAGCAAGTTCCTCTTTGAATGAGTGCTATTTTACCAGTTAAGTTACTTGCAGATACTCCGCTGCATGCCAAATTGCTAGAGCCTGCTGCATCGTCATTATAATACCCTATATCACCCGAAACAGTTATACCATTTGGGAACCTGCTAAAATCAACAAAAGTGCTTACGGTATAATTTCCTGCAATTGATAAAGGTGTATTAACCGTGAAGGTTTCGGTTTGGGGTTGAGGAAACAGATACATTTGCATTCTTGGCGAGTTGCCTTCCGGAGGAGTAAAAAAATTAGCATTACTAGATCCGCCCCCATCCTGTGCTTCTGCATTCACATAATCATTACCTATGCCCCCTCTTCCTAAATTATCATCCTGAAAATTACCTGCTGCTTCAGTAAAACCATATTGATACATCACATCATGCATAATATTGTTCCAATAAAATAAATTGGTTATGGCAAACTGCTGGTTCTGTGGGAGGCTGGTTTTAGTTGGATCAATCCTAAAATCAGGAGCAAAGTCAAAATTTAATGGTGCTGAATTGCTGTTGGAAATGGCGGATTTAGCAATTGTACCTGTGTTATTACTTTCTCTGTCTTGGTAAGCCCATACATTGTTGCCACGGGTATAATTATAATCTATATTACCTGCGCCTGTATGCCATTTTAAAGTAGTAGCATTGCCGGGAACCATTGTCCATGGGTTTGTAACAAGCGCAGGCGCTCCCCCGCTTGCAATAGGGCTTTCTGCAGGAAAAGGGATCACCCTGTAGGTTGCGCCGTCTACAGTGGAAGATTTTAATTGTTCATTGCCTATTGTATTTTTGGAGGCCTTTAAAATAGTTGAAAGGTTATTCTTATTACTTAACGATGTTTGGGCAGCGGCTTTAGGATTCATTACTTTATTGTCTGCAGGCTTTTCCCAATGGTCATAGTTAGTAAAATTGTGCACATCCACAATTGCACTGTTTTCTGCATCCACACTAACCAGCCATGCGTCAGGCGAAGTATTTGGCACTACAAATACCTGCCAGGCTAAATGAATAATTTGGCTATTTTTTTCAGGCACCCATAATAGGCTAGCAGTTACATTTTGCCTAGACACACCCAGGTTATCAAACTCTATTTTACGGTTATTATTTGTACTCATTTTTGCAACAGGGTTTTTAGCTCCTGTAATTTTTCTGTCCATGAGGGCCGCTATTACTGCAGACGAAGCAGACAGTTTTGTTAAGGATGATTTTCCTTTCGTTTTTTCTTCCATCTGCGGTATCCTGCCGCCTGCCTTTGACAGTAGTTTATCTCCTTTAAAACTGAGCACTTGCAATTGATTGTACACAGGAATATCTTTGTAAGTTTGAATAAGGTAAACATACCTGATACCGCTTTGCTGGTCTACATAAGAGTTAATTACTTCCATGTTGTTAAGGTCATCATTTTCTAATCCAAGGCTTTTTTGATTGACCCTTACGGCCGCCATAGCTGCATTTTTTTCCTTTGCATCTAACTGTGCTTTAATTGAAAAGGAAAAAGAAATAGCAATTGAAAGAAGTAATAATTTTTTCATAACTAAATTTTAAGATGATAATAAACGATAGCCTTAATTGTGACAAATCATAGATAATATTGGTTGGTTAATTTTTCTTTCAATCATTTTCACCTGGTTTTCATAATACAGGTACACCATGGTTATAATCACCAGGGTAATAATTATAACTAAAATGATGTAGAAGTCTTTTTTATGGATATGCAAGGACGTAATTGTTCTATGAGTATAAGATACCCGCCTTAATAGGGTAAAAACAAATAAAACAAGCGACAAAAACCTGACAAGTGCCATACAAAAACCTGACAGAGGTTAATAACGAATTGATAAACAATGAAAGTTAACTAACGAGAAGGGACTACTAAAACTAAAACGGATACTTAATCCCTACTATGTTTTGTAGTTAGAGCCGCAAAAGCGTTGCTGCTGCAATTAACTCCATTGCGTACTACAAGGTTACCGCCATTCAATTCCGATGACTGAATGATGCCAAAGGATACACCTATTTTCAAAACATGCTAAAGGGCGCACTAAAAAGCTATTAAAATCTAGATGGCTCCTTAATTATTACCAAAGACGATTTATCGGAGTTATCTACTTTTTTCAACAAAGGCAAAAAGATTTATCATCAAAAGCTTTATGCAATGGGTTTGATATTTAATTTCAATTGAATGAGATGGTATGACGGGTATGATTTCTTAGATGACTCCAAGTCAGATTATCTACAGTTACCCTTGCTAAGAGTGTCTATGTACCTTACATCAATATTTAGGTCGGAGATTTTTACTTCAGGCGCAATCAAACAGTATTTTGAAAATGCGGTTATTGATAAGTTGATGTCTCGACTTGCCTGTTTAATGCACATGGGTTGTTCTTCTATGCAGCAATATTAAAGTGACGTGGAGAAAGTAAATTTAGGCAACCAAAACGAAATGCAGCAAAAGACAGTAAAGGAATGATTCCAACACATACCCAAATCGTAATTTATGAGAGAATGAAGTTTACACTTAGAAAAATAAAAAATTACTTTTATTACTTATCTTCCCTTAACAAGCCTTACTAACGAAACTAAAATAACAGCTCCAACAACAGCAGTAATTAAATAACCAATACTGCCACCAAGATGAATATTTAATTTTCCTCCGAGCCAGCCACCCAACCAACCTCCAATCAACCCAAGAATAATATCTACTAAAATTCCATAACCATCACCACGCATTATTTTGCCAGTTAAGAATCCTGCAATTCCGCCTAAAATTAAATGCCAAATCATAAAATAATTTTTAAGTTTAAAAATAAGTTTAAATGTAAGTTTTTTAAGTAACATTTCTTTATAAGAAATAGTAATTTAAATAGTTTTATCTTTAGTAGGGATCGATAACAGTAAATAGCACTCAAGCTGACCTCCTTCCACCAAAAAAGTTTGACCTGCAAAATCCATCGATTACCAAGACCAATAGGGAGGAAATAAAAATACCCGCTTGGGTTTCCAAAATGTGTTATTTCAAATATTGCTTTGCTTAAAAATTCCTGATGGTAGTAATGATTTAATTTAGAAATTACACTAAATTTATATTCAGCAATAATATTATGCGTGATTTAGTTGTTTATACTTTTTTTCTAAATTTTGTTTTATGAGTTATCAGATTGAAGAAATAGAGGATATTGGGACTGCCTTTGCAGAAAAATTGAAATTTATAAATATGAGAACATCAGCTGATTTACTTGCAGCTGATGCATAAAAAAAAGTTAGAGAAAGTCTTTTAAAAGCAACCGTCAAATCAAAATCAAAAATCCTTACTCAGGAAAATCATTATGACTTATTTTGGTTGAAGGGTATTGGTTGGCAATTTTCTGAACTTTTTGAAGCCGCAGAAGTGGTTACCGTTAAGAAATTAGCCACACATGATTATGAGAACCTTCATGAAAAATTGGAAGAAAAAAATAAAAAATAAAATTTATTGAAAAGTATAGCCTACTTTAACTTTATAAAATAAGTTATTACTCAAACAAAAATGCTTTCTAAAAAAGTTTTTCATTAACAATCAAGTATATTTTCTCTTACTAAACCCTAAATATTTCCTTATGAAAAAGACCGTTGCGATAATGTTATTAATTTTTGCTGTATTCAATTTTACGAATGCACAAAAAATGCCTACTAAATCAGAAATTAAAGAACTAAAGAAAAAAGATGAAGTTGCCGCAAAACAGGCAAAAGAAATGCAAAAAAAAGAAAAGAAAGATGATAAAGAAATGAAAAAAAAGCAAGCAGCTGAAATTAAGGAAGCAAATAAAAAAGCTGACGCTGATGCCAAAATGAAAACTAAGTCTACAGGTTTAAATAAAAATGGTACACCCGATATGCGAATGAAAGTAAATACAGAAGCAAAACCACGTTCGACCACTGGAATGCAACCTACACCTGTAACAAAAACGCAACCTGTTCCTGTTACTAAAACGCAACCTGTACCTGTAACAAAATCCCAACCTGTTCCTGTAAATAAAGTAAATACAAACACTTTGGATAAAGTAGTGGAAACAGATGCAAAGGGAAGAACAATTTATGAGGGAAAAAGAGGTGGAAGATATTATATCAATAAGAATGGAAACAAAGAATATATCAAAAAGGATCAATAATATTTTAATAACAATCAAAATCAAAAAAAATGCAAGAACTCATTGAAAAATTACAGAATGATCATGGTTTGACTCAGGAGCAGTCTAGTGGAATATTGAGCACTGTAACTAACTTTTTAAAGGAAAAATTCCCTATGATTGGAAGTACGTTAGATAATGTAATGCAAAATCAGGGTAGTGTAAATTCTGGGAATGAAGTATCGTCACCAAATACTGGTGGTAGCGGTGGTTTTATGGATAAGATTACTGCGGCTGAAAATTTTGCAAAAGATAAATTAGGAAGCATGTTTGGTGGTGATAAAACCAATGCTTAATCCATAAATTAATTTGGTACGGATTTTTTTATTTTTGTGGCTGTCTCATAAATAGGAGGCAGCCTATTTTTTTATTTGGATCCCTGATGGAGACATGTAGTATGTTAAGCAAATCTCACGACACTTTTTTTATTTACGAGTTAGACTTTATCTTTAGGTTGCGTCATTTGAAAAACATTATAAATTGAATTTATTATTTAATTAAGTTGAAATACCATTATTTCTAAAGCCCTACAGCCATTTTTATTTTATTGGCATTAATCATTAACAGGTATCGGAATTAAATTTTTTGGTTAAAGAAGGTTCAGGCGCTGTTGTTTTTCCAATATTGGGAGACTTTTAAAAATAACTAAAGAGTACAGATAGTTACAAATTTTCATGTAGTTATGAGATTATTCAACTTCTAAATTTTATCCATTAAGAATAATCAAAATCTATACTGTAACGCAATTTGCCAAAATGTAGTTATTCCACTACCAGCAGCTGTTCCAACCGGAACATACAGGCTCACCGTAGGCCTTACAGAAAATGAACCTATCTCAGCGGAAGTCTCCATGTTCGCCTCCACATTACTTATGGTGAATGATTCCCCTGTTACAGAAGGAGTGGTAACAACGGTAGTACTTCCACCATTCCTTCTTCCATTTCCTGTTCCATTACCTCTATTTGCACCGACACCTTTTTTCGTAAAGTTTCCAAATTTTTTATTGCTCCCAATATATCTGGATATTTTCAGGTACGAAAAATATTGATTGGTTCCTCCATTAACTAATATCGAAGGGGATACACTATAACTTATAGGTGAATTATCCCATTCAAAAAAATGTCCTATACCAGCTGATAAGCCAAAATCATAAGCTGATCCTGACGAATTTGAGCTGGTCGCTTTTGTGCTGCCAAATCCGAGACCGGCTGCCAATTTTGGTTGGATCCACATTTTTTTTAAAGTAAGCGCTGTATAAATATCATTGTTTAGAGGACTATACGGAACTGAAGGGTTGTTAGTAAAAAACATATGGGTATATTCTAAAGCAAAATCTACGTTGGGTTTATCGTATTGTGAATACGCAAGGCTCAGTGCATGCATGTAAATACCGGAACTCGATCCTCCTGTTACAAATTTTGGAGAGTAAATAGCTGAAAATCCGTTGTAACTTAAAGTTAAAGCAGGAGCTACAGAAAGCGAATTAACAAAAGTGGTATCAATTCCGGCAATATTTAAGGTAGGCACCGCTGTTAGATTTAGTCCTGCAATAAAGTGGAATTTAGCAGTCTTGGAGCTATCCTGAGCGCTAGACGTATAGAATGTTGATATTATCAAAAGTATTAGTAAAACGTTTTTTTTCATATGAGCTGTATTGGATTTACGCTTCAAAGATGCGCTAATTAAATTAAATAAAGTATAATCTGAGTCTCAAAACTTGAAATCAATATAAACAGATTTTGCTCTTCTTGGAAATACTTAATAAAATAAAATTTTAAAAGTAAATGATTATCAAATTGAAGAGTTGACATATTTACCGTTTTGGCAACATAAGAAGCGAGGCCAACGAACAACAATTGCTAAATGCCTCCCCAAGGATATTATAAACCTTACTCCTTATAATGAGTAAGGATATTAAAGTCATCTATTCCTGACGTATAAAAATCTTGTAAATGTATATTTATAGCCTTAAGCTTTATGTATAAACCTTCTTGTAATGGGTTGTAATACATATAATACATATAATGTATTTTCTGGTACAACTTAGGTGGTTAAAACAAATCAACCGCTGGTGAATTTTTTGCCATGTTTGATACGTTTCTATTTTTTGCACTTAAGCAAAAACTTTATAACACCTAATGTCCTGATACAGGTTGTAAAGAAAATACTAAAAACAGGTTAAAATAGTAAAAGATAGTTGTGCACTTACAAATTACTTTTTGAATATACTGTAGCAGAGGTAAGTTCTTTTTTTAAATACTTACATGATTCAGTTTGATTAATTTCTGTTTCTATTATGTTTTGCTGTGACGATATATTTTATTATTTTACTACATTTGGTTTTGGTGGACTTTCTCTGATTTTTCCATTCAGAAAAAAACGGGACTAAGCCATAATTTTGGCGTCATTATTAAGTAATAGGCTTAAGTAAAATAAAGTTTAAAGAGGTGGTGGCATTATTTATTAGTTGGAAGGTTGGTTTGCTTTTTTGGGCATTGATTTTCTATGTAATTAGGCTAATGTATTTAAGCATAAAAAAATCAAAAAGGATTATAAGTCTAGATAAAAACGGCACATAACACATTGGGTTTTGTGCAAGGTGCGGCTTGAAGTTGGATCAATCATCAGTCGCAACATGGCGACGCTTGTTCGGGCTTGACCAACATCGCCAAACATTGGTTCTAAAAATTTATCTTTATTAAAAGCAGGGCAGCGATTACGGATGGACGGAATTCTAATGCCCCACCTCCTACAAAGCCCTAACGATGTTAGTGCCAAGCAAAACGCAGGATTGTGGACAAAACAAATTTAAACAAAATGAAGAAACCGGCATTAATAGTTTTAGCAATTACGACACCGGATCATCTTCAAAATATGTAATTAGTATTTATGCAAAATATAACCACGCTGTTAAAAACTATTGTTTGTTTTTCTTTTTTTTTGGTACTAACATCTGCTATCCGTGCTCAGGATGTTTCGGTAAACCAAATTATTAATACCGAAAAAATGTACGATCTGCATTTTACTGATGCCAAGAGAGATTCCATGGTGAACCAACTGAACGCTAACCTGCAGATCTATCAATACCTGCATGGGTTCAATTTACCAAATAGTGTTCCTCTTCCTAACTGGTTTGATCCTGTGTTGCCAACAATGACATTCAATACCAAACAACAGCCCATTCACTGGAATATTCCTGTAGCCGTTGTAATGCCTGCTGATACAAACCAGTTGGCGTTTTATACTATTGCCCAGTTGTCTTCTTTGCTCAGGCATCATGCAATTACCTCCGTTCAGTTAAGCCGGTTTTTTATAAACCGTTTGAAAAAATATGGCGACACATTGCATTGTGTTATTAGCCTTACTGAACAAATAGCCATGGAACAGGCTAAACGAGCCGATGCAGCCTTTGCAAAAGGCATCTATAAAAGTGCTCTGCAGGGCATACCCTATGGGCTTAAAGACCTGTTTGCAGTGAAGGGCACCCGAACCACTTATGGTACACCGCCTTATATAGACCAGGTGATAGATAAAGATGCATTTGTGTACCAGCAACTGGAAAAGGCTGGCGCTGTATTGATCGCCAAATTATCTATGGGCGAGCTTGCAATGGATGATATATGGTTTGGCGGACAAACTAAAAACCCCTGGAATTTGCAACAAGGTTCCAACGGCTCATCGGCCGGCTCGGCATCGGCAACCGTTGCAGGATTGTTACCATTTGCCATTGGTACAGAAACCTACGGCTCAATTGTAGCGCCTTCTGCGGTGTGTGGTGCAACCGGGTTGCGGCCCACATTTGGCAGTGTTGCCCGAACAGGTGGGATGACCCTTGCCTGGACCTCTGATCGTATTGGGCCGATTTGCCGAGATGCCGAAGATGCAGCTATGGTCTTTGCATCTATACATGGTAGTGATGTATATGACCGTGCCTCACGAACAATGCCTTTTAATTATACGGGTAATGTTGATCTCAAAAACATAAAAGTGGCGTATGCAAAAAACTACATTGATACCTTGCCCAATAACAGCGCAGAAAAAGGGGTTATTAAAACTTTGCAGGATGCTGGTGTGCAGGTTATAGCTATCGATTTCCCATCCAACTTACATACAAATGACCTGCTAATGACAATTTGGGCTGCAGAATCAGCTGCGGCTTTTGACCCTCTCACAAGGTCGGGTAAGGATAGCCAAATGGTACAGCAATGGCAAAGCCGCTACCCGAACATGTTTAGGAGTGCACGGTTTATTCCGGCTGTTGAATATCTTACTGTATGCCGTTTGCGCTATATGGTTATGGAGCAGGCTTTTCCATTATTGAGCAAGTACGATATTATCATTGTGCCCAGTATGGCTGATGAGCCTATGGCGCTAACCTGCCTTACAGGCAATCCTTGTATCACATTACCTGCAGGCATAGCTGCTGCCGGTGGTGCACCACCAAGCATTACTTTCATAGGTGGTAAATTATACAGTGAGGCAATAATAGCTGCGTTCGCCAATAAGTTTCAGCAGATAACCCATTATCAGCAGCAGCATCCGCCCATGTTTACAAAGTGAACCATGTGTATAACGAAGGGCAGATACTGCTGCATGAAACGACTTTTTAAGTACAATAAAGTGAATTTAAGCGCTTACCGATAACAAAAGTATTTGCAAAAGCAGGGCTGGTCAATCAAATCTTTGGCATTTGCACTATGCCATCGGTTGTTTGGGCTGACATTTATAAATTTGGCTTTTAGTTGTTAACTTCAACTTTATATTTTGATGGGCATTTTTACCTGGCTGGACAATCAATGAATTTCCTGCCTTCGCAAATACTCAACCTTATGCACAATGCCAAAAGACCACAGACAAATTCAATAATTAATATCAACAACATGAGAATAGCTTTTACTTTAATAGCGACATTTTTACTTGCATTTGGACAAAGCAATATTTACGGACAAAAGAAGTTTGAATTAGCCGACTATGGCAAGCTTGTTAATATCTCCGACCCACAAATATCGCCTGATGGTAAAAGTGTTGTCGTTGTGGTTTCAAGACCCGATTATGTCAATAATCGTTTCAATGCCGAGTTGGTAATGGTAGATGTGGCTTCGGGAAAGAGGCGTGTACTGACACAGGATAAGTTTGCAGTATCAAGCCCAAGATGGTCTCCCAATGGCGAGCAATTGGGTTTTATATCTAGAGTTGGGCAAGGCAAAGATGCTCTAAATCAAATCTTTTTACTCTCAATGCAAGGTGGGGAGGCAAAGCAGATTACCAAAGCAGCGAAGGGTGTGCAACATTTTGCATGGAGCCCAAATTCTGAAACAATTGCTTATGCAGCCCTCAATGAACCTAAAAATAAATCAGAAATTGAAAAAGGTTTTACGGGTTTTGAAATAACAAATAACGATATGTTTGTGAGTAGCCAACCTTTACCTTCTCATATATGGTTGGTAAATACTACTACAGCAGAAAACAAAAGATTAACCGATGGTGATTGGAGTTTACCACTTGTAATTCCACCAAGTGCTCCATCTTCACCATTTTCCTGGTCGCCTGATGGGGAAACTATTTTGTTTGTAAAAGTAGCCACTGCCTATTCTGGTGATGGGCAAAATAGAACGATCCAATTATTGAACGTTGCTAATGGAACTTTTAAACCATTAACTAAAAGAACAAAATTGGAAGCTTACCCCAATTTTTCACCCGATGGAAGCAAAGTTTCTTATTGGTTAAAAAAGGCTGATATAAATGAAAGTATAAATGAATTATGGGTAACCAATACAAATGGAGGTGAAGGTAAAGCCATTTCTGCCCAACTCAACAGAGATTTATACCTTTCTGTTTGGATGCCAAATAACAAAAGTCTTTTGGTAGGGGGACATAATGATAATAAAACTTCTATGTGGAGCATGAGTTTAGATGGCAAAACAGCCCCAATCGATTTAGGAAATATTGCCCCTTCTTGGGGGTTTTGGTTAGACGCTTCTGTTAGCAAAACTGGTGCTATTGCTTTTACCGGTACTGAAACCAATAAACCCGCTGAATTATATTTTATGGCATCAAGTGCATCAAAACCTGTTGCATTAACCGATTATAACAGTGAAATAAGTAAAATGACATTCGGAAAAACAGAAACCATCAGGTGGGAAAATGACGGGTTGAAACATTGTGGGATTATAACCTACCCTGCGAACTATGAAAAAGATAAAAAATATCCTTTGGTTTTAGTAGTACATGGCGGACCAAATGCGGCATCTGTAGAGATGTTTTCAAGATTATCGCAAATATTGGCTAACGAAGGATACTTTGTATTTGAACCTAATTATAGAGGAAGCGATAATTTAGGTGCTGAATATAAATTAGCCATTGTGCAAGATGCGGGAGACGGCCCTGGACGGGATGTTATGGCAGGATTAGAAAAACTAAAAGCTACAGGTATGATTGAGAATGATAAAATTGGGGTAAGTGGGTGGTCGTATGGTGGTTATATGACGGTTTGGTTAGCCGGGCATTATAGCGGTTGGAAAGCGGCAGTTGCAGGTGCAGCGGTCACTGATTGGGTTGACCAGTATAATTTCAGCGATGGCAATGTGGGTCGTGCAGCAGCAATTGGCGGCTCGCCTTTTGTTGGTGAAAACATGAAAAAATACATTGCTCAATCACCCATAACAGATGCTAAAAACATTAAAGCGCCTACACTCATTTTGGCAAACACTGCTGACCCAAGAGTTCCGATTACGCAATCTTATAAATTGTATCATACACTAATAGATAACGGCACCATTACAAAATTTATGGGCTGGCCAATTCCTGCCCACAATGCCACTGATCCTGTAACACAAATGGAACAGGCAAGGCTTTGGTTGAATTGGATGAATACGTATTTGAAGTAATTTATGGGGAAAGAAAAAGGTACTGTGATTAACAGGCGGCTTGGTAATATGGCGGGGCGACGAATATAAGCTCAACTTTTGTTCGCTATTGGGCTTCAGTTCAAGCTGACAAATAATGCCAGGCTTTAGTTTTTACCATCATCTTTTGAAACTTCATTCAACAGCAGTTATGGGCTGACGAATTTCAATTACCGCCACATCCCCAAGAGGTAGCCGTTAGCGGCTATTAACAGACAACGACCAACAAGCCTAAAAAAATGAAAGTAAATTGTAATAAAAAGACAGAGTACAATTGGAGTTTTGCTTTTTTATCCTTCAATGAGTATGCTAAAATAATTTGGAGGATAGGAAAATAAATGAAATTCTTATGTTAAATACCTTTGCAGATAAAGTGATTGATTTTAACCTCCATTTACACTATGCGGGCAAACTGCCAGAAGGTTTTCAGGTGATCAATCCTTACCTAAATAATCCTGAAACAATAGAGGTAATGCAGCAATTTTATAATAAATATTACAACGATTCAAAGCAACGAAGATTTATTATCGGTATTAACCCGAGCCGTCACGGAGCCGGGGTAACGGGTGTGCCATTTACGGATACCAAACGACTGGAAAGCGCCTGCTGTATCAAAATGCAATCTGCACATACGCACGAGATTTCTTCTGTTTTTATGTATGATTTAATTACTGAATATGGAGGACCAAAAGATTTCTATAAACATTTTTATATCAACTCTCCATTTCCTTTAGCTATTACCCGTCAAACAAAAGACGGCAAATGGGTTAACGCCAATTATTATGACGATCCTTTTCTTTTTGAAATGGTGAAAGACTTTATGATAATGTCTTTGAAAAAACACATCAGTCTGGGATTAGATACTTCGGAGGTTTTTGTGTTGGGGGAAAAAAATGCAAATTTTATCCAAAAATTAAACAAAGAAGTAAAGTTGTTTGACAGGTTAAAAACCCTTGAACACCCGCGATACATTCAGCAATATAAATCCAAAGAAAAACAGCAGTATATTGACAAATATATTTTAGCATTGAACAATTCCAAATGAACAAACCCGGAACACATACCATCTACACCATAGGACATTCTACCCGTAGTTTGGCTAATTTTTTTGATATGCTGCAATCTTTTGGCATTAAAATTCTTGCCGACATAAGGAGCTTACCCGGTTCACGTAAGTTCCCGCAATTCGACAAGGAAAATTTAAAAATATCCTTAGAAGAAGCCGGAATACAATACATCCATTTGGCTGATTTAGGGGGAAGAAGAAAGGTGAAAAAAGATTCGAAAAATAACCGATGGAACAATGACTCTTTTAGAGGTTATGCCGATTATATGGAAACCGAAATATTTGAAAGTGCCATCATTAAATTGGAACATATCTCTTTAAAACAGCCAACGGCTTTTATGTGCTCCGAAGCAGTTTGGTGGAGATGTCATCGTTCGATGGTGTCCGATTATCTGAAAGCAAAAGGTTGGACGGTATTACATATTATGGCAACAGGGAAAGCTCAGGAACATAAATACACTGCACCGGCAAGAATAGTTGACGATAAGGTACTTTATTCCGAAGAAAATTAAATTTGCAACTTAAAAATTGTTTATGGAAACAAAATTTAATGTAGGCGATAAAGTAAGCTGGAACTCCGAAGCGGGACGAGTATCAGGCACTATCATTAAAATACATAGAAAAGATTTCGATTACAAAGGTTATACACACCACGCTACGAAAGAAGAATCTCAATATGAAATAAAAAGCAACAGGACGGAACATACTGCCGCTCATAAAGGTTCTGCCCTTACTAAACTTTAAAAAAAATAATCAGAGAAACGAATTGAGAAAACAACGAACCACTAACATTAAGTCGTACAGCTGAAAGTCCCCAAAGTAAAAACCGGTTAAAATAAAATGCAAAAGTCCCGAACATTGATAGTCGGGACTCGTTGGCTATGCGCTGCTCAGCTACACTGGTCCTTAGGAGGTTTTGTAGGATTTATAGAGCGCTACTACGACT
>ENA-OFDM01000568-OFDM01000568.1-metagenomes-genome-assembly--contig:-NODE-568-length-15144-cov-3.019882_pt1 | contig 15144 bp, 17 predicted proteins | sample MGYA00153385_OFDM01 | MGnify analysis MGYA00153385
ACTGCGATGCGCTTCGCCGCCACTGCCGCAGCCACCGACGCCGCCGCGCCTCGAGTCCTCGCATCGGCCCTGGCTTCCGCTTCCGCTGCCGCTGCCGCTTCTGCTGCGGCCTCGTCGCCCGCCGGCAGCTTCGCCTGGCCCTCGGCCACGCGCGTGAGCTACGTGCTCACCGGCCAGTGGCGCGGCGAGCTGAGCGGTGGCGCCGAAGTGGAGTGGATCCGCGTGGGCGAGCGCTTTCACGCGCCGCATGACCAGCCAGGGCACGCTCGGCGAAGGCGGCCTCGTTCCCGATCGATACGACGAAGACACGCAGGTGCTGATGAGAGACCGCAGGCGCGTCAGCGTCGGCTTCGAGGCCGGAAGCGTGGTGCTCGCCAACGGCCAGCGGCGCGAGCGCATGGCCGGCACGCAAGACACGGCCAGCCAGTTCATCCAGTTCACGTGGCTGTTCGGCTCGGCGCCCGAGAAGCTGCGCGTGGGCAACAGCTTCGAGTTCCCGCTCGCCTTGCCGCGCAGCATGAACCGCTGGACATACGACGTGGCCGGCGAGGAAACGCTCTACGCGCCGTTCGGCCCGATCGCCACCTTCCACCTGAAGCCGCGGCGCGAGTCGCGCAACCCCGGCGAGTGGCTGGTCGAGATGTGGTTCGCGCCGGAGCTGCGGTTTCTGCCGGTGCGCATTCGCATCGAGCAGGAAGCGGGCGCCTCCGTCGACCTGATGATCGCGAAGAAACCGGAACTGGCGGGCTCCTGAAGGCGGGCATCATGGCGGCCTCTTCGGGCTCGACCGCATCGCCATGACCACCCCCTACGAAACCCTCCTCGTCGACGTGCGCGGCAACGGCCCGCGCCGTGCTGGCGTGATCACGCTCAACCGCCCCAAGCAGCTCAACGCGCTGAACGACACGCTGATGGACGAGCTCGGCGCCGCGCTCAAGGCCTTCGATGCCGACGACGTGATCGGCTGCATCGTGCTCACCGGCAGCGAGAAGGCGTTCGCCGCCGGGGCCGACATCGCCACCATGGTTCCGCTCGGCTTCGTCGATGCCTATACGAAGGGCCTCATCAGCCGCAATTGGGAAACCATCCGCGAAATACGCAAGCCCGTGATCGCCGCGGTGGCCGGCTTCGCGACTGCACAAGTGCTGGTGGCCGACCGGTCGCAGCTCTCGGGCTGGCTCGAACCCGCTGTCGGCCAGTCGCTCGAGGACCACCTCTATATCGTCGACCCACAGGGCGACTGGATGATGCGCGCGCCGGCCGACCCCGACCCGGCGCGGCTCAAGCGAGACGTCGAGAAGCTGCTGCGCGCTTCTGCCGGCTGGGATCGGCCGGGTCGATGAGCAACGTCGCTGCCTACGACCTCGCACCGCTGCTTGGCGTGGTCGGCTTCGGCATGCTGTTCGCGGTCGGGCCGCTGGCCTGGTTCGCCTTGCGCCATCGCGCCACGACGCCTGCTGCACGGCTGCGTGCGCTGGCGCTGCTGACGCTGTTCCTCAGCTTCGACCTCGTGCTGCTCGGCGCCTACACACGCCTCAGCGACTCCGGCCTCGGTTGCCCCGACTGGCCCGGCTGCTACGGCCACGCCAGCCCGGTCGGGGCGCAGGCGCCGATCGCCGAAGCTCACGCCGCCATGCCGTCGGGTCCGGTGAGCGCGAAGAAGGCGTGGATCGAGATGGCGCATCGCTACTCGGCCACCGCGATCGGCCTGCTCATCATTGCGCTGGTCGTGCTTTCGTGGCGTGCCTCGCACCGAGGGAAGGCGGGCATCTCGCCTTGGTGGGCGGTGGCGACGCTGACCTGGGTGAGCCTGCAGGGCGCGTTCGGCGCGCTCACGGTGACCATGAGTCTCTACCCCGCGATCGTCACGCTGCACCTGCTCGGCGGGCTGCTCCCACAGCGGTACGCCGCCTGCCACGACGCCGGCGACGGCCAGCGCCGCATCGAGCCCGCCGAACTCCGCCTCGGCGAGGGCGACCGCCGCTGCGAGGGCGGCCGGGTCGCAGGTGTCGGTGACCACGGTGAGCACGCCGTCGCCGCGCAGCGCCGCCAGCTCCTCGCGGCTGCCGAGCGCGTACGGCAGGCGCGGGTCGTCGGCGCACACGTCGGTGGCCACCACCGCCCAGCCGGCCTCCGCGAGCGCCCGCACCGTGGCCGCGCCGATGCCGCGGGCGGCGCCGGTGACGAGGGCTACCCGGGTCACGGCGACGCGGTCACCTCGACGCGGTCACCTCGACACGGTCATGGCAGACCAGCTGTCGAGCAGGGCTGACAGCTCGCTGACAGCGGAGTCCAACAGGACCTCGCCGTCAGCTGCGTGAGCGCCGACCGGATCGCCGAGCACCCCGTTCGGACTCACCGCGAGCACGCCCGCGCGGCGCAGCTCGGGCAGCAGCTCGGCGAGCCCGGCCGTCGCACCCGCCCGTGCCTGATCACTGCGCACCCGGGTCGGCGACAGCGCGAGCTGCACGGAGGTCTCCGTACGACCCGCGTGGGCATCTCCCCGCCACCGCGGCGACCACAGCCGTACGTCCCGGCCCTCCGCAGCAAGCCGGGCGACAGCGCGTGCCAGCGGCTCAGCGTTGCCGCCGTGCCCGGAGAGCAGCAGCACGCGGCCGAAGGTCAGCGTCGCGGAGCGGACCAGCTCGACAACAACCAGCTCGAGCGCCGACTGCCCGATCGACAGGGTGCCTGCGAAGCCGGCATGCTCACCGCTGGCACCGTAGGGCAGCGCGGGCGCGACCAGCACGTCGCTGCGCGCGGCCGCGAGCCGAGCGGCGAGCGCGCAGGCGATGTCGGTGTCGGTGGACAGGGGCAGGTGCGGGCCGTGCTGCTCGGTGGACCCGATCGGCACGACCAGCACCGTGTCGCGCAGGGCATCGGCCTGCGGCCAGGTCAGGTCGGCCAGCACAGCCGGCACAGCCCGCCTCAGCTCGACGCCGGCTGCTCCACCCCGAGCCGGCGAACGAACCCGTCGGGGATGAGCAGGTCGTCCGGGGTCAGATCGCGCACAGCGGCCTTGCCGATACCGAGCAGGCCGGAGTCGATGCCGCCGCGCAGGATGTCCAGGACATTCTCGACGCCGGCCTGGCCGTTGGCGGCCAGGCCCCAGAGGTAGGCCCGGCCGATCATGACGGCCCGGGCGCCGAGCGCCAGCGCCTTGACCACGTCGCTGCCGCGCCGCACGCCACCATCGAGGAGCACCTCGACCTGGTCGCCGACAGCCGCAACGACCGTCGGCAGGGCCCGGATCGAGGCCGGCGTGCCGTCCAGGTTGTTGCCGCCATGGTTGCTGACGGAGATCGCGTCGAAGCCCGCGTCGACGGCCCGCCGGGCGTCGTCGACCCGCATGACGCCCTTGAGCATCATCGGCCCGTCGTACTGTCCACGCAGCCAGGCCAGGTCCTCCCAGGACGGCATCGGCGTCTGCATCCACTCGCCGTACACACCGAAGAACGTCGGGGAGGGCTGCCCGGGCACACCCATGTTGGGCACGGTGAGGTCCGGGATGCGTCCCGTACGCGCCCAGCGCAGCAGCCATCGCGGGCGGGTGATGGCCTCGGGGGCAAACCTCGCCATCGCCCGCAGGTCGAGCTGCTCGGGGATCGACGGGCTGCCCCAGTCGCGGCCCTGGCTGAACGACCAGTCGAGCGTGACGATGATGCCGACGGCACCGGCCGCCTTCGCGCGCTCGACGCGCTGCAGGATCTGGTCGCGTGATCCCGACCAGTACAGCTGGAAGAAGGTCTTGGGGTTGGCGGCCACGACCTCCTCGACCGGCTTGCTCGCGAACGACGACAGGCCCATCGCGGTGCCCCGCGCCGCTGCCGCCCGTGCGATCGCGACCTCGCCGTCGGGGTGTACGGCCTGCACGCCGGTCGGCGAGATCACGACCGGTAGCGCGATCTCCTGCCCCATCACGGTCGTCGTCAGGTCGCGGGAGCTCGACAGCCCGGCGACGTGCGGCGCGAAGCCGAGCTCACCGAAGGCGTCGATGTTGTCCTTCAGGGTCAGCCCGGACTCCGAGCCGGCCACCAAGGCCATGTAGACCGACTTGGGGAGTTGCTTCTGCGCTCGCCGCTGAGCTTCCTGGATCGTCTCGAACCAGCCGTTGGCCATCTGCGGGGGTCTCCTCGTGCGTGGGGTCGGGGGACGCGGCGGGTCAGCGGGCAGCGGCGGCGAGCCCCGCCAGCGGGCTCTCGTCACACGGCTTGTCTGGCCGGCGTACCGACAGCGTGACCGGGACCGGGCCGCCGCGCACGCCGCCGCGGTGTGAGTGGTCCAGCGACGGCGCCGGCTTGCCCGACACCGCCGCGAGCGCGGCCTCGCCGTGGCCCTTGACGCACTCCGGGTCGGGGCCGTCCAGCGGCAGACCGGTGAAGAACTTGGCCGCCATGCAGCCACCGCGGCAGGCGTCGTACGCGCTGCAGCCCGAGCAGGCACCACCGCTCTGCGGCTCCCGGAGCTCCAGGAACAGCTTGCTCTCACGCCACACCGTCGCGAAACCGCCAGGGCTGCGCACGTTGCCGGCATGGAACTGGTCGGCAATGGCGAACGGGCAGGCGTACACGTCACCGACCGGGTCGATCAGGCAGACGACGCGGCCGGCGCCGCACAGGTTGAGCCCCGGCAGGGCGTCGCCGTACGCCGCGAGATGGAAGAACGAGTCACCGGTCAGCACGCCCTCGCCGTGCCGTACCAGCCAGTCGTAGAGCTGGCGCTGCTGGGCCTGGGTGGGGTGCAGATCGTCCCAGACGTCGGCGCCGCGGCCGGACGGGCGCAGCCGGGTCAGCCGGAGCTGAGCGCCGAACCGGTCGGCGATGGCCTTGAACTCGTCGAGCTGGCCCAGATTGTGCCGGGTGCAGACGACCGACAGCTTGGCCTGCACACCCGCGTCGGACAGGTGCTGCAGCGCCCGCACGGCGGTGTCGTAGGACCCCACGCCGCGGACCGCGTCGTTGACCTGCGGGGTCGCGCCATCGATCGAGATCTGCACGTCGACGTAGGAGTTGGCAGCGATCCGTCGGGCTGCCTGCGCGTCGATCTTGATGCCGTTGGTCGAGAACTTCACGCCGACGTCGTGGGACGTGGCGTAGTCCAAGAGTTCCCAGAAGTCGCTGCGCACCGTCGGCTCGCCGCCGCCGATGTTGACGTAGAAGACCTGCATCCGCTGGAGCTCGTCGATGACGGCCTTGCACTCCTCGGTGCTCAGCTCGCGGGGGTCACGCCGGCCGCTGCTGGACAGGCAGTGCGAGCACGCCAGGTTGCACGCGTACGTGAGCTCCCAGGTCAGGCAGATGGGGGCGTCGAGACCGAGCGCGAAGTGCTCGACGAGCGGGAGGGTCGCGGTCACGTGGGCTCCGGTTCATGAGCGGCGCTGTCGGCGCTCGTGCGTTCGGTGATCATGTCGGTATCGATGAGCTGGGACAGTGCCCGTTCGTACGACGGGAGCTCGCTCAGGAGCAGGCCGGCCGCCGTACAGGCATCCCGGGCGGTCGCTGCGGCGGGCAGCCGCTGCACGACGTCGAGCAGCCGGCGGTCCTTCAGGAAGGACAGCCGGCGGGTGCCGAAGTGGTAGAGCAAGGCCCCGAAGGACTCCGGCCGCACCGCGACCTGCGGGTGGAGGTCCCAGCCGCGATCCAGGACGGCGCTCAGGACCGACTCCGGTGCGCCCGGCCGGCCCTGCGGTCTAGTAGACGCCGCACATGCCGTCGATCGAGACGTCCTCGACGAGCAGGTCCTGCTCGACGGCGCCCGGCTGGCTGGCCGGGTCCGGGAGCGTGGCCGGCTCGGAGGTGACGCTGGGCGGGGCGGTAGCGGTGCTGTCCATGCATCCTCCAGGGGCGGGCCGGCTGTGACCGGCGTCACGGGGGACAGTAACGGCACCCGGTGCCGATGACTACCCCTGCTTCGGACGAAACGTGTCGAGGAGGAACGAAATGCTCGGGGACGAGGTCGCGTCGCGAGCGGGGCGACCGTCAGCGACCAGTCGCGGCGATCTCGAGATGGTCGCGCGTGAGCTGTTCGCCGAGCGCGGTTTCGACGCCACGACGGTGGAGGACATCGCTGCGGCCGCCGGCATCGGACGCCGCACCTTCTTCCGCTATTTCGCCTCCAAGAACGACGTCGTATGGGGCGACTTCGACCGGGGGCTGGCCGATCTGCGGGCCCGGCTGGCCGCCGCCGACCGGGATCAGCCACTGCTCGACGCCCTCCGCGAGGGGGTCCTGGCGTTCAACGTGCTGCCGGCCGGCGGTCTCGAGTGGCACCGCGCCCGGATGGGGCTCATCCTCACCGTGCCGGCTCTGCAGGCACACAGCACGCTGCGTTATGCCGCCTGGCGCGGTGTCGTAGCGGAGTTCGTGGCCGTGCGCCTAGGACTGGCGGCCGGGGCCCTGCTGCCACAGCTCGTCGGCCATCTCTGCCTCGGCGCGGCCCTCACCGCGTACGAGCAGTGGTTACAGGACGTGGCGGCAGACCTGCCGGACCTGCTCGATGCGGCGCTCCGGGCATTGGACGGCAGTTGGGCCCAGGGCACATAAAGGCTGGGCAACCACTGTCTCATTGCAGGGGCTAAACCCTGTTCGACTGGTCTCAGGTGGCGCGCAACCGGGCGAATCATGTCCCGAGTTCTTGACCCAACACCCGCATCGTCCCCAGCCTCGCGCAGCAGCGGAATCCCCGCGTGACCCCTGACGGAGGACAACCAGATGAGCGAACGAGTGGTAGAGGACCGGATCGACCTGGACCGGCCAGTGGCCACCGAGGCCCAACAGATCGAGCAGCAGGCGCCGGTTGCCACCGGCGGGGACCCCGCGATGCTCGGCCTTCCTACGTTCATCGCCGGCAGCATCGCGCTCGGCCTGGCGCTGACCGGATACCTGCCCGCGGCGGGTGCAGCCGGCATTCTTCCCATTGTCATCATGTCCAATGGTCTCGGTCTGCTCATCGCGACCATCTGGGCAATCCGTCTCGGTCAGAGCGCCGTGGCGTGCATCTTCGGCACCTTCACCGGTTTCTGGCTGTCCTACGCCGTGCTCCTGCTGGGGCTCGGGCACAACTGGTTCGGCCTGACTCCTGCCGCCAGCGCCAGTCCCGCCGTCCAGACTGCCGCGGCCGGCGTGATCAAGGACACCGTGTCGACGTTCCTCCTGAGCTGGGTGATCGTCGTCGCGGTGCTCACCCTGGTGATGCTGCGCCTGCCGCTGGCTTTCACCGTGCTGCTCGCTCTCGTCGACGTCGCCCTCATCCTCGTGCTGCTGGGCAACGTCAACACCAACGCAAACCTCAGCAAGGCCGGCGGTTGGGTGGTGTTCGCCTTCGCCGCCCTCGGTGTCTACCTGTTCGCCGGGGCTGCCTCGGTGGCCACCGGCGGCAAGCCCTTCGGCCTCGGCAAGCCGATCGCCAGCTAGGACCAGACCCGGCCCGACAGCCTCCGCCCCCTGGTGGGCGGGGGTTGTCGCCATGTCCGGGCCGCCCTGACCGATCGGACAGCCGGCCTCCTCGCCGTTGCGGCGCAGCTGCCCGCCGGACGTCCCGCATCGTCGTCCGGACTTGTGCATCCGGTCACGTGCTCCTTACCGTCCGTCCCCTGCCATCCCGACGAGAGGACACGCCGATGCAGGTCGAAGAGCTGCTCAAGCCCTTCCCCATCAAGGAGTTCCACGCCTTCCCCAAGGCCCTGATGGGTCCTGGGGCGCACGAGCTGATCGGCCCGGAGGCCATCAAGCTGGGCTTCACCAGGCCACTGGTGATGACCTCCGGCCTGCGCGGCACCGACATCGTCCACAAGATCGTCGAGTCGCTGAAGTACCACGGCCTCGACCCGGTGCTCTACGACAAGGTCGAGTCCAACCCCAAGGACTACAACGTCATGGACGCCGTGGCGCTCTACCAGTCCAACAAGTGCGACAGCTTCGTCTCGATCGGTGGCGGCTCGAGCCACGATGCCTGCAAGGGCGCCCGCGTGTCCGTCGCCCACGACGGCCGCAACGTCAACGAGTTCGAGGGCTTCAACAAGTCCGAGAACATGAAGAACCCGCCGCACATCGCAGTGTCGACCACGGCCGGCACCGGCTCGGAGACCTCGTGGGCGTACGTCATCACCGACACCACCACCGACCCGGACAATCCACACAAGTACGTCGCCTTCGACGATGCGGCCATCGCGAGCCTCGCCATCGACGACCCGGTGCTCTACTACGACTGTCCCGTCGACTACACCGCGCAGTGCGGCTTCGACGTGCTCGCCCACGCCTCCGAGCCCTACGTCTCACGGCTGAACTTCGAGCCGTCGCTCGGTAATGCCCTTCGCGCCATCAAGCTCACCAACGAGAACCTGCGGGAAGCAGTCTGGAACGGCCAGGACCTCAAGGGCCGCGAAGGCATGATGTACGCGCAGTACATCGCTGCGCAGGCCTTCAACTCCGGTGGCCTGGGCATCATCCACTCGATCTCGCACGCGGTCTCGGCGTTCTACGACACCCACCACGGACTGAACAACGCGGTGGCCCTGCCCCGCGTCTGGGCGTTCAACATGCCGGCCGCCTACGGCCGGTTCGCCGACATCGCCGAGGCGATGGGCGTCGACACACACGGCATGACCAAGGTCCAGGCGGCCGACGAGGCCCTCAAGGCGGCAATCCGGCTGCTGCGCGACGTGGGCATCCCGGAGCGTTTCGTCGATGTCACGAAGGACAGCTACAGCAAGAACCGGCTGGGCATCGGGCCGACCCAGTTCTATGCCAACGCCGGCGTGATCAAGGGCGACGACCCGGACGTGGACCGCATCACCAACCACGTCCTCGGCGACGCCTGCACCCCGGGGAACGCGAAAGAGTGCTACTTCGACAACGTGCGCCCCGTCGTCGACCACTGCATGAACGGGTCGCTAGACGACTTCCTGTAGGCAGTTCGCCCATCCCGATCCCGCTCCGCTCGTCGTGGGCCCTGGCTGCCCGGCACACCGCCGGGCCGTCGGGGCCTGCCCGAACGGCCGGGGACACCCCACCCTGGAGACAGCGCGCGTGACCCTGCCCCACGCCGAGTTCACCGACGTTGACGAGGTCATCAGTCGGCTCGCCGAGCACGGCTACCTTGCCGACGAGCGGCTCGCAACCAGCGTGTTCCTGCTGTCCCGGCTGGACAAGCCGCTGCTCCTGGAGGGCCCGGCGGGGGTCGGCAAGACCGAGCTGGCCAAGACCCTCGCGCTGGCCACCGGCCGGCGGCTGGTGCGCCTGCAGTGCTACGAGGGTCAGGACGAGACCAAGGCGCTGTACGACTGGGACTACGGCAAGCAGCTGCTCTACACCCAGATCCTGCGCGACAAGATTGCCGAGCTGCTGGGCGACGCGCACGACCTGGCCGAGGCCGTCGACGCGGTGTCGGCCCAGGAGAGCCTGTTCTTCTCCGAGCGCTTCCTGGCGGTGCGGCCGCTGCTGGATGCGATCCGGTCCGAGGAGCCGGTCGTGCTGCTCATCGACGAGGTGGACCGCGCCGACGAGGCGCTCGAGGCAGTCCTGCTCGAGCTGCTCGCGGAGTTCCAGATCTCCATCCCGGAGATCGGCACCTTCCTCGCGCGCTCCCAGCCGTACGTCCTGCTGACCAGCAACAACACCCGCGACCTGTCGTCGGCGCTGAAACGACGCTGTCTGCACCTGACGCTGGAGTACCCCGGCCGCCAGCGCGAGCTCGACATCATCGAGAGCAAGAACACCGGGCTGGCCGGCGCCCTGGTCGAGGGGCTGGTGGACGTGCTGCACGAGCTGCGCGCCCTGGACCTGCGCAAGGCGCCCAGCATCTCCGAGGCCGTCGACTGGGCCCGGACCCTGGCTGTCCTCAACGCCGAAACCCTGGACCCGGCGCTGCTCTCGCGGACCATCTCGGTGGTCCTTAAGTACGAGAAGGACGTCGGCACCGCGCTGTCCAAGGTGCGGGCGCTGCAGGACCCCAACCGCCGGGTCGGCCGCGGCGGGGCCGGGCGGGACAAGCCCCGGGGCACCCACGACCACGGCGCCGGCGCGCACGAGCACGGCGTGGGCGACCAGGACCACGAGCACGAGCCGGCGCCGGTGGCGGCGGCGCCATCGGGCTCCCCGGGGCTGCGACCAGCCTCCGAGCGCACCGAGGAAGGCGCCGCGGCGCGCGCCGACAAGGACCTGCCCGGACGGCACGGCAACTACTACGGCGGCCGGTCCGCCTTCAACAAGCGCTGAGCCGGCGTGGACGAGGCGGTCCTGCGCTTCGCGACCGTGCTGCGTGAGCGCGGCGTGCGACTGTCGGTGGCCGAGGTCGCCGACGCCTCGCGGGCGGTGGCGGCTGTCGGGCTCCGGCGGCGCCAGCCGGTACGCCTGGCCCTGGAGGCCGCATTGGTCAAGGACGGCCGTGACCTGCTCGTGTTCGACGAGCTGTTCGAGCTGTTCTTCCGACTGCGGCCGGTCGAGCCGCCCGAGCCGGGTCACAGCCACGACCACGCGCACGACGACCTCGTCGACACCGGGCAGCTGCACGACTTCACGCTGTCGGAGGCGCCGAGCCCGGAGCCCCAGACCGGCCACAGCCACGACGAGCCGGTCGACATACGGGAGTACTTCGACGAAGACGACCTCGCGTCGTCGTACAACATGCATCAGGAGGCCAACAAGATCGACCTGGCCTCGCTGACCGACGAGCTGGTGCTCAACGCCGACCAGACCGCCGAGAAGGACGGCCTGGCCGGTGTGCAGCTGGAGACGTCGCGGCTGCACAACGCCGCCTCCGCGAAGGACCTCGCGGCTGCCGGCGCGACACAGGTCGACGCCGAGCTGTCGGTCGCCGAAGGGATGGCGCTGGACCAGCTGCTGGCCCAGCAGGACGACGCCCCGCTGCCCGAGCACCTGCGCGGCGTCGACCTCGAGGGCCTGGTCGCCAACCTGCCGGAGCTGCTCAAGCGGCACCTGGAGCGATTCCTGGCGCTCGGCCTCGAGGTCGACACGCACGACCCGTCGGCGCTGTTCAAGGAGCGGATCAGCGAGCGCGAGCGGCGCGACCTCGAAGAGGTGCTGGCCAAGCTCGGTCGCTCGGTCAAGGGCGCGCTCACCCACCGCAAGCGACCGGCCGCGACCGGCCGCATCGACGTCAGCCGCACGATGGCGCACAACATGCGCTACGACGGCGTGCCCTTCCAGCCCGTCACGATCTCCCGCAAGGAGGACAAGCCCAAACTGGTCGTGCTCGCCGACGCGAGCATGTCGGTACGCAACAGCGCCCGCTTCACCTTCCACCTGGTGCACGGCCTGCAGCGGCTGTTCCCGCGGGTGCGCACGTACGCCTTCGTGGACGCGGTCACCGACGTCACCGTGCCGTTCGAGACGCACGGGCTGGAGGACGCGCTCGGTCTGGTGTTCGGCGCCGAGCTGCTCGACGTCGACGCCTCCTCGGACTACGGCGCGGTTTTCGAGCAGTTCGCCGAGGAGCACCTGTCGGCGCTGACCCGGCGCACCACGCTGCTGGTGCTCGGCGACGGGCGCAGCGGCGGCCGTGACCCGGGCCTTGAGGCGCTGCGGCAGATGCGTCGGCAGAGCCGCCGGCTGGTGTGGCTGTCCCCGGAGCCGCGCTACTCCTGGGACCTGGGCTCGTGCGACATGCGGCTGTACAGCCGGCTGTGCGACCGGGTCGAGGTCGTGCGTGACGTGCAGGGCCTGGACAGCACCGTACGGGCGCTCGCCGACGTGCTCGCGTGACGCCGGCGTACGACGCCGACCTCGGCGACGCGCTGGCCGCAGGACTGCACGGTCCGCCGCCGGGCGACCTGGCCGAGTTCGAGCGCACGTTCACCGCGCTCGTCGAGGCGGGTCACCCCGATCCGGCCACGGCCTGGGACAGCTTCTACGACCGCACCCTGCAGCGGGTGCTCACCGGCTGGGACGCACCCTGTGATGGTGTCGGCACGGTCGCGTGCTTCACCCGGATCTGGGTCCGCGCCGCCGCGCTCGCGCGGGGCCCCAGCGTGCTGGATGTCGGCAGCTGCTTCGGCTTCCTGCCGCTGGCCTGGGCGACCCGCACCGGCCACCCGCGGCTGCTCGCGGTCGACCTCGCGCCGGCCTGCGCTGCGCTGGCCGGGCGGCAGGCCCGCCGGCTCGGCCGCGACGTCACCGCGGTCTGCGCCGACGGGGGCGCCCTGCCGCTCGCCGACCGGGCGGTCGCCACCGTGCTGCTGCTGCACGTGCTGGAGCACGTGTCTCCGGAGGCCTCGGACCGCCTGTTGCAGGAGGCGCTGCGCGTCGCCGACCGGCGTGTCGTGGTCGCGGTGCCCGTCGAAGACCGGCCGGACCCGCTGTACGGCCATGTCCAGGTCTTCGACCTGGCCCAGCTGGCCCGGCTGGCCCGGCAGACCGGCTGGCACGCCTCGCTCGCCGACGCCGACGGCGCCTGGCTGATCCTGGACCGGCCGGGGACGAGCCCCCCGACGACCAGCGACCGCTAGCCCTACATCTGCAGCAGGCCGAGCTGGCCGGAGCGGTAGACGACCTCGGCGCGGCGCTTCACGCCGAGCTTCTCCATGACGTTGTGAACGTGGAACTTCACCGTCGTCTCGCTGATGAACAGGGACTGGCCGATCTGCTTGTTCGAGAGCCCGTGCGCGAGCAGCCGGACGACCTCGGACTCACGCGCGGTGAAGGTCACAGCCGGCTCGCGGGCGCCCTCGCCGGACATCGTGCGGACCACCACGGCCGCGGCGTGGCTGTCGAAGGCGCTCTCGCCGGCGCGTACCGCCCGGATGCTGCGGACCAGGACGTCGGCGTCGACGTCTTTCAGGACGTAGCCCTTGGCCCCGCTGCGGATGGCTTCGACGACCAGCCGCTCGTTCAGGAACGTGGTGAGCACCAGAACCCGGACGGTCGGGTCCTCGGCGGTCAGCTGTCGGCACACCGTCAGGCCGGCGTCGTCGTCCTCGCCGAGCTTGAGGTCGAGCAGCACGACGTCAGGTCGGTGCTCGCGGACGGCGTCACGGGCCTCGTGCGCGGTGCCGGCCTCGGCCACGACAAGCAGCTCGTCCTCGCGCTCCAGCATCGTGCGCAGGCCCTGCCGGATGATCGCGTGGTCGTCCACGATCACCAACCGCGTGGACGAGGTCTCGGCGGGAGCAGCCGCGGCGCCGGTCACCGGGACTGCTCGTGCAGGGGTACACAGACCTGCAGGCAGACGCCGCCGGCGGGCTCGTCGCAGATCATCAGCCGGCCGTGGACCTGGCGGATGCGCTCCTGGATGTTGCCCAGACCGCGGTGGTAGCCGTCGGTGCTCGCCAGGCGGGCCTGTTCCAGGCAGTGCAGCAGCACGTCGGCCCGGCCCTGGCCGTTGTCGCTGACCTGAACCTGCACCTCGCCCGGGCCGTAGGTGAGCTCGACGCACGCGCGGTCGGCGTCGGCGTGGACGACCGTGTTGAACAGCGCCTCCTTCACCACCATGTACAGCGCGCGGTCCACCTGCGAGGGCAGCGGCCAGCAGGGCCGGCCGCTGCTACGCACGTCGATGGTCAGGCCGTGGATCCGGTGCTGGTCGGCGAGTCGTTGCAAGGCAGCGAGCAGGCCGTGGGTCTGCAGGTCGTCGCCGCTGCTCAGCTCGAAGATCGCCGCGCGGATGCTGTCGACGGTCGAACGGGCCAGCTGCTTGATCTCGGTCAGTCGCTCGGCGACCTCGCGCTGCCGGCTCTCGGCGCGGCACCACTCGACCTGCATCCCCATCGACAGCACGTGCTGAGCCACGCTGTCGTGCAGGTCGCGGGCGATCCGCTGCCGCTCCTCGGCCAGGACCTGGCCCTCGCGCGCCCCGACCAGTTCGTGCCTGGCCTGCTTGAGCAGCTGGTTGCGGCGGGCCAGCGCCCTGGCCTGCTCGGCCGCGGCGAGCAGGGCGTCGTCCGCCGCGAGCCGCGACGCCTCGGACGCGGCCAGCCGCCGACTGCTCTCGATCGCCCCGGCGAGCTGGTTGGTCAGCGTGCCCAGGATGGCAAGGTCGGTGCCGTCCGGGCGTTTCGACTGCGGCACCGCGGCGACGACGTAGCCGTCAGCCTGTCCGCTGCGCGGCAGGGGAGCCACCAGCAGCACCGCGCCGAGCTCAACGACCAGCCGCAGGACGCCGGTGGGCGGGCAGTCGGCGATCAGCCGCTCCGCTTGGCGTACGACGTCGTCGGCGAGGTCGTCGTCGGGCGGCTCCGCCTCGCGCGGGTGCAGCGACGGGACGCAGACCCGGGCGCCGCCGAGCGCCGGATGGGCGGACACCAGCACGACGGCGCGGGCACCGAGCAGCCGGGCGATCACCGGCAGCGTGCTGTCGACCAGGTAGCGGGCGTCGCCGGCGGCATCGGCGAGCACCCAGGAGACCGCGTTGACCGCAAGGAGGGCGCGCTGGAGGTCCTGCGTGCTTTGCCGGTACTCGCTGTAGTAGCGGCCCTTGGACGACCGGACCCCGAGCAGGTCGTCGAAGGCTGCCGGCCGGAGCGCCGCGTCCCGAGCGGGCGTCACAGCGCTGCCCGCATGGTGGCGTCTGCCGCGCGGGCGACAACCTGCGACGGCCCGCCTGCGGTCTGGGCCGGGACGCGGCCCGGCGCCCTCGGGTGGGCGAGCATGTCGCCCGAGCCCGGTGGCGGCGGAGCGACCCGGGACAGGGAGTCGGGCAGCGGGGGCTGCGTCAGCACGGTCGACCTCCGTCTGTGGCGTGGGCCACAACGGCAACGTACGGACAGGGCGCGACGCTGACCAGTCTGGGTCGATGCGGCGTGTCCGGGCCGCCCGTGCGGACGGCTTTCCCACCTGTCCGACCGGCCGGTGAGGCGGGTCGGGTCAGACCGGCCGACGCGGTGTGGGTCGGCGCGAGGGCGACCGGAACCTTGCGGTCCTGGCCTGGGTTGATGAGCAGCAGCGCCCCGATGACGAGCGCCACGCCGGCGACAGCGACGGTGGCACCAACCAGCGCCCGCCCGGGCCCGACCCGTCCGGGCACGGCCCCGACACCCGAGCGCCGCGCCGCGTGCCTCGGCCCCTCGACGACAGACGCCGACTCCGGCGCGGCCGACGGGACCGATGCCCCGAGCGGCGGCTGGGCGGGCACCTCGACCGGGCCGTCGGCCGGGAAGGTCCCGTCCGGGTCCCCGGGCGGAACCGGCCCGTC
>ENA-OFDM01000570-OFDM01000570.1-metagenomes-genome-assembly--contig:-NODE-570-length-15129-cov-3.623458_pt1 | contig 15129 bp, 10 predicted proteins | sample MGYA00153385_OFDM01 | MGnify analysis MGYA00153385
GGTCGACTCCGAGGCGACATACACGCCGCTGTCCGCTAGGCGCGGCACGATCTGGTTGGGCGGCAGGTCCTTGAACGCTTCGCTGTTGAGCGTTGCCATCACGGCCTGGCGCTCTTCTTCGCGCAGCTTGTTGGTCGGGCATGCGTAGCGCCGCTTGCCCGATGGGCGTTGGTCCCCATCGGCCGCCTGCGTGCGCTGCCAGCGCTGCACGCTGCGGCAGGACAGGCCAGTCTGATGGCAAGCCGGCTTCAAGCGCGCCCCGGCGGCGCAGGCCTTGTCAATCAGGCCAAGCAACTTTTGGCGCTGCTGGACGGACGTCATTTGTCCGCGCCCTCCAGCAGCGCCTGGAAGTTTTTTTGCAATACCAGCAACGCGGCCACCTCGGCCAGTGCTTTTTCCTTGCGCCTGAGTTCGCGCTGGAGCTGATCGTGCTGACGCTGCAGCTCGCGAAAGGCCCCGCTCGTCTCGCGCGAGGCGGGCAAAGCAGGCGTGCAAAAGTCTTCCCGCCACTGCGTCAGCTGGTGCTCGAACACGCCACGCTCGCGGCACCATCCAGCCAGGGCTGAGCCAGTCAATGCGTAGCTTTCCTGCAAAGCCCTCAGGCGCTGCGATGGCGACCAGGCCGGTGGCGGTGCGCACCACGCCGTACGGGCACAGCAGCGGGTGCGTGTTGCCCTGCGGCACCGGGCTGACGCCGGTGACCGATTGCTGGTAGACGATCCGCTCGGACAGCGCGAGCACCGCGTCGTACATCGCCACGTCGATCAGCTGACCCTGCCCGGTCGCGGCGGCGTGCCGGACCGCGGCGAGCAGACCGACGGCGGCGAGGGCGGCCGGGAAGATGTCGCCGACACCGGGACCGACCTTGACCGGCGAGTCGGCATCGGCGCCGGTGATCCCCATGACCCCGCCCATCGCCTGCGCGACGATGTCGAAGGCCGGCCACTCGGCATACGGGCTGCGTCCCGTGCGCGGGTCGCCGAACCCTCGGATCGTGGCGTACACCAGCCGTGGGAAGCGCTCGTGGAGCAGCTCGTAGGACAGCTCGAAGCGGTCCATCACGCCGACCCGGAAGTTCTCGACCAGCACGTCGGCGGTCTCGAGCAGACCCAACAGCGCCTCGCGGCCCGCCGGGTCCTTCAGGTCCAGGCAGACGCTGCGCTTGTTGCGGTTGACGCTGGCGAAGTAGCCGCCGTAGCTGCCTTCCACCGCCCCGGGCAGGTGCGGGCCCCACCCCCTCGTCACGTCGCCGGACGGCGGCTCGACCTTGACCACGTCGGCGCCGAGGTCGGCCAGCAGCATCGTGCAGTACGGCCCGGCCAGCACCTGGGTGAGGTCGATGACGCGGAGTCCGGCGAGCGGCCCGGCCACGGCACTACCTCCCGTCGACACCCCCGCTCCGGTCGGCGCGAGTCGGACCGTACCCCCCGACTGGGCTGGGTGGGCCGGCGGCGGCTGGCTGGCCAGGAGTCTGTGCCGGGCGACGTACGGGAAAGTGGCGCGTGCCGCAACACGCCTACCTCGACCACCCGTACCCGATCCCCTTCGCGCACCGGGGCGGGGCCGCGACCGGCGTCGAGAACGCCCTGTCGGCGTTCGCGGAGGTGCAGCGCCTGGGCTACCGCTATGTCGAGACCGACGTACGGACGACCGCCGACGGCGTGCCGGTGGTGTTTCACGACGACCACGTCGGGCGATTGACCGGAGCCGACGGACGGATCTCGGCGCTGCCGCTTCCGGCGGTCCGGTCGCTGGCACTGGCCGGTGGCGAGCGGATCGCGACGCTCGAGGAGGTGCTCGGGTCCTTCCCTGACCTGCGCTTCAACATCGACCTCAAGGACGAGGGGGGCGTGCTGGGTGTCCCGCCGGTGCTGAGGCGTACGGCGGCGTCGGACCGGGTGTGTGTGACGTCCTTCGCCGAACGCCGGATCCGCCGGGTTCGGCGCCGGCTCGACCCGGCGGTCTGCACGGGCCTGGGGGTGGGCGGCGTCGCCCTGCTGCTCGCCGGTGGCCTGGTCGGACGGCCGTACTGCAGGGCCGCCGGGGTGCTGCAGGTGCCCTGGTCGCTCGGCGGCGGCCGCACGCTGCCCGCCCGTGTGGTCCACATCGGCCACGCGGCCCGGCTGGCCGTGCACGTGTGGACCGTCGACGACCCCGGCCAGATGCGTGCGGCGCTCGACATGGGTGTCGACGGGGTGATGACCGACCAGCCGGGCCTGCTGCGCGACGTGCTCATCGACCGGGGTCAGTGGGCCTGACCGGCAGGCCGCTCAGCGGTCGACGGCGCGCAGCGCCATCGCGACCAGTTGCCCACGGGCGGCCTCGCCGGTGCCGCTGTGCGGGGTCGAGTTAAGCAGCCCGAGCAGACCGTGGACCTCCACGCGAGCCAGATCGGGGGCCAGCGCCGGCTGGACCTTCTGCAGCACCTCGACCCAGATCTCCACGTACGCCCGCTGCAGAGAGCGCACCCGGTGCGCCTGCTCGTCGGACAGGTTGGCCAGGTCGCGGTCCTGCACCCGGATCAGGTCGGGCTCGGCGCTCGCGAAGTCGGCGTGGAAGGCGATCAGCCCGCCCAGTGCCTCACCGGGTCTCCCCGCCCCTGCCACCACCACCCGGCCACCGTCGAGCAGCTGCTCGCTGATGCCGCCGAGCAGCTGGGCGAGCACCTCGTCCTTGCTGGCGAAGTGCTTGTACAGCGCCGGTCCGCTGATGCCGCAGGCCGCGCCGAGGTCCTCGATGGTCGTACCGTGAAAGCCCCGGCGGGCGAACAGCCGGGCCGCCTCGCGCAGCACCCGGTCGCGGGTGCGGGGGACGGTAGACATGAGGTCCCCTTCGGGCAGTCGGGCAGGCGGACCGCACGCCGCCGCGCAGGTTATTGTGCGCTAACCAGTCGCAAGGAGGTCGGCGTGCTCGCAGATCGGCTGAGCACGTCAATCGACCCGCGAAGTGCCGCGGCCGTACGCAATGCCGACGCGCAGCGCGCGCTGGTGACCGAGTTGCAGCAGCGGCAGGCGAGAACCGCGCTGGGTGGCCCGGAGCGCTCACGCGAGCGGCATGTCGCCCGCGGCAAGCTGCTCCCCCGCGAGCGGGTCGACACCCTGCTCGACGCCGGCAGCCCGTTCCTGGAGCTCAGCCCGCTGGCGGCCGGCGGCATGTACGGCGACGAGGCGCCCGGCGCCGGCATCATCACCGGCATCGGCCGGGTCAGCGGGCGCGAGTGCGTGATCGTCGCCAACGACGCCACCGTCAAGGGCGGCACCTACTACCCGATGACGGTGAAGAAGCACCTGCGCGCACAGGAGGTGGCGCTGCAGAACCAGCTGCCGTGCCTCTACCTCGTCGACAGCGGCGGCGCCTTCCTGCCGCACCAGGACGAGGTCTTCCCCGACCGCGAGCACTTCGGCCGGATCTTCTACAACCAGGCGACGATGAGCGCCCGTGGGATCCCGCAGGTCGCGGCCGTGCTCGGCTCGTGCACGGCCGGCGGCGCCTACGTCCCGGCGATGAGCGACGAGGCAGTCATCGTCAAGGACCAGGGGACCATCTTCCTCGGTGGGCCGCCGCTGGTGAAGGCCGCGACCGGCGAGGTCGTCAGCGCCGAGGACCTCGGCGGCGGCGCACTGCACAGCCGGGTCTCCGGCGTCACCGACCACCTCGCCGACGACGATGCCGATGCTTTGCGCACGGTGCGGCAGATCGTCGCCACCTTCGGCCCGCGCACCCCGACGCCGTGGGACGTGCAGGCGAGCGAGCCACCGGCGCTGGACCCCCGCGAGCTGTACGCGGTGCTGCCCGCAGACCCGCGTACGCCGTACGACGTGCGCGAGGTGATCGGCCGGCTCGTCGACGGCAGCCGGTTCGCCGAGTTCAAGGCGGAGTACGGCACGACGCTGGTCACCGGCTTCGCGCACCTGCACGGGCACCCGGTCGGGATCGTCGCCAACAACGGCGTGCTGTTCGGCGAATCCGCGCTCAAGGGCGCGCACTTCATCGAGCTGTGCGACGCCCGGCAGGTGCCGCTGCTGTTCCTGCAGAACATCACCGGGTTCATGGTCGGACGGGAGTACGAGGCCGGCGGGATCGCCAAGCACGGGGCGAAGATGGTCACCGCGGTCGCCTGCGCGCGGGTGCCCAAGCTGACGATGGTCATCGGCGGCAGCTTCGGCGCGGGCAACTACTCGATGTGCGGGCGGGCCTACTCCCCGCGGTTCCTGTGGATGTGGCCGGGCGCTCGGATCTCGGTGATGGGCGGCGAGCAGGCCGCGCAGGTGCTGGCCGCGGTCGCCAAGGAGGGCACCGACACCGCCGCGATGCAGGACCGGGTGCGCCGGCAGTACGAGGACCAGGGCAACCCGTACTACTCGACCGCGCGGCTGTGGGACGACGGCGTACTCGACCCGCTGGCGACCCGCGACGCGCTCGGGCTGGCGCTGGCGGTGTGCGCGCAGGCGCCGCTGGAACCGGTCTCCTACGGCACCTTCCGGATGTAGTGGTGTTCGACACCGTCATGGTCGCCAACCGCGGGGAGATCGCGGTCCGCATCATCGGTACGCTGCGCCGGCTCGGCGTGCGCTCGGTCGCGGTCTACAGCGACGCCGACGCCGAGGCGCGACACGTACGCGAGGCCGATGTCGCGATCCGGCTCGGCCCGGCTGCGGCGCGCGAGTCCTACCTGTCGATCGAGCGGGTCCTGGCGGCCGCGACGCAGGCCGGCGCACAGGCGGTGCACCCGGGCTACGGCTTCCTCGCCGAGAACGCCGGGTTCGCCCGAGCCTGTGCAGCCGACGGCCTGGTCTTCGTCGGGCCGCCAGCGTCGGCGGTCGAGGCGATGGGTGACAAGATCCGCGCCAAGCAGGCAGTTCTGGCCGCCGGCGTGCCGGTGGTGCCCGGCCGCACCGACCTTGCGATGACCGACGACGACCTGGTGGCCGCGGCCGCCGAGGTCGGCTACCCGGTGCTGGTCAAGCCGTCCGCGGGCGGCGGCGGTAAGGGCATGCGCCTGGTCGAGCGGGCCGCCGACCTCCCGGCGGCGCTTGTCAGCGCCCGCCGTGAGGCGGCCGCGAGCTTCGGCGACGACACGCTGTTCCTGGAGCGGTACGTCCTCACCCCCCGGCACATCGAGGTGCAGGTGCTGGCCGACACGTACGGCAGCTGCCTACACCTCGGCGAGCGGGAGTGCTCGCTGCAGCGCCGCCACCAGAAGGTGGTGGAGGAGGCGCCGTCACCGCTGCTGACGGCGGCGCAACGCGAGCGGTACGGCGCGCTGGCCGTCGCCACGGCCCAGTCGGTCGGCTACGTGGGCGCCGGCACCGTGGAGTTCATCGTCGCCGGCGGCCGGGCGGACGAGCCGTACTTCATGGAGATGAACACCCGCCTGCAGGTCGAGCACCCGGTGACGGAGCTGGTTGTCCGGGTGGCCGGCACGCGCCTGGACCTCGTCGAGCAGCAGCTCCGGGTGGCGGCGGGCGAGCCGCTGGCCTTCGGGCAGGCCGACGTACGGCTCGCCGGGCACGCGGTGGAGGCCCGGGTCTACGCCGAGGACCCGGCCCGCGATTTCCTGCCGACCGGCGGCCGGGCGGTCCTGCTGCGCGAGCCGACCGGCGAAGGGGTACGGGTCGACAGCTCACTGCTGCAGGGCGGGCCGGTCGGTACGACGTACGACCCGATGCTCAGCAAGGTCATCGCCTGGGGCCCTGACCGGGCCGCCGCGCTGGCCCGGCTCGACCGCGCGCTCGCCGCGACCGTCGTGCTCGGGGTCGGCACCAACCTGGGTTTCCTGCGCGCGCTGCTTGCCCACCCCGACGTGCAGGCCGGTCGCCTCGACACCGGGCTGATCGAGCGCTCGCTCGACGACCTGGTCGCCGGCGACCCCTGGACGGCGCTGACCGGCTGGCGGGTCGGCGGCCGGGCTCCGGTTCGCTGGGACGTGCTGGGCCCCGGCGGCGAGCGACAGGTCGTCTCGGTCAGCGGCCCGGCTGGCGACGCAAGGGTCCGCGTGGCGGACCGGGAGCACGCGGCGGCGGCGGTCGCGGTCGAGGACGGGCTGCTGATCACCCTGGACGGCGCGACCCGGACGGCGCTCACCGCGGTCGACGGCGCCACCACGTGGGTGGCCGTCGACGGCGCCACCTGGACCGTCGTGGAAGCGCCGCCCGCCCGGGTGCGCGCCCAAGAAGCCGACACCGACGCGCAGGTGCGCAGCCCGATGCCCGGCGCCGTGGTCGCGGTGCACGTGGCAACGGGCGACACGGTCGAGGCCGGCAGCCCGCTACTCGCGGTCGAGGCGATGAAGATGGAGCACCTGCTCAAGGCGCCGCTCGGCGGCACCGTCGAGGTGCTCGTCCGCCTCGGCGACCAGGTCGTCGTGGACCAGCCGGTCGCAACGGTCCACGCTGCTGCTGTGACAGGCGCATGACCCCGGAACCGCTCCCCGGCCTGCCGGCGAGCGTCGAGGTCTACGAGGTCGGGCCGCGCGACGGGCTGCAGAACGAGCGCGCTGCTGTGCCGGTCCAGGTCAAGGCCGAGCTGGTCCACCGGCTCGTCGCGGCCGGGCTGCGCAGCGTAGAGCTGACCAGCTTCGTGCCGCGGTCGTGGGTTCCGCAGCTCGGCGACGCGGAGGAGCTGCTCGCGCTGCTGGGCACCGACCTGCCCCCGCGGGCCCCCGTCCTGGTGCCCAACGCCAGGGGGCTGGAGCGGGCGCTGGCCTGCGGGGTCCGCGAGGTAGCAGTGTTCGCCAGCGCCACCGAGACTTTTGCCAAACGCAACCTCAACCGCACGGTCGCCGAGTCACTGCAGATGTTCGCGCCGGTCGTTGATGGCGCGCGCAGCGCCGGCCTCGCGGTCCGCGGCTACGTCTCGATGTGCTTCGGCGACCCGTGGGAGGGCGCCGTCCCGCTGCAGCAGGTGGTCGACGTCGCGGTCCGGCTGGTCTCGATGGGCTGCACGCAGGTCAGCCTCGGCGACACGATCGGGGTGGGCACCCCCGGCCAGGTGGCCCGGTTACTCGCCCTGCTCGAGGCTGCCGGGGTGGGCACCGACGCACTCGCCGTGCACTTCCACGACACGTACGGGCAGGCACTCGCCAACACCCTCGCCGCGCTGCAGGCCGGGGTGACCGTCGTCGACGCGTCCGCCGGCGGCCTTGGCGGTTGCCCGTACGCCGGCAGCGCGACCGGCAACCTGGCGACCGAGGACCTGGTCTGGATGCTGCACGGCCTCGGCATCGCGACCGGCGTCGACCTCGACCTGCTCGTGGCCACCAGCAACTGGATGGCCGGGCAACTCGGCCGCCCCAGCCCGTCCCGGACACTGATAGCCCTCACACCTGGAGACCTCTGATGCTCGACACCCGGCTCACCCCCGAGCAGGAGCAGCTGCGCAAGACCGTCGAGGAGTTCGCCCGCGAGGTCGTCGCACCGGTCGCGGCGCACCACGACGAGACCAAGACCTTCCCATACGACGTCGTGCGCCAGATGGGCGAGATGGGGTTGTTCGGCCTGCCGTTCCCCGAGGAGGTCGGCGGCATGGGCGGCGACTACTTCGCGCTCTGCCTCGCGCTGGAGGAGCTCGGTAAAGTCGACCAGAGCGTCGCGATCACCTTGGAGGCGGGCGTCTCGCTCGGCGCGATGCCGGTCTACCGGTTCGGCACCGACGATCAGAAGTCCCGCTGGCTGCCGTCGCTGTGCTCGGGGCAGGCGCTCGGGGCATTCGGGCTGACCGAGGCCGGTGCCGGCAGCGACGCCGGTGGGACGCGGACGACCGCGGTGCTGCAGGGCGGCGAGTGGGTGATCAACGGCAGCAAGGCCTTCATCACCAACTCCGGCACCGACATCACCACCCTGGTCACGGTCACCGCGGTCACCGGGACGACCTCGGATGGCAAGAAGGAGATCAGCTCGATCCTGGTGCCGGTGCCGACGGCCGGCTTCACCGCCGAGCCGGCGTACTCCAAGGTCGGCTGGCACGCCTCCGACACCCACCCGCTGTCCTTCGACGATGTCCGGGTCCCGCAGGAGAACCTGCTCGGCGAGCGGGGTCGCGGCTACGCCGGCTTCCTGCAGATCCTGGACGAGGGCCGGATCGCGATCGCTGCGCTGGCCGTCGGCGCCGCCCAGGGCTGCGTCGACGAGAGCGTCAAGTACGCCAGGCAGCGCGAGGCCTTCGGCCGCCCGATCGGGCAGAACCAGGCCATTGCCTTCAAGATCGCGCGGATGGAGGCACGGGCGCACGCCGCCCGCACCGTCTACTACGACGCGGCCGCCCGGATGCTGGCCGGCCTGCCGTTCAAGAAGCAGGCGTCGGTCGCCAAGCTGGTCGCCGGCGAAGCGGCGATGGACAACGCGCGGGACGCCACCCAGGTGCACGGCGGCTACGGCTACATGAACGAGTACCCGGTCGCCCGGCACTACCGTGACAGCAAGATCCTGGAGATCGGCGAGGGGACAACTGAAGTGCAGCTCATGCTCATCGCCCGCGAGCTGGGGCTCTGATGGACAAGACCTTCCCGTCCACCGCGGAGGCAGTCGCCGGCATCACGTCGGGCTCCTCGCTGGCCGTCGGCGGTTTCGGCCTGTGCGGCATCCCGCAGGCCCTGATCGACGCGGTCCTCGACAGCGGCGCCACCGATCTGGTCACCGTCAGCAACAACTGCGGTGTCGACGAGTGGGGCCTGGGTTCGCTGCTGCGCGCAAAGCGGATCCGGCGCACCACCGGCTCCTACGTCGGGGAGAACAAGGAGTTCGAGCGGCAGTTCCTCGGCGGCGAGCTCGAGGTCGAGCTGGTGCCGCAGGGCACCCTGGCCGAGCGGCTGCGCGCCGGCGGCGCCGGCATCCCGGCGTTCTACACCCCCGGCGGCGTCGGTACGCAGGTCGCCGACGGTGGCCTACCGCTGCGCTACGACAGCAGCGGCGGCGTCGCGCTCGCCAGTGAGCCCAAGGAGGTGCGCGAGTTCGACGGCGTGCCGTACGTCCTGGAGCAGGCCATCCGCACCGACTTCGCGCTGGTGCACGCCTGGCGCGGTGACGCGCACGGCAACCTCGTCTACCGCAAGAGCGCGATGAACTTCAACCCGCTGTGCGCCGCTGCCGGCCGGGTCACGATCGCCGAGGTCGAGGAGCTCGTCGAGCCCGGCGAGCTCGACCCGGCGCAGGTGCACACCCCAGGCATCTTCGTCCAGCGGGTCGTCCACGTACCCGCGGGGCAGAAGCAGATCGAACGAAGGACGGTCGCTCGGATATGACGGAAACCCGGCCATGAGGACTCGCGATGAGCTGGCGGCGCGGGTCGCCCTCGAGCTCCCCGACGGCGCGTACGTCAACCTCGGGATCGGCCTGCCGACACTGATCCCCAACTTCCTGCCGGCCGGCGTACACGTCGTGCTGCAGTCCGAGAACGGCGTGCTCGGCGTCGGCCCGTACCCGGTCGAGGAGGACGTCGACGCCGACCTCATCAACGCGGGCAAGGAGACCGTCACCGTGCAGGCCGGGGCGTCGTACTTCGACTCGGCGCTGTCGTTCGGCATGATCCGCGGCGGCCACGTCGACGTCGCGGTCCTGGGCGCCATGCAGGTCAGCGAACGCGGCGATCTGGCCAACTGGATGATCCCCGGGAAGATGGTCAAGGGGATGGGTGGCGCGATGGACCTGGTGCACGGTGCCAAGCGCGTGATCGTGATGATGGAGCACGTCGCCAGGGACGGCAGTCACAAGATCGTCCGCGAGTGCACGCTGCCGCTCACCGGCAAGCGCTGCATCGGGCGCATCGTCACCGACCTCGCGGTGCTCGACGTCGGGCCGAACGGGCTCGTGCTGCGCGAGACCGCGCCGGGCGTCAGTGTCGACGACGTGCGAGCAGCGACCGGCGCCGACATCGAGGTCGCCCTGGGCGCCGGGTGAGCGACGAGTTGGTGCACCTCGACGTCGCCGGCGGCATCGCGACCGTCACGCTCGACTCCCCCGCCAACCGCAATGCGCTGTCGGCCCGGCTCCGGGCCGAGCTGCTCGACCAGCTCGAGACCGCCCTGCGCGACGAACGGGTGCGCGTCGTCGTGCTCACCCACACCGGCACGGTGTTCTGCTCCGGGATGGATCTCAAGGAGGCCCGCGGCGGCGCCCCGGACGCACAGGGCATCAACGAGTTCCCGGCGCTGCTCGAGGCGCTCTGGAGCTCACCGAAGCCCTCGGTGGCCCGGCTCGCCGGCCCGGCCCGCGCCGGCGGGGTCGGGCTGGTCGCCGCCTGCGACATCGCGGTGGCCGCCGACACCGTCACCTTTGCCTTCACCGAGGTACGGCTCGGCGTCGTACCGGCGGTCATCAGCGTGCCGGTGCTGCCACGGCTGCTGCCGCGCGCGGCGCACGAGCTGTTCCTGACCGGCGAGGTGTTCGGCGCCGCGCGGGCGGTCCAGATCGGCCTGCTCAACAGCTGCGTCCCCGCCGCCGGGCTGGACACCGAGGTCGCCCGCTTCACCGGGATGCTCTCGCTGGGGGGCCCGGAAGCGCTCGCGGCGACCAAGCTCCTGCTGACCGCCGGCGCCGAGGGGGTGTTCGGCGAGGCGCTCGCCGCCGCGACCGAGCTGTCGGCCCGGCACTTCGCGTCCGCGGAGGGCCAGGAGGGGATCACCGCGTACGCCCAGAAGCGCCCCGCGAGTTGGGTGCCGGCCGCCGGGTAGTACGCGAGTGCTCCACACTCTTCGCGGACCTGAGCCCGAGTCGGCTGACCCCCAGGAGGGCCCACATGAACGGCGACAACGCATGACCCAGGTCTGGCCTGGCACGGCCTACCCGCTGGGCGCCACCTACGACGGCACCGGCACCAACTTCGCCTTGTTCTCCGAGGCAGCCGACCGGGTCGAGCTGTGCCTGTTCGCTGACGACGGCACCGAGACCCGGGTCCGGTTGCCCGAGCGCGACGCGTTCGTCTGGCACGGCTACCTGCTCAACGTCGGCCCCGGCCAGCGGTACGGCTACCGCGTCGCCGGGCCGTACAAGCCGGCTGACGGGCACCGCTGCAACCCCAGCAAGCTGCTGCTGGACCCGTATGCCAAGGCCGTCGACGGCCGCATCGACTGGGACCAGGCGTGCTTCAGCTACACCTGGGGCGACGAGGACTCCTACGACGAGCATGACTCCGGGCCGCACATGAGCAAGTCGGTCGTGATCAGCCCGTTCTTCGACTGGGACAACGACCGGCACCCGCAGATCCCGTACAACGAGACGGTGATCTACGAGGCGCACGTCAAGGGGCTGACCAAGACCCACCCGCGCATCCCCGAAGCAATCCGTGGCAGCTACGCCGCCGTCGCCCACCCGGTGATGTTGGAGCACTACAAGAAGCTCGGCATTACCGCCGTCGAGCTGATGCCGGTGCACCAGTTCGTGTACGACAACCACCTCGCCGACCGTGGCCAGCACAACTACTGGGGCTACAACACGATCGGCTTCCTGGCGCCGCACAACGACTACTCCTCCTCGGGCCAGCGTGGTCAGCAGGTGCAGGAGTTCAAGGCGATGGTCAAGGCGCTGCATGCCGAGGGCCTCGAGGTGATCCTGGACGTCGTCTACAACCACACCGCCGAGGGCAACCAGCAGGGCCCCACCCTGTCGTTCCGCGGCATCGACAACGCCAACTACTACCGCCTGGTCGATGAGGACCAGAAGCATTACTACGACACCACCGGCACCGGCAACACCCTGCTGATGAAGTCACCGCACGTCCTGCAGCTGATCATGGACTCGCTGCGCTACTGGGTCCTGGAGATGCACGTCGACGGCTTCCGGTTCGACCTGGCGAGCTCATTGGCCCGCCAGTTCCACGAGGTCGACCGGCTGTCGGCGTTCTTCGACCTCGTACAGCAGGACCCGGTGGTCAGCCAGGCCAAGCTCATCGCCGAGCCGTGGGACATCGGTCAGGGTGGCTACAACGTCGGTGGCTTCCCGCCGCTGTGGACGGAGTGGAACGGCAAGTACCGCGACACCGTGCGCGACTTCTGGCGCGGAGAGGACCGGACCCTCGCGGAGTTCGCCAGCCGGCTGACCGGCTCAGCCGACCTCTACGAGCAGGACGGCCGCCGGCCGTTCGCCTCGATCAACTTCGTCACCGCCCACGACGGCTTCACCATGCACGATCTCGTGTCGTACAACCACAAGCACAACGACGCCAACGGTGAGGGCGGCAACGACGGCGAGAGCCACAACTCCTCCTGGAACTGCGGTGTGGAGGGCGAGACCGACGACCTCGACATCGTCGTCCTGCGTGAGCAGCAGAAACGCAACATGCTGACCACGCTGTTCCTGAGCCAGGGCGTGCCGATGCTGCTGCATGGCGACGAGCTCGGCCGCACCCAGCTCGGCAACAACAACGTGTACGCGCAGGACAGTGAGCTGTCCTGGATCGACTGGGAGCGCGCCAAGGACTTCGAGGTGCTGACGGACTTCACCGCGCGGCTGTCCCAACTGCGCCGCGACCACCCGGTCTTCCGGCGTCGCAGGCACTTCCGCGGTCGCGTCGTCAAGGGCTCGACCATCGAGGACATCGGCTGGTTCACTCCCGCGGGCGAATGGATGAGCGAGGACGACTGGGAGTCGGGCTTCGCCCGGTCGGTCGCGGTCTTCCTCAACGGCGACGCGATCCGGGAGCCGGACGCGCGCGGAGAGCCGGTCGTCGACGACTCCTTCTTCCTGCTGTTCAACGGTCACTACGAGAACATCGACTTCACGCTGCCCGACCTGGGCGCCGGTGAGGCGTGGGACGTCGTGATCGACACCGCTGCGCCGCTGCTCGACGACGCCGAGCCCCGCACGGTGAAGACGGGGGCGGCGATCGAGGTGGACGCCCGCTCGGTGCTCGTGCTCAAGAAGGCTTTCTGAGTGGCGCACCTGCCTGCCGCGGGGAAGCCGGTGCCCGTCTCGACCTACCGGGTGCAGCTGCGCCCGCCGACGGGCGGCCACCCCGGCTTCGGGTTCGACGACGCCGCAGCGGTGGCGCCCTACCTCGCCGACCTGGGTGTGACGCACCTGTACTGCTCGCCGTACCTGCAGGCGGCGCCGGGCTCCACGCACGGCTACGACGTCGTCGACCACGGCGTGCTCAACGCCGAGCTGGGCGGGGCGGACGCGTTCGCTCGGATGGTGGCGGCCTGCCGATCCGCCGGCCTCGGCATCGTGCTGGACGTGGTGCCCAACCACATGGCGGTCTCGGCGCCCGAGTCGCAGAACGCCGCCTGGTGGGGCCTGCTGCGCGAGGGCCGCGACTCGCCGTACGCCGCGTGGTTCGACGTCGACTGGAACGCCCCCGACAACCCCGGCAAGGTCCTCGTGCCGGTGCTCGGCGGGCCTCTCGGTGAGGTCCTCGGCGAGCTCGAGCTGCTCGAGGACCGCATCCGGTACTACGACCACGAGGTGCCGATCGCGCCGGGCACCCGCGTCGACGGCGACGTCCTGGCCACGCTGGCCCGCCAGCACTACCGACTGTGCCACTGGCGGGTTGCCGTCGACGAGCTGAACTACCGTCGGTTCTTCGACGTGACGACGCTGGCGGGCCTACGCGTGGAGAACCCCGACGTCTTCGACGCGACGCACCGGCTGATCGTCGAGCAGATCCGCGACGGGGTGCTCGATGGGCTCCGGATCGACCACCCTGACGGCCTGGCCGACCCGGAGGGCTATCTGGCCCGGCTGGCCGAGGTGACCGGCGGTGCCTGGGTCGTCGTGGAGAAGATCCTTGAGTCAGGTGAGGCGCTTCCGGCCGATTGGCAGACCGCCGGCACCACCGGCTACGACGCCCTCAACCGGGTCCTCGGGCTGTTCGTCGACCCAGCCGGCGAGCAGCCGCTCACCGACCTGTGGGTCCAGGAGACGGGTAGCCGCTTGTCGTACTGGCAGGTGGTGGACGTCACCAAACACCTGGTGCTCAACCAGGTGCTGGTCGCGGAGGTCAACCGGCTGACCGAGGTGGGGCTCGGGGTATGTCGCACCGACCCTGTGTTGCGCGACACGACCCGCCGGGCGTTCCGTGAGGGGCTGGTCGAGCTGCTGGCGTCCTTCGGGGTCTACCGCGCCTACCTGCCGCCGGCGGGGCCGGCCGATGACGATGCCTGTCGCCAGATGGCTTCCGCCGTCGATGCGGCGACTGCGCGGGTGCCGGGACGGGCCAGGGAGATCGCGCTGGTGGCCCGGCTCGCGCTGGCGCAGGGGCCGTCCGGCGGGTCTGCGCAGGAGTTCGTCACGCGCTTCCAGCAGACCTGCGGGCCGGTGATGGCCAAGGGCGTGGAGGACACCGCCTTCTACCGCTACCTGCGCCTGGCTGCGCTGAACGAGGTCGGCGGTGACCCGGGTCGGTTCGGACTACCTGTTGCGGAGTTTCACCAGGCCTGCGTTGCGCAGCAGGCCGACTGGCCACTGTCGCAGACCACCCTGTCCACGCATGACACCAAGCGCAGCGAGGACGTCCGCGCCCGGCTGGTCCTGCTCGGCCAGTGTCCGCGCGAATGGGGCGAGGCGGTGGTGCAGTGGTCGACGCTGGCCGCCCGGCACCGCTCCCACGCCGGCCCCGACAAGGCCACCGAGCTGCTGCTCTGGCAGAGCCTGCTCGGTGCCTGGCCGATCACGCCCGACCGGGCGGTGGCGTACGTGGAGAAAGCCACCCGCGAGGCCAAGGCCCGGACCTCCTGGGTCGACCCGGTGCCGGCATTCGACGAGGCCGTGCAGGGATTCGTACGTGCCGTGCTCGCCGACCCGGTGCTGGTCGGTGAGCTCGAGGCCTTCACGGAGCGGCTGCGGCCGGCCTGGGAGAGCACTCTGCTCGCCCAGAAGCTGGTGCAGCTGATGATGCCGGGGGTGGCCGACACCTACCAGGGCACCGAGCTGCCGGACCTGTCGCTGGTCGACCCCGACAACCGCCGGCCGGTCGACTACGACGTGCGGCGCTCCGGGCTGGCCGATCTGGCAACGGCCCCGCCGAAGCTGCGGCTGACGGCCATCGCGCTGCGGCTGCGTCGTGAGCATCCGGAGTGGTTTCTCGCCGACGCGACGTACGAGCCACTCGACGCGGGTCCGCGGGCTGTGGCGTTCGGCCGGTCGGGCGTGGTCGTCGTCGTCGCGCCGATCCGCGCGCTGCTGACCGAGCGTTCCGGCT
>ENA-OFDM01000577-OFDM01000577.1-metagenomes-genome-assembly--contig:-NODE-577-length-14931-cov-3.253966_pt1 | contig 14931 bp, 14 predicted proteins | sample MGYA00153385_OFDM01 | MGnify analysis MGYA00153385
GGCTGGCACGGGCGGACCTGGCAGCGCTACCGGTCGGCGGGCTCGACGCCGACGCCGGGCGCCTCGAGGCGGCGCTCGCTGCGCGCGCGTCCGCCGGGGCGGAGCTCGCCGTCCGGGCGGCCGAAGTCCGCGCCACCCGGCACCGTGCCGCGCTCGGTCAGCTCGCCGGGCTCCGGCGCGACGCGGGCCCACGGTCGCGCCAGACTGCGACCGAACGGGCTCTTCCCGGCGTCGGATGGGCCTGCACGGCCCTTGCCGCCGCCAGCAACTTCCCGCTGACCCCGGGACTGTTCGACGTCCTCGTGATCGACGAGGCGTCCCAGTGCCACGTCGCGCACGTCCTCCCGCTCGCCTACCGGGCGCGCCGCATCCTGGTGGTCGGCGACCCGAACCAGCTCGCGCCCGTACAGACCTTGTCCCCGACAGCCATCGAGGTGGCCTGCCGGGCTGGCGGCCTCACTCCGGCGCAGGCTCAGGCCAACAAGACCAGCCCGCACGCGGACAGCGCCTTCACCGCCTACGAGGCCCGCGCCGACATCCAGGTCCTGCTGCACGAGCACTACCGCTGCCACCCGGCGGTCGCGGCGTGGCTGAACCGGGCCTTCTACGGCGACCGGCTGCAGGTCCTCACGCCACCCCACCGCCTCCGCGGTCCCGTCCGCGGTCTGCACTGGCAGTCCGTGTCCGGCCGCGTCGAGCAGGACCCGGCTGGCGGAGTGTCCAACCACGCCGAGGCGGTCGCCGTCGTCGCGTACCTCAAGGGGCTTCTCCCGGAGCTCCTGTCGGCCGGCGGAGCACCCGAGGTAGTCAGCGTCGGCATCGTGACCCCGTTCGCCGCCCAGGCACGGCTGATCGACCGGCGCCTCGACGACGTTCTCGACGCTGACGGCCGCGACGCGCTCCGACTGACCGTCGGCACAGCCCACCGCCTGCAGGGTGATGAACGCAACCTCGTGCTCCTGTCACCCGTGCTGTCCGCAGGGACTCCGGTCCACACGGCACGGTGGGTCGAGCGAGAACGCAACCTGCTCAACGTCGCTACCTCCCGAGCTCGTGCCGGGCTGGTCGTGCTCGGAGACGACGCGCAGGCGCGGTGCGGCCAGACCCCGACGCTCGCGCTGCTGGCGGATGCTGCTCAAGGCCGGCTACCGGCACCGGTCGTCCCGGAGGGCGCACTGCACTCCGACGCCGAGAAGTCCCTCCATGCGGCGCTCACCGCAGCCGGCATCCCGACCATGGCGAAGCCGCTCGTGCACGGGCACGAGCTGGACCTCGTCGTGTTCGACGAGAGCGGGGAGTCCGGCATCGACGTCGAGGTCGACGGCGACCAGCACACCGACCCAGCTGGGCGGCAGCGAAGGCGGGACATTGCTCGTGACGCCGTCCTGCGCAGCGCGGGCTGGACAGTGCTGCGCTTCCCCGCCTGGCAGGCGCAGCACGAGCCGGACAGCATCGTCGCGGCCGTAGCAGCCGTCCTGCTCAAAAGGGCCTCAACGGTGGGCTCGGACGGTCAACACATTTCCTCAACGTGAAGGCAGTGCAAGAGACGTCCAAGCCGCGGACCTGACAGCAGTCGAAGGGTCCCCGGCACGGCATCAGGGTGTCCGGCCTACCGGGGAACCTCAGTACGGCAGCTCAAGGGGACGTCGGACTCGGACGTGAGCATCGGTGGTCCGGCACGGGCTGGTCGACGAGTGCGTCCTGCTCATGTGCCCCGTGCTCGTGGGCGGTGGCAAGCCGGCGCTGCCCCGGGGTGTACGACGCGACCTCGAGCTGCTTGACCACCGACGGTTCCGCAATGGTGTGATCTACGTGCGCCACGCGGTACGAAGCGCTACCTGACACGGGTGGCGGCTGTCGCGCCCCCTCGGAGCGCGCTATGGGCTCGCCGCGGCGTGCTGCTCGCCTGGACGTTGCTGCCCGGTCCATCCCCGCCCTCGATCGCAAACTCCAGGTGCGGCACCATTCCCACTAGGCCAGGTACGGCCGCAGGCGCGCTCGACGTGTCAGCGGCAGATGAGGTTGTCGTTACGCTGGTGCGGCGGCTACCTGCGAGCCCGTCCGCGACCCTGCGGCCGCAGCTGTCGGGAGCTTGCCGATCCGCGGCGGGCGCGGACCCGCAACGACATCGCCTCCCGGCGCGTGAAAGGCCGCGGGCCCGCTCTGACCGGTGCAGATGAGCCGCTGAAGCGGTGCAGGCATGACTCTCGGCTCTGATGTGGGTGGCGTGGCGGGTCATGCTGGGGGCCCTCGACTCCTCGAGGCGCCTGCAAGCAGGATGCACCCGAAGGGCTGACATGACTGGACTCACGCTCGGCGTGATGGCGCGGTCCCTCAAAAAGAACGAGCGCCGGCTTGCACTGCACCCTCAGCACTTCCGCCGGATCCCGGCACAGCTGCGGGACCAGGTCCTCATCGAGCACGGCTACGGATACGACTTCGGCGTGGACGAAGACCAGCTGAGGCCTTGGGTCGGCGGCTTCCGAACGCGGGACGAGCTCATCGAGCAGTGTGACGTCATCCTCCAGCCCAAGCCGGTCCTCAGTGACCTCACCGGCATGCGTGCGGGTCAGACCCTCTGGGGATGGCCGCACTGCGTTCAGGACGAGAAGCTCACCCAGGTCGCGATCGACCAGGGTCTGACGGTCATCGCCTTCGAGACGATGAACCACTGGAACCCCGACGGCTCGTTCGACCTTCATGTGTTCCACAAGAACAACGAGCTCGCCGGCTACTGCTCGGTGCTGCACGCCATGCAGATCGCCGGCGTCACGGGCGACTACGGCCGCCGACCTCGCGCCGTCGTGATCGGCTTCGGTGCCACTGCGCGGGGCGCCATCACGATGCTCAACGCGCTCGGCGTGCACGACGTCGACGTCCTGACGCACCGGGAGGTTGCGGCGGTCGCCGCCCCGATCCACTCCGTGCACATCGTCCACTTCGCCAGTGACAGCACAACTCAGGCCAGCAGCGTGACCACCCAGGGCGGCACAGTGCCGATCGCCCCTTTCCTCGCCGCGCACGACATCATCGTCAACTGCGTGCTCCAGAAGCCAGATGCCCCGCTGACCTTCCTGACCGATGACGACGCCGAGACGCTCGCGCCCGGCACGGTTGTCGTCGACGTCTCCTGCGACGAAGGCATGGGCTTCAGCTGGGCGCGACCAACTGGCTTCGACGACCCCACCTTCACCGTCGGTGACGGCGTTCTCCACTACGGCGTCGACCACAGCCCGTCTTACCTCTGGAACGCCGCTACGTGGGAGATCAGTCAGGCGCTCTTCCCCTTCCTCGCCACCGTCGTGGCCGGGCCGGACGCGTGGGAACGGGACCCGACCATCCGGCGCGCGATCGAGATCCGAGACGGGGTGATCCAGAACCCCGCCATCCTGTCCTTCCAGGGTCGGTCACCCGAGCACCCGCACCGGCGGATGGCGACATAGCCGCCGTTGGCGCTTCGCGGTCGAGACTCACGTGCGCATCTCGGCATGAGCGAGCACGTGGGGAGGATGCGAGGAGCAGGCGCTGCTGGCGACTTGGCGGGACGCCTGGTCCGCACATCGGCGCTGGTGTTGGCGGGTGTCAACGACTGCGATGTGCGGATCCACGGCGGGCCGCTTTCGCGGCGCGCCCGTGACGAGCGTTGCCTGGCGACCGCGACGTCCACCGGATGAATCGGGCAGGTGCCAGTTCACAGCCAGATCAGAGCGAAAGCACCAGCCGGAGCGCGGCGTCGACCTGTCGCAGCTCGCCGAAGGTCAGGCGTCCGGCGGCGGCGCCAAGCCGCTCCGGGTCGATCGCCGCGGTGTGCTCGATGAGCACGCGCGTGATCTTGCCGAGCACCTCGACCTCCGGACGAAAGCTCGCCGGCCGAGCCGAGGTCGAGGTCGGCGCAACCAGCCAGGTCGACAACGGCAGCAGGTCGGACTGCACCACGACGCCGTAGCGGGCGCCGGATTGTTCGTGTCCGCGGCTGTCGCGTGGAGCCTGGAGCCGGAAGACCTCACCACGCACGCAGCGTCTCCATGTCCCTGAGCACCTGCGCTGATTCGGCCCGGTCTGCAGGGTCTGCGGCCAGCGCCGCCGCCTCCGCGCGCAGTAGCTGCTGTGCGCGCGCACTGGCCGCCCCGATCAGCGCCTCCCGAACGGCTGTGGAGACCGAGGTCCCGTCTCTGGTGAGCACCGAGAGCGCGCGCAGCGCATCTTCGTCGGGGCGGAAGGTGATCGTGTCAGCCATGACCTCAGTGTGCCACGACGTGTAAGACATTGCACAGGTCATGCGCACGTCCTTAGTCACGGCGGGGCGCGGCAGCCGACGTGTGGCCCCGGCCCCGCCGCTCGAGGGGACTCCTCGGCGCCGGAGCCAACAAAGGTCGGTCCGCCTGTCCACTCCGGCCCCCGCTATGACGCCTGTGGACAGTGACGGCACCGACTCGCAGGGCCGCAACTGGGCCCGCCCGCCGGCACGTGCCGGCGACCATCGCCCGCGTCGACGAGGAGCAGCCATGACCGATCAGCAGGAGATCACGACGGCTTCGACAGGGAGCCGGGCCACGATGGACGTCGCCGAGGCAGCCGCGCTTCTCGGGGTGTCGCCCTGGCTGGTGCTCCAGCAGATCGCCAAGGGCAACCTGCCGCACAAGCGGTTCGGCCGGCGCATCATCATCCCGCGGGCCGCCTTCCTGACCTGGCTCGAGCACGTCGACGAGCCCGCGTAGCTCGACTACCGGCCGGCCGTCAGGCCCACGTCCAGCGCGGCGAGCAGCTGCTCGTCGACGACCTCCAGCAGGTGGCCGTACCGGTCCATCGTCATGATGATCGAGGCGTGCCAGAGCCGCTCCTGGATCGCCTTGACCGGCACCCCGGCGGCGATCAGCAGCGCGACGTGCGTGTGCCGCAGGTCGTGGAACCGCGGCGGCGGCACCAGGCCGGAGGCGCACACCGCCGGGATCCAGGTCCGGGAGTACCAGTTGCTGCGGCGCAGCGCCTGCCCGTCGGGTGACGTGAACACCAGCTCGCCGCGGCTGCCGGCCAGCTGCGACCACAGCGCCTGGACGACCGGCTGCGGCAGCGAGACGGAGCGCCGTGACCCCCGCGTCTTGGGCTGGCCGACGGTGAGCTGGCCGTTGACGTCGACCAGCGTCTGGTCGATGTGCAGCCGCCGGCCGGGCAGGTCCAGGCGGTCGCGGCGCAGACCGGTCAGCTCGCCCCAGCGCCTGCCGGTGCCCGCCGCGGTGAGGACCAGGCAGCGGTAGAACGGGTCGACCGCGTCCAGCAGCGTCTGCAGCTGCGCGGACGACAGGTAGACCGCGTCGTAGCGCGGCGCCTGCGGGGAGCGCCGTCTTGCGGCACGGGTTCATCAGCAGCAGGCCCTCCTCGACCGCGTCGCGCAGCATCGTGGACAGCAGCGCGTGCACGTGCCGCACCGTGCCGGGCGCCGGGCGCCCGGCGGCCGGACAGCTCGGAGACGAACGTCCGGATCCGCATCGGCGTCAGGTCTTTGAGCGGCAGGTCCCCGAACGCCGGCTGCAGGTGGTTGTTGTACCGGCCGTGGTCGCCCGCGCTGGTGGTTGGGCGGACCGTCCGGGTGGCGAACCAGGTCTCGGCCCAGTCCCGGAACGGCAGCGCCCCGCCCCGCGGGTCGACCCACAGCCCGCGGGCCCGGTCGGCGTCGGCCGCGGCCAGCCACGTCTTGGCGTCGGCCTTCCTGACGAAGATCCTGGAGTGCCGGCGGCCGGTGCCGTCGCGGTACGCCGCCCGGTGCCGGCCGCCCGCGGTCTTCTCCACCCAGCTCATCGCACACCCGCCACACACCTAAAGGCGTCATCGCAGCACCCGGAGTGGACACCCCCAGCCAGGCGGTCGCCGCGCGGCAGGCGAGGTCCAGCCAGGTCCCGCCCGGCCGCCCGAAGGCGCGTGTGGCCGAGACCGGTGCAGTCCTGCCCCATATCTGCCCCATGACGATGATCTGGAGCATCCAGCGGGCCGGGTCAAGAACCCGGAAAAGGCCGCTGACCTACTGCTTTGTGAGGGTGAGTGACGGGGCTCGAACCCGCGACAACCGGGATCACAACCCGGTGCTCTACCAGCTGAGCTACACCCACCATGTACGGCGAGAAGGGTACCCGGACCTCAGCCCTCCACAGCCTCGGACGTCACGACGGCGGCGCCGATAGCCGTCGCTTGCTCGGTCGACGGACCCGGCGCCGCCACCATGATCGCCGCGCGGTAGTAGCGCAGCTCCAGGACCGACTCCTGGATGTCGGCCAGCGCGCGGTGGCCACCGCCCTTCTTGGGCGCCGCGTAGTAGGCGCGGGGGTACCAGCGGCGGGCCAGCTCCTTGATCGACGAGACGTCGACCATCCGGTAGTGCAGCCAGTTGTCTAGCTCGGCCATGTCGCGGGTCAGGAAACCGCGGTCGGTGGCTATCGAGTTCCCGCACAGCGGGGCCTTGCGGGGTTCGGGCACGTGCTCGCGGACGTACGCCAGGACCTGCTGCTCTGCCTGCTGCAGCGTGACGGTCGACGCGAGGACCTCCTGGGTCAACCCTGAGCTCGCGTGCATGTCACGCACGACCGGCAGCATGTTGGCCAGCTGCTCATGGGTCGCGCCGATGACGACGTCGATGCCCTCGCCGAGCACGTTCAGCTCGCTGTCGGTGACCAGCGCCGCCACCTCGATCAGCAGGTCGCTGCCCAGCTCGAGCCCGGTCATCTCGCAGTCGACCCATACGAGCCGGTCGGAACGCTCAGCCATGAGCCGGACCTTAGCGGGCGCCGATAAGGTCCGCCCATGGCCGACACGCTGGACAGCATTCGTACCGCGTACGCATGCACCGGCCCCGCCCTGGAGCTCGGTGCGCTGGTCGTGGGCGGCGCCGCGCACCCCGATGCGCCCGTCCGCATCCCGCTGTCGATGCTCAACCGGCACGGCCTGATCGCGGGCGCGACGGGCACCGGCAAGACCAAGACGCTGCAGCTGATCGCCGAGCAGCTCAGCGACGCCGGCGTACCGGTCTTCCTGGCCGACATCAAGGGCGACGTCTCCGGGATGGCCGCCCCCGGCGCGGTCAGCGACCGCATCACCGCCCGCGCCGCCGACACCGGCACCACCTGGGCGGCAAAGGGCTTTCCCTGCGAGTTCCTGGCGCTCGCCGGGCTCGGCACCGGCGTACCGGTACGCGCCACCGTCACGTCCTTCGGGCCGGTGCTGCTCAGCAAAGTGCTGGGCCTGAACGACACGCAGGAGTCCAGCCTGGGGCTGGTGTTCCACTTCGCTGAGGGCGCAGGGCTGCCGCTACTGGACCTGAAAGACCTGCGCGCCGTGATCAGCCACCTGATAGGCGACGAGGGCAAGGCCGACCTGGCCGGGCTCGGCGGGCTGTCCCCGGCGACGGCCGGCGTCATCCTGCGCGAGCTGATCGGGCTGCAGGACGGCGGTGGCGAGGCGTTCTTCGGCGAGCCGGAGTTCGACACCGCCGACCTGATGCGGCTCACCCCGGACGGCAAGGGGGTGCTGTCGGTGATGGGCCTGTCGGCCGTACAGGACAGGCCCAAGCTGTTCTCGACGTTTCTCATGTGGCTGCTCGCCGACCTGTTCCACGACCTGCCCGAGGTCGGCGACGTCGACAAGCCCAAGCTGGTGTTCTTCTTCGACGAGGCGCACCTGCTGTTCGACGACGCCAGCGAGGCGTTCCTGGACGCCATCGCCCGTACGGTGCGGCTGATCCGCTCGAAGGGCGTCGGGGTGTTCTTCGTGACCCAGACGCCCAAGGACGTGCCCGGCGAGGTGCTCGCCCAGCTCGGAAACCGCGTACAGCACGCACTTCGCGCCTTCACGCCTGACGACGCCTGACGACGCCAAGGCCCTCAAGGCCACCGTCAGCACGTTCCCGAAGTCCACGCTGTACGACCTGGGGGAGCTGCTGCCGTCGATGGGCATCGGCGAGGCGGTCGTCACGGTGCTGTCCGACAACGGCGCGCCGACGCCGGTCGCCTGGACCCGGCTGCGCCCGCCGGCCTCGCTGATGGCCCAGCTCGACCCGGAGCAGCAGCAGGCGATGGTCGCCGCGTCCAAGCTGCTCGCCGACTACGGCACACCGGTCGACCGCGACTCGGCGTACGAAAGGCTGCTCGCCAAGGTGGCACCGGCACCGTGGCAGGACCAGCGGCAGGACCAGCGGCAGGACCAGCGGCAGGACCAGCGGCAGGACCAGCGACGTGAGGGCGGCGCGGCGCGGTTGCGGCCGTCCTGGGCTCGAGCGTGTTCAAGAGCTTCGCGCGGGCGGCGGCGAGCGCGGCGGGCCGGGAGATCAGCCGGTCGCTGTTCGGTACCGCGTCGAGGGGTCGCCGTACGACGAACCGCCGACGCAGCTCGTCCGGCAACTGGTAGCCAGACCGAGACGAGCCGGAAACACCGCGGCCTCCTGCCGGTAACCCTTCCTGCCTAGCGTCCTGGTCACGACCCGCGGCCATCTCGGAGGACACGTGACGACCATCCCCAGTCCTGACGTGCTGCCGGCCGGCGGCTTCCTCGGGCGGGCCGCCGCGGCCGGTGTCGAGGTGACCGGGCCGGTGTGCACCGGTGACCTCATCGTCGACCTCGACCGCTACGCGGTGTCGCTGTCCGGCGACGACCTCGAGCTGTCGCCGCGGCAGGTCGAGCTGCTCGCGCTGTTCCTGGCCGCGCCGCGGCGGGTCTGGAGCCGCGACCAGCTGCACTGGGTCTGCTGGGGCGACACCACTCCTTCACGCCGCGTCGACGTGCAGCTGTGCCGCCTGCGGGCGCGTACCGGCCTCGACCTGTTCCGCAACGTCCGTGACCGCGGCTGGGCCTTGCGCCCCGTCGCCGCTGCCGCCTGACACGCCCGACGACGGCTGAGCCCTAGCGTCGCGTCAGCCCAGCCGTCGCCTCAGCCCAGTGGCAGGTCGATCAGCACCTTGCCGGCCGCGCCGGCCAGCACCTCGTCCTGCGCCGCGCCGACCTGCTCCAGCGTCCGGCGGACGACCGGCAGGGCGGGCAGTGCACCGTCGGCGACCGCCGCGGCGACCCCGGCGACGGCGGCGTCCAGGTCGGTGTCGGCGACCCCGTAGACCATCACGAACGCCAGCGTCGCGTTCGCGACCATCAGCTCGCGGACCGGCACGTCGCGCAGCGGGTCGTCTGCGTACGTCGAGACCACCCCGTGCGGCGCCAGCACGGCGAGGTCCAGCGCCAGGTTGGCGCCGAGCGCGACCTCGACGACCCGGTGCACGCCGTCGGGCGCGACACCGCGGACCTGCTCGGCGAGGTCGTCCGCGTGCCGGTCGAGCACGACGTGCGCCCCGGCCGCCTCGGCCAGGTGCGCTTTGGAGCGGCTGCTTGTCGTGATGACCCGGGCGCCCGCGCGGCGGGCCAGGGCGACGGCCGCGTTGCCGACCGAGCCGCCACCGCCGGCGACCAGGACCGTGCGCCCGTCGAGCGGCCCGCCGGCAAAAAGGCAGTGCCAGGCGGTCATCGCTGGGATTCCGAGCCCCGCCCCCAGGTCGTACGACACGCCGTCCGGAAGCCGCACCGCCTGGCGCGACGGCACGACCGTCTCCTGCGCGCAGCTGCCCCAGCGCCGCCCGCGGGCCGCAGCGAACCAGACCCAGACCCGCTCGCCGACGCGCGAGGCATCGACATCTGGACCCACCTCGACGATGTCACCCGCCCCGTCCTGGCCGGGGATCTGGAAGCCGTCCGGCTGGGCGCGCAGCCGCAGCTTGCCGTCGGTGGGGTTGACGCCGGCGACGCGCAGCCGTACGCGGACCTCGCCGGGGCCGGGTCGGGGCGCCTCCACGTCCTCGACGGTCAGGACGTCGGAGGGGCCGGGGGAGCGGTAGAGCGCAGCAAGCACGGGGGAAGTGTCGCAGGCGTGGGGCACGATGCGAGCCCCACCCCAGGAGGTCCCGTGAGCGTGCTCGACAAGTTCTCCCTCGACGGCAAGGTGGCCGTCGTGACCGGCGCGTCATCAGGCCTCGGCGTCGCCTTCGCGCAGGCACTGGCCGAGGCCGGCGCCGACCTGGTGCTCGGGGCGCGCCGGGCCGAGCGGCTGCCTGAGACCGGCCGGCTGGTCGAGGCCGCCGGCCGCCGATGGACAGCGCTCGCGACCGACGTGACCGACCCCGACGCCTGCACGGCGCTGATCGCCAAGGGGATCGAAGAGTTCGGCAAGGTCGACATCCTGGTCAACAACGCCGGCCTCGGCACCGCCTACCCGGCGACCCGCGAGACACCCGAGCAGTTCCGGGAGGTGATCGACGTCAACCTGCACGGGGCGTACTGGATGGCGCAGGCGTTCACCAGGGCGGCCAAGGGCGGTGGCTCGATCATCAACATCGGCAGCGTCCTCGGGATCCACCCCGGCACGCTCCCGCAGGCGGCGTACGCCTCGTCCAAGGCCGGGCTGATCGGGTTGACCCGTGATCTCGCGGCGCAGTGGACGGGTCGCAAGGGGATCCGCGTCAACTGCCTGGCGCCCGGCTTCTTCCCCAGCGAGATGAGTGACGCGCTGCCCGACTCGGAGCTGGCGATGGTGAGGATGCTGGCGCCGGCCGGCCGCGGAGGGGAGCCGGCGGAGCTGGCCGCCGCGCTGGTCTTCCTGGCCTCGGACGCGTCGTCGTACATCACCGGCGTGACACTGCCGGTCGACGGGGGGCTGACAATGCCCTGACTCAGCCGGCCAGCAGCGTGACGATGTGCAGGGCGATGCCGGCGAGCGCACCGACCACCGTCCCGTTGATCCGGATGAACTGCAGGTCCCGGCCGACCGACGCCTCGATCCGCGCGGACGCGTCGCGGGCCTCCCAGCCGGCCACGGTGCGCTGCACCAGGACGATGGCCGCGCCGCCGAAGTGCTCGACGGCGTACCGGGCGGCGCCGACCAACCGGGCCTCCAGGCGGCGCTCGAGCCCGGCGTCGGCGGTGACCCGCCGTGCCGACTCCTGGACGAGGTCGGCGAGCCGGGTGGCCAGGTCGCCGTCGAAGGCTGACAGCGAGTGGCGCACGGAGGCCCGTACGTCGGCGAGCAGGTCGTGCACGAGCGACTGCAGCTGCGGGTCCTCGACCAGGGCCCGCAGTCGCCGGTCGACGTCGCGGGTCGTCCGCGGGCTGTACTGCAGGTCGGCGGCCAACTGCGCGAACAGCCCGTCCAGGCCGCTACGCAGGGCGTGCGAAGGGTCGTGCTCGGCCTCGCGCAGGATCTGCGCGGCGGTGTCGAGCAGCCGGCGGCTGAGCTTGCCGGTGTCGACGAGCGCGCTGGCCCAGTGCACCTCCAGCAGCCGCTTGACGTGCGGTGCGAGCTCGTCGGCGTGCTGCTCGACGTACGCCCTGCTCCGGCTGATGGCGACGTCGACGAGCGGCCGCTGCACCCCGCCGTCCACGGCCCGCGCGAGGAAGGCGCCGAGCACCGGGGCGTACGACCGGCGCGCGAGGTCCCGTCGCAGCAGCTCCAGGACGGACGCGGTCACCCGGCCCTCGTCCAGCGAGTCGAGCCCTGCGACCACGGCGGCGGCGAGCTCGCGGCTGACAGTGCGGGCGGTGCCCGGTGTGGCCAGCTGGGTGGCCGCCCGGTGCACGACCCGAGACTCGACGATCTGCGCGGCGACCGCATCGGCGGTGAGGAAGTTGGCGGTCACGAACTCGCCGAGCTTGGTCGCCAGCGCGTCCTTCTGGCGCGGGACAAGGGCGGTGTGCGGGATCGGCAGCCCCAACGGGTGGCGGAACAGCGCGGTGACGGCGAACCAGTCGGCCAGGCCGCCGACGGTCCCGGCCTCCGCGGCTGCCCGCAGGAAGCCGATCCAGGAGCTGTCCGGCAGCACGGCGGCGACCAGGAAGACGGCGGCGGTCACGGCCAGCAGGCCGGTGGCGGTGCGCTTCATCCGGCGCAGCGCGCTCGTGTCGGGGCCCGCACTGCGCAGGGGGGTCGCCACCTGCGGACTCTAAGGGGCCTTGTGGCCCCCGGCGCCGCGGAGCAGGATGGGACCTCCGGTCGTTGGGAGGGCCACCATGGCGTACGAGCACGTGCGGGTCGACCGGTCCGGCGACGTCGTCACGATCACGATGAACCGCCCGCAGGCGCGCAACGCGCTGTCGTCGGCGCACCTGCACGAGCTGCTGGACGCGTTCACCGAGACCGGCGCCGGTGACGCGCTCGGCATCGTGCTGGCGGGTGCCGGGCCGGTCTTCAGCGCGGGCCACGACTTCGCCGACGTCGCGGGCGCCGACCTGCTCGAGGTGCGAGGGCTGCTGCAGACCTGCACCCGCTTGATGCTGCTGATGCAGCAGGTGCCCCAGCCGGTGATCGCCCGGGTGCACGGTCTGGCGACCGCGGCCGGCTGCCAGCTGGTCGCCGGCGCCGACCTGGCCGTCGCCGCCGAGAGCGCCCGCTTCGCCGCCCCGGGCGGCAAGGGCGGCTGGTTCTGCCACACCCCGATGGTCGCGGTGGCGCGCAACGTCGGGCGCAAGCGCGCGATGGAGCTGGCGCTGTCCGGCGACGCCATCGACGCCCGGACGGCGCTGGACTGGGGGCTGGTCAATGCCGTGGTGCCCGACGACCAGCTCGATGACGCCGTCGCGGGGCTGATGGCCCGGGTCACCCGCGGCAGCGCACTGAGCAAGGGGCTCGGCAAGCAGACGGTGTATGCCCAGCTGGGGCTCGACGAACGCCAGGCGTACGCCCACACGGTCGAGGTGATGGCTGCCACCAGCCAGCTGCCGGATGCCCGGGAGGGTGTGGCGGCGTTCCTGGAGAAGCGGCCGGCGGTATGGAAGTTCCCGTCCGGGAGGCTGAGGTGACGACGTCCGCGCTCGAGGTCGAGCGCAAGTACGACGTGGGCCCGGGCACCCCGGTGCCTGACCTGGCCGGCGTGCAGGGGGTGACGTCGACGGCCCCGGCTGAGGAGCACCTGCTGGAGGCGATGTACGTCGACACGCCGGATCTGCGGTTGCGCAGCGCCGGCATCACGCTGCGCCACCGCACCGGCGGCACGGACGCCGGCTGGCACCTCAAGCTCCCGGCCGGCGCCGATCGCGAGGAGATCCGGGTGCAGTCCGATGCGGGCGACGTGCCGGCGGAGCTTGCCTCGCTGGTGCGCGTGCACGTACGGGGCCGCGACCTCGTCCCGGTGGCGAGCCTCTCGACCCGCCGAGTCGTACAGCGGCTGCTCGGGCCGGACGGCGCGCCGCTCGCCGAGTTCGCCGACGACACGGTGCACGGCCGGCCGCTGCCCGACGGCGCGGAGCTGCTCTGGCGGGAGTGGGAGGTCGAGCTGCTCGGCGGCGGGCGGACGCTGCTCGACGCGGTCCAGGTGCAGCTGCTGGCTGCCGGGGCGGCGCCGAGCTCGTCGAGCTCCAAGCTCGGCCGGGTGCTCTCGCGGCCGCGGGCGGTGGACGGGGAGCAGCCGTGGTGGGCCGTCGGCGGCCGGCGCGGCGGTCGGCGTACAGCCGGCGCGACCGTGCAGGCGCACCTCGCCGGGCAGGTCGCGGAGCTGGTGGCCCGCGACCCGCAGGTCCGCCGCGACCTGCCGGACGCACTGCACCGGATGCGGGTCGCGACAAGGCGGCTGCGCAGCGCGCTGACGACGTTCGGGCCGCTGCTCAACCGGGAGCTGACCGACCCGCTGAGAGACGAGCTCCGCTGGCTGGCCGCGGTCCTCGGTGCGGCCCGCGACGCGGAGGTGATGCGCGCCCGGCTGCTCGCCCTGATCGACGCTGAGCGGGCCGACCTGGTTCTCGGGGACGTCCGCGAGCACGTCGACGCCGCCATGGCGCGTCGGCACCGCGTCGCCCACGACCAGGTAGTCGTCGAGCTCGATGGCGAGCGCTACCTGCGGCTGCTGGACGATCTGGATGCGCTGGTGGCCGCTCCGCCCTTCCTGCCCGGCGCGCGGGAGGACGCCAAGTCGGTACTTGCCGATCTGGTCCGCCGGTCGTGGCGCAGGCTGGACCGCGCGATGGCCGCGGCCGAGCGGGCCCCGCGCGGACTCCGCCAGGACGAGCTGCTGCACGAGGTACGCAAGGACGCCAAGCGCACCCGGTACGCCGCCGAAGCCGTGGAGCCGGTCTTTGGCCGGCCGGCCCGCCGTTACGCCGCTGCCGTGACGCAGCTGCAGGAGTCGCTCGGCGACTTCCAGGACGGCGCCGTCACCAGGCAGGTGCTGCTGGAGATTGCCGCGGCCGGGCAGCCGGCCGGCGAGAACGCGTTCACGCTGGGCCGGCTCCATGCGCGGGAGCAGGCGCTCGCCGAGGCCGCCGTTGCGGACTGGCCGCTCGCCCGGGTCGCCGTCTCCCGAAAGCGATTCCGCGGCTGGTTCAAGAGCTGACCCCGCGCTCAGCTGTTGATGTACGCCGACAGGTGGTCGCGCTCGGTCTGCACCTCGTCGAGCCGCTGCTTGACGACGTCGCCAATGCTGACGATGCCGATGAGCCGGCCGCCGTCGACCACCGGAACGTGCCGGAAGCGCTGCACGGTCATCAAGACCATGAGTTGTTCGACGGTGTCGGTGGGACTGCACGTGCGCACCTGCGCGGTCATGATCTCCGAGATCGGGTGTTCCAGCAGCGCAGGCCCGTGGGCAACCAGCCGTCGTACGACGTCGCGCTCGCTGACGATGCCGGCCACGCTGACGCCGTCCGGTGACACGACGAGCGCCCCGATGTGGTGCTCGGCAAGTCGCTTGAGCAGTCCGCCCACAGGGGTCTCGGCCGGCATCGTCACCACGGTGGCGCCCTTGCGCTTGAGTACCTCGGAGATCAGCATCGTTGGCCTTCCCGGTCTGACGCAGAGTTGCCGACGGCCCGAGCCTCGCACCGCAGCACGTCGCTGACCAGCAGCCAGTCCGCCGGCCGGCGTGCGGCCGGGCCAGCGGGCGGACGCTGACCGGGAAGTCGCGGACGAAGGTCGGCGCCAGC
>ENA-OFDM01000580-OFDM01000580.1-metagenomes-genome-assembly--contig:-NODE-580-length-14891-cov-2.594163_pt1 | contig 14891 bp, 13 predicted proteins | sample MGYA00153385_OFDM01 | MGnify analysis MGYA00153385
TCGCAAAAACGGGAGGTGGACGGGGAGACGCGGCAGTGCGGCCACGCGACGGCGGACGGGGAGCAGAGACGGATCGTGCCGGGGCTAGTCGAGGAAGAGCGTGCGCAACCGACGGGTCGTGAACACCAGCCCGACGGCGATCATCACGACGTAGTACAGCACATGCCCGATCATCGCGACGCTCAGGGCTCCCGTTGTCAGGCCCCGCACGAGTTCGACGCCGTGCCACAGCGGTAGCGCCTGGATCAGCCACTGAATCGCCTGCGGGTAGACACTCAAGGGGTAGAAGGTCGCCGAGAAAAGGAACATGGGCAGCATCACGAAGTTGATCCAGTCCATCTGCTGGAATGTCTTCATATAGCTGGTGATCGCCATTCCGAGGCTCGCGAACCCGAAGGCGATGAGCAGTACCGCCGGGATTGCAAGGATCGCCGTCCAGGAGCGGTTCAGGCCGAGCACCTGCATCACAATGAGGAAACCCGTTGCATAGACCGCGCCGCGCAACAGCGCGAGGAAGATCTCGCCGAGCGCCACATCCAGCGGCCCCAGCGATGTCGCGAGCATCCCCTCGTACAGCTTGGCGTACTGCATCTTGAAAAATACGTTCCAGGTGGAGTCGAAAATCGCCCCGTTCATCGCCGACACCGCAAGAAGTGCCGGCGCGATGAACGCCGCGTACGACACGGGCTGACCGGTCGTCGTAGAGACCGAGCCGACCAGGGCGCCAAGGCCGATACCCAGCGACAGCAGATAGAACACCGGCTCGAAAAATCCACTCAGCACAATGAGCCAGTTGGAACTGCGGGTGGCGAGGAGTCCCCGCGCGATGACCGCCCAAGAGTTGCCAGCGTAAAGCGAACCGATGCCTCCGGCACGGGGCTTTGGCACCGGCCGAAGGGGGGCACGGGCAGGGGTCGCGCTCATTTGTTGAGCCTCCGAGTGACGACGACCTGGGTGCGCCGCCAGCCATAGACACAGAGCGCCAGGGGGTAAAGCACGTGCACGATGGTGAGCCAGCCGGGCTCGACCGCGCCATAGCTCACCACGCGACCCAGCTCCGTGCCGTGCCACAAAGGTGAGATCCACCCGATCCACCGCAAGAAAATGGGCATCTGGGTGAGCGGGAAGAAGGTACCGGAGAAGAGAAAAAGCGGGATGATGATGAACCGCTGGATGAAGGCGGGCTGGCCGACATCCTGCTCCACTGTTGCCATATAGCTCGCGATTACCAGACCGAAGGCCATTCCGGTGAGAACCGCGATCGGAATATCGAGCACGCCGAGTGGCGACGGAACCGCCCCGAACACCAGCATGACGAGGTAGTAGATGAGGGTGGTCGGCAGCAGCCGGGCGAGTACGGCGATGAAGATTCCGTTGACAATCTGGGCACCCGAGATCGGCGCGGCGTTCATCCCGAAGAAGATCGGATTCCACTTGAAGCCCATGAGAATCGGGTAGGTGCACTCCTCCACCGCCGCCGTGACCGCGGCCGAAGCGATCAGGGCGGGCGCGACGAAGGCAAGGTAGCTCGTTCCACCGAGTCCGTTGTGCCGGTCGACGAGAGTCGCCAGCCCCACCCCGAGCGCAAACAGGTACATGAATGGGCTGCCGATCGCCGTGAACAGCAGGGTTTTGTAGTAGCTCCGGATGCCGCGAATGCGATGCTCGGCCACATACCAGGAGCCGTAGCGGCGCGGTTTCACTCCGGCGGCGATCGCCCGGGCCGAGGGGGTCTCGATGGCGACTGTCATTCGATCAGGCTCCGCCCGGTGAGCCGCAGAAACACGTCCTCGAGGCTGGACCGCCGCACGAGGGTGGTGATCGGGGTAAACCCCTGCGCGAGGATCCGGTCGAGGTCGGAGTCGCCGTCGTTGCTGTAAATGAGGATTCGGTCGGGGAGCACCTCGATGCGGTCGCCGATGCCGACCACTTGCGTTGCCACCGTCGCGTTGTTGTCCGAGCCGAACCGCAGTTCGAGCACCTCGCGCGTCGAATAGGTGCGGATGAGATCGGCCGGCGCCCCTTCGGCCATGATCGTGCCCTTATCGACGACAACGATGCGGTCACAGAGTTGCTCTGCCTCATCCATGTAGTGCGTGGTCAGCACAAGGGTCGTGCCCTGCTCCTTGAGGCGAAACAGCCGATCCCAGAGGATATGCCTGGCCTGCGGGTCGAGACCGGTGGTCGGTTCGTCGAGCAGGAGGACCCTCGGGTCGTTCATGAGGGACCGCGCAATAGTCAGTCGGCGCTTCATCCCACCAGAGAGGTCGTCCACCCTTGACTTCTTGCGGTCGGAGAGCTGGGCGAATTCGAGAAGCTCGTCAGCCTTGGCGGCACAGGTGGAGGTGTTGATGCCGAAATAGCGTCCGTAGACAATGAGATTGTCGCGCACGCGCAATTCCATGTCGAGGTTGTCCTGCTGGGGAACGACGCCCAGCTGCGACCGGATCTCCGGGCCGTGCTCATTGGGGTCGAGACCCAGAATCTCCAGCGAGCCGCTCGTGCGTGTCGATACAGCGCCGACCATGCGCATCGTCGTCGACTTGCCCGCCCCATTCGGCCCGAGGAAGCCGAAGGACTCGCCCGGCGCGATCTCGAACGAGATACCGTCGACCGCCGCGAAATCCTTGTACTTCTTGGTGAGGAGATGAGCAGCGATGACAGGTGAGAGCACGGTAGACAACCCTAACCACTTCCTCGGACATGCAGAGAGTACTGAGCATGTTCCCCGCGGAGTACGTGTGTCCATCTACACCGTGCCTAAGCTTGACTGTTCGCCTCGGCCATCCGAAAGACATCATGAGCACAAGCACACAACCCCCTCGATCTCGTTCGCCTTTCGCCCGTGCAAAGAAGGACGAGGGACCGCGCGCGAGCTTCCGCCAGCTGCTGCCCTACCTGCTCGAGCACAAGAGGGTGCTCGGTATCGTCATCGCGCTGAGCGTGCTCGGCGCCGGGACCGCATTGGCGCAGCCTCTGTTGGTGAGCCAGGTGATCGCCCGCGTGCAGAAGAGCGAGCCGCTCGGCGCGCTGGTATTCCTGCTCGTGGCTCTCGTCGTGATCTCCGCGATCCTCTCCGGGGTGCAGCACTACCTGCTGCAGCGCACCGGAACCAGCGTTGTGCTCTCGGCTCGACGGCAGCTGGTGCGACGGATGCTGCGGCTCCCGATCAGCGAATTCGACACCAGGCGCACCGGCGACCTGGTCTCCCGGGTCGGATCTGACACCACTCTGCTCTACGCCGTTCTCACCCAGGGGCTCGTCGATGCGGTGGGTGGGGCGCTTATCTTTCTCGGCGCGCTCATCGCCATGCTCGTGATCGACCCCGTGCTTCTCGGGCTCACCGTACTGGTCATAGCGGTCTCGGTGGTTACGGTCGTGCTGCTCTCGGGACGGGTGCGCGTCGCCAGCCGCAAGCAGCAGGAGAAGGTGGGGGATCTCGCCTCCTCCGTTGAACGTGCGCTCGGAGCCATCCGCACCGTTCGGGCTTCGAATGCCACCGACCGCGAGACGGCCGCAATCGAGAAGGATGCGACCGGTGCCTGGGAGATGGGAATCCAGGTCGCAAAAATCTCGGCTCTCGTGGTGCCGATCGCCGGCATCGCCCTTCAGGTGTCGCTGCTCGTTGTTCTCGGTGTCGGCGGATTCCGCGTGGCCAGCGGCGCGATCACTATCGCGAACCTCGTGGCGTTCATCTTTTTCCTGTTCATGCTGATCATGCCGCTCGGCCAGGCCTTCGGTGCCATCACCTCGGTGAACCAGGCGCTCGGGGCGCTCGGGCGCATCCAGGAGATAGTGACCCTGCCGAGCGAGGCCGAGCTCGATGGCGCGATCGAGCCAGCCGCACCGTTGCCGTCGGATGCCGCGATCAGTTTCCACGACGTAGTCTTCACCTATCCGGATGCAGCCCGGGCTCCCGGGTCCGCTGACGATGATGAAGGTGTCGCGCGTAAGGATCTCACCGTGCTCCACGGCGTCTCGTTCGATGCGCCACGCGGCCAGCGTACGGCTCTCGTCGGTCCGTCCGGCGCCGGCAAGAGCACGATCCTCGCACTGATCGAGCGCTTCTACGATCCGACCTCGGGGATTGTGCGACTCGGCGGCGTCGACATCCGTGGCCTCGATCGCGAAGCGCTGCGGGCCCAAATCGGCTATGTGGAGCAGGATGCTCCCGTGCTCGCCGGTTCGCTTCGGGACAATCTCACGCTCGGCGCGCCGCACGCGACCGATGAGGAGTGCATCCGGGTGCTGCACGACGTGAATCTCACCGAGGTGCTTGAGCGTAACGAGAAGGGACTGGATGCCGCGGTCGGCGAAGAGGGAGTGATGCTCTCCGGCGGCGAACGCCAGCGTCTCGCCATCGCTCGCACCCTGCTCGCGGCGCCGCCCATCCTGCTTCTCGACGAGTCGACCTCGTCGCTCGACGGTCTCAACGAGCAGCTGCTGCGCGAAGCGATCGATGCCGTCGCCGAGAACCGCACCCTGATCGTGATCGCACACCGGCTCTCCACCGTCGTCGACTCCGACCAGATCGTGGTGCTCGACCACGGACGGGTCGTCGGCACCGGCACCCACTCCGAGCTGGTGAAGAGCACCCCGCTCTACCGCGAGCTGGCGAAGCACCAGCTCCTCGTCTAGGGCCGACTCCTCCCTCCGCGCGGCTCCGTGGCCGCGCCTCCGCGCCGGCCCCTCTGCGCCTCTGCGCCCCAGCCCCGCGCCCATGCCTCCGCCCCTCTGCGCCCCCGCCCCTCCGCCTCCGCGCCCATGAGTGACACTCGCGCCCGAATTTTTGGGCGCGTGTGTCACTCATGCACGCACGCGCGCGCGCGCCACTCGTGCACGCACACAGGCGTGTCGGGGCTGCCTGCACGCACGGGTGTCACGGGTGTCACTCCTGCACGCGCTCAAGCACGAACCCACCCACGCAAGCACTGGTGTCGCACGCGCACACGCGTGTCACTCACGCTCGCATGCGCACGCTCACGCACGGACCCGTGAGTGAGCAGAGACGTCGAGAGTGTTGGTTGCACACCACGGCCTTCGTGGATGAGAGCAGCCGATCATCCGACCGCAGTATTCCGCTACCCCTGAGGTTTAGCCGAGCGCCCACATCGCCACCGCCGCGGTGGCCGCCACATTGAGCGAATCAATTCCATGCGCCATCGGAATCTGCACAATGGTGTCAGCGCTGGCGAGCGCCTCTGCCGTGAGACCCTCCCCCTCGGCGCCGAGCACAAGCGCGAGCTTCTCGGGCGCCACAAAGTCACGCAGGCTCACGGCATCCGGGCTCAGCGCCAGGGCCACCACCTGAAAGCCGGATGCCGCGAGTATCTGCCGCGCGGACGGCCAGTCCCCGAGGCGCGTCCACGGCACCTGGAGCACAGTGCCCATTGACACCCGGATGGCGCGCCGGTAGAACGGGTCGGAACACCGGGGCGTCACGAAGACGGCATCCGCTCCGATGGCTGCGACCGAGCGGAAAATCGCGCCGACGTTGGTGGGGTCAGCCACGTTTTCGAGGATGATCACCCGTCGGGCCCCCTCGAGCAGCGAGGTCGCAGTCGGGAGTGCAGGCCGGTGCATCGCCGCGATCAGCCCGCGATGAAGCAGATAGCCGGTGAGCTCCTCAAGCAGTTCACTCGGCCCGGAAAATATCGGCACGTCGCCTCCGACGATGGCCCTCGCCTCGTCAACGGTGTTGCCGAGGGCGAGCACGGAGCGCGGACGGTGCCCGGCGGCGATCGCACGCCGCAGCACCAGCGCCGACTCGGCGATATAGAGCCCGTGCTCGGTGCCACGGGCCTTCTTGAGCGCAACATCCGTCTGGTGCGAGTAATCGGCGAGCCGGGGATCGGAGAGATCCGCGATCTCGACGACGGTCACGCGACGGTGTGTGGTGCGAGCACGTATTTCGTCTCGAGGTACTCGTCGATTCCGACGTCTCCGCCCTCGCGGCCGAGCCCGGACTGCTTGACCCCACCGAAGGGCGCCGCCGCATTCGACACGACTCCCACGTTGAGGCCCATCATGCCGGTCTGGATGCTGTCGATCAGTCGCAGTCCTCGGGCGAGGTCACGCGTGAATGCATAGCTGACCAGGCCGTACTGGGTATCGTTGGCCTTCGCCACCGCATCCGCTTCGTCGGTGAAGGTCGTGATCGACAGCACCGGCCCGAAGATCTCCTCGCGCAGGATGTCGCTTCCGGGCGTCACGCCGGTAATCACGGTCGGCGCATAGAAGGTGCCATCGCGGTCAACGGGGGATCCGCCGGTAAGGACTGTCGCCCCCCGGGAGACGGCATCTTTCACCAGGTCATCGGCTTTTGTAACCGCAGCGGCATTGATGAGCGGGCCGATCGCGACACCCTCCTCGGTACCTCGGCCGATTGTCAGGGCATTCACCCGCGCGGTCACGCGAGTGGCGAATTCTTCGGCAACCGCCTCGTGCACGATGAATCGGTTCGCCGCCGTGCAGGCCTGGCCGATGTTGCGGAACTTGGCGATCATCGCGCCGTCTACCGCGGCATCGAGGTCGGCATCCTCGAACACCAGGAACGGCGCATTACCGCCAAGCTCCATGGAGGTGCGCAACACGTTGTCGGCGGCCTGCTTGAGCAAGCGCACTCCGACGGGAGTCGATCCGGTGAAGCTCAGTTTGCGCAGCCGGGGGTCCGCAATAATCGGCCCGGAGACGTCACCGGAGGTCGAGGTGGTGATGACGTTGAGCACGCCCTTTGGCAAGCCAGCCTCTTCGAGGAGTTGCGCGAAGTAGAGGGTGGTGAGTGGCGTGAGCTCGGCCGGCTTCACCACCGCCGTGCAGCCCGCGGCTAACGCTGGGGCGATCTTGCGCGTCGCCATCGCGAGCGGAAAGTTCCACGGCGTGATGAGGAAGCAAGGTCCCACCGGGAAGCGCGTGACGAACATGCGCCCGGTGCCCTCCGGGTTCACGCCGTAGTGACCCCCGATACGCACAGCCTCTTCGCTAAACCAGCGAAGGAACTCGCCGCCGTATGTGACCTCGCCGCGTGCCTCCGCGAGAGGCTTGCCCATCTCCAGAGTCATCAGCAGGGCGAATTCGTCTGCCCGCTCCTGCAGCAGATCGAACGCACCGCGCAGGATTTCACCGCGCACCCGCGGAGCGGTGGACCCCCATGATTCCTGGGCCGCAGCGGCGGCATCCATTGCCAGAGCGCCGTCTGTGACGGACGCGTCAGCGATGGTCTTGATCACCAATCCAGTCGAGGGATCTACCACCTCGATCGCTCGGCCAGAAGTGGATTCAACCCACTCTCCTCCAATGAAGAGTCGGTCGGGTACCTTGGCAAGCAGTTCGGATTCAGAGATCGCACTCATGCTTCCAGTCTAGTTTTACGTTGACCTTTCGACTCGCACTCCAGCGGATACCAGCTGCTCGAGCGCGCGAACGCTCGATGCCGCCGCAACCCCCACGATGAGGTCCTCGAGAACCCGAACCGTCCGTCCGCTCGCGTGCGCATCAAGGGCGGACGCGAGCACGCAGTAATCCGTGGCGATTCCGACGACGTCGATCTCCTCGACGCCCAGGTCGTCGAGTCTCTGCGGCAAGGGCTCGCCATCATCCGTCACACCCTCGAAGATCGAGTATGCCGGGCACCCCTGGCCCTTGCGCACGCCCACCGTGACCGCCGAGGTGTCAAGCGCCGGATGGTAGTCGGCACCGGTCGTGCCTGCCACGCAGTGCACCGGCCAGGTGGTGACGAAGTCCGGGGCATCCGTCGTCGCGAAATGACCACCGTTGTCGTTGTCGGCATCATGCCAGTCGCGGGAGCCGAACACCTGGTCGTAGCGATGCGGATGCTGAACCAGATACCGCGTGATGCCCGCGGCGACAGCGGCGCCGCCCTCAACCCCGAGGGCGCCTCCCTCAGTGAAGTCGTTCTGCACGTCGATGATGAAGAGAACGCGGGTCACGAGCGTCAGTTGTTCGACAGGTTGTTACCGCATTTGAAGACGGCCGTTGTGATGGTGTCAAGGGCAGGAATCGTGCGGCTGTTGATCGCTCCGAGAGCGTAAAAAGCGAACGACAACGTCGCGCCATCGGTGGCGTGCACCACACCCGCGAGAGCATATTCAGACTTGATCCAGCCGGTCTTCGCATTGACGGCACCGCGGGCGACCGCGTTAGCCCCGGTGAACCGGCTCGCGAGCGTGCCGGTTTTGCCGGAAATCGGCAGGGCGTCATAGATGATGTTGAGGTTCTGCTGGCCGCCGGCGACCTTCGCCATCAACCGGGCGACGAACGTGGCAGGCACGACGTTGTTGTCGCTGAGCCCCGACCCATCACGAATGCCAACGCCGGTCGTTGTGAGTCCGTACTTGGCGAGCGCGGCCGGGATCACCTGGGCGAGAGAGGCGGACGAGCCGTTGCTTCCCGCGACCTTCGAGGTCTGGCGGGCGAGGTATTCCCCCAGCGTGTTGTCAGATATTGGCAGCATGTAGGCCACGAGGGCGCGCACCGGTTGCGACTTTACTTCGCCGAGCAACGTCGCGCCCGCTGGTGCGGTGCCGGTGGTCACGTGCGCGGCCCCGGAGATGCCGAGGTCCGCCGCGAAGGCGGCACCCGCATCCGCGATCGGATCGCTGCTGCGCTGGCTGTTCTGTGCCTGGGGATTTGCTCGCCCGCCGTCGACGGTGAGGGCGGTGACTTCCGGCTGGGAACCCTCGGACTGTTCGGTGCGCTCCCAGCTCGGATCCCAGTTGTCGGTCGGGTCCCAGTAGGTCGAATCGAGCACGATATCGGTGATCGGCACGGAGCTCTTGGCTTTCGCCTGGAGGGCGAGATCACTGAGTTTCGGAGCGCCGCGATACACGCTCTCCTGGCCGGCGCCAAGAGCGCTGAGCGTGGGATCGCCACCACCGACCAGCACGACAGAACCGGGGGTCGATCCCGCGTAGACCTTCGTGGATATCTGATAGTCAGGGCCGAGCACGGTGAGTGCTGCCGCGGCAGTGAGCGTCTTGAGCACGCTCGCAGTGCGAGATGGCGTCGCACCATTGCGATCGAACAGCACCTCGCCGGTGGTGGTGTTGATCACACTGCCCTGAAAAGTGAGCAGGTTCGGATCCGAGGCGGGCGCCGCGACCGAACAGGTGCGCAGGCGGGTGGCTGCGGCGATCGCGGCAGGCACCGGCCGGGTCGGCGTGGGCGAGGGCGTCGCGCTCGGGTTCGCCAGGGAAACCGGAGTGGAGGCATCCGCTTTCGAGGATCCGACAGCGGCACCGGCGACGATCGACCCCGTCGCCAGAAGCACGAAGACCACACCGAGGGCGGAGAACAGCCAGGCATTGGGATGCTTAGCGACCATTGTAAAGATGCCTCCGCGAGCGGGCTGAGGGGCCGCGGACCCGAATGCTTCGGCGATCGGGGACGTCACGAGCACCGTGGTCTCCTGCTCGGCCGCGGTCTCGTGCTCGACCGCGGGAAGCACAGAAGTTGCCTCGGCCACCGAAGCCGACTGCGCAAGCTCGCGGGCTTCCCGCCGGGTCAATGGCTGCGTCGGCGGCGTCACCGATGGCGCATTCAGGGGATCGATCGTGGGCTCTGCGGCCTGCGGATCTTGCGGGTCACTCACACCCCCATGATAACCGGGCTTATTCTGCGGGGTACGAGAGCCCGATCTGGGCACGCACGGCGTCGAGGGTCTCCATGATGCGAATACTTTCCCTGGCCGGAAGGATCACAGGAGAGAGGTCGCCCTCCCTGATTCGGCGCTCGAACTCCCACGCCTGGAACTGCGTACCGCGGTGCGAAACAGAGTTTTCAAAGCGTTCCACCACCCTGTCCTGATTGTCGAACACCGTGAAGGTCGTGGGCGCGTACCAGACGGCGTCCACGGCGATCCGCCCTCCCGTGCCGAGGATCGATGCGGTGTTCGGTCCCTTCGTATCGAGCGCCGAATGGAGCACGGCCTGTCGGCCATCCTCAAATCCGAGCAGGATGGCCGTCTGCCGATCGACCCCGGTCGCCGTCTTCGCCGCGATCGCGCGCACCGTTTCGGGCGTGCCGAACAGATCGAACGCGAACGACACCGGGTAAATGGCGAGGTCGAGCAGCGCCCCGCCGCCGAGCGTCGGATTGTTGATGCGGTGCAGGGGGTCTTTCGGCAGGTCCTGGTTATGGTCGGCAATGAGCGTGCGCACGTCACCGAGGGTTCCGGCGGCGATGATCTCGCGGATACGCAGCATATGAGGCAGAAAGCGCGTCCACATCGCTTCCATCACCACGAGTCCATGGGCCTCACCTGCCTCGACGACCGCAATCGCCTGGGCCGCAGTGAGGGTGAAGGCCTTCTCGATGAGCACGTGTTTGCCCGCTCGCAGTGCGAGTAATGCGTTCTCCGCGTGGAACGGATGCGGCGTCGAGATGTAGATCGCGTCGATTCCGGGGTCGGCCACGAGCGCTTCGTAGCTCCCGTGGGCCGTGGGGATGCCGAACTCGGCCGCGAAGGCATCCGCTGTCTCCTGCGAGCGCGAGCCGACCGCGGCCACTGTGAAGCCGCAGCCGAGGAGATCGGCAGTCTGGGTGTGGGCGATGAATCCGGTGCCGAGGATGCCCCAGCGGATCGGTGCGGTTGGGTTGGTCGTCTCAGCGATCAGAGGAGAAGTCACGAGACGAGAATCTAGCAGGAGCTCAGCATCCGCCCCAGCGCGCCGCGGCGCGGGTGAATCCAGGGTTCTCGTCAGGCACTCCCCCATGGGTCGCCAGCGGTACTGCCAACAGACGGGCGGTAGAGCGAAGCGCGGTGCGGAAGTGAGTCCCACCACTTTTGGGCCACGGTTGCGCCGCTGTTGCCCGATCCGCCCGCGAGGTTGCCATCGCATCCCCTGGCCGGCACGGAATCCGAGTAGTAGGCGCCGTTATCGTCGGGAGCGAGGCTTCTCACGCCGGAGTGGCCCCAGGTGTTTCCGGGGTTTGTGCTCGGATCCTCTGCCATCCAATAGAGGCGCTGCTCCATGCAGGAGTCATAGCGAAAGTTGCCGGAATCGATGGGCTGGAGACAGTTGGCAGCACGGATCGCATTGAGGGTCGCCGAGAACGACTGGATGTCTCCGCTGGTCGTTCCGCCGATGCCCGATTCGCTTCCACCGGGCGCGCTTCCGCCCCCACCCCCGTCACCCGGGCAGGAGGAACCGGCCGCGGCGGCCGCGGCACGGCGGTCTGCCGTGCTCGCTCCGGCGCTGCTCCCGCCTCCCCGACTGGTGCGCCCGCTACCGGCTACGGTCGGTGCGGCGGGAGGGGCGACGACAACCGGGATCGGCACGGGCTTCTGGCCAAGGTGCTCGGTATCGGAGGCGAGGTATGCCGCAGTGGCCGCCGCAGTAGCCGATGCAGTAGCCACTGCGGCTTTGGCGAGAAGCACCTCGTTGACGATGGTGGCTGGCACTGCGACAGAAGTAACGGGAGCCACCGCCGAGGAGGCATAGACCGGAGCCGTCGAACCGGCAGCTGACGCGGAGGACACGCTACCGGTGAGCGATGGCCCACCGCCGCCGACAAAGGGAAGCAGAAGAGTGAGCACGACGGTGAGTATCGTCGTGAGAAGTGCGAACCGCTTCATTCCAGATTCCCCCGAACCCCTATGAGGCCGGCATTCCAGTGCCGAACCTCTTTCCAACGGTAGGTCCCGCACCGAGGCATCACAAGTAAATACGGTAGCTGTGCTCGAAAGTTCCCCCGAAGTGGGGGCGTTTCACTGCGACACTCTCTCCTCATCGAGGGGACAGAATGCACGTTTCTCCCCCCAACCGGGGTACATTGTGCTGGCTCCATGGCTTGGCCAACCTTCGAGAATGCCCAATGAACTACCGATCGCCTCCGGCGCGCGTACCTTCACAGTGGCGTGCCGACTCTTTCCGTCGGGTTTCGCCGGGGTCCGGTATCGTGTGGTTACTGTGCCGGGCCCCCCTTTTTCGCCGGATCCCGTTATTTGCGTCCGCTCAAGCCGGGGTGATTCTCAGCATCACGCGGTCTTTCCTGCCCTCTTTTCGAGGCGCTCAAAGAACATGAAAATCTTGTACTCAGCACTGAACTTGGCGAGGAAGATGGTGTTCAGCTTCGCGGTTACCTCCACACCGGCCGCGATGTGAGGTCGCTCGGCAAGAAGCTGCTCGTCAGCAACGCGAAATGACGCGATGCGGGACCGAACAGAGGACCGGCCCACCGGGCATACGTCGCTCACTTTCTTCGGCGACGAATCCGCGCCACACTTCCGCCGACTGTCAACGCAGTTCTCCGCGATAGATGCCTTCCACGTGGACGCCGAGGCGAGCGCTAACGGCGGCAACCGGGTGACTGCGGCCAACGTTCCGGCCTCCACCCTCTACCGCACCGGTGGGCATCTTGAAGTCAGTGCCCGACGGACAACTGCGGGTTCCTTTTCCACGCCCCGAGGCTACGGGGTAGGTCCGGTCGTTCCGGAGGGCGAACATCCGTCATCCGACTGTCGTCTATAGTTAGTTTACAACAAGTAACTATGTGGCGCTCAATGACGAGGCCTTGGTATGGAGGCAATCGTGGGGCAGAAGACCGTTAAAACTCGAACCGGGATGTTTAACAAAGACCACCCGAACTACAAGTGGATCGCGCTGAGCAACACGACCCTCGGCATCCTGATGGCCACCATCAACGGGTCGATCGTGCTCATCTCGCTGCCGGCCATCTTCACCGGCATCAAGCTCAATCCGCTCGAACCCGGCAACGTGAGCTACCTGCTCTGGATGCTCACCGGCTACATCCTCGTAACCGCGGTGCTCGTCGTGAGCTTCGGTCGACTCGGCGACCTCTACGGCCGGGTCAAGATCTACAACCTCGGTTTCGTCATCTTCACGATCTCCGCGATCTTCCTCGTCTTCGACCCCTTCACCGGTGGGCAAGGAGCCCTCTGGCTGATCGGATGGCGCGTGGTGCAGGCCGTCGGAGGCTCGATGCTCTTCGCCAACTCCACCGCGATCCTCACCGATGCCTTCCCGATCGAACGCCGCGGCTTCGCGCTCGGCATCAACCAGGTCGCTGGTATTGCTGGCACCTTCCTCGGGCTCATCGTGGGCGGCGTGCTCGCCGAATTGGATTGGCACGCCATCTTCATCGTGAGCGTTCCCTTTGGAATCCTCGGCACGATCTGGTCGTACAAATCGCTGCATGAGGTCGGTACCCGGGCCACCGGGAAGGTCGACTGGCCGGGCAACATCGTCTTCGCGATCGGACTCGTGGCGCTCCTCACCGGCATCACCTACGGCATCCAGCCCTACGGCGACTCGTCCACCGGGTGGTTCAACCCCTGGGTACTCACCGGCATCATCGGCGGCATCGCTTTCCTAATCGGATTCGTCTTCCTCGAGCTGCACACCACGGACCCGATGTTCAACATGCGGCTGTTCCGCATCCGCGCCTTTGGCTGGGGCAACTTCGCCGGCCTCCTCGCCTCGATCAGCCGTGGTGGGCTGCAGTTCATGCTGATCATCTGGCTGCAGGGAATCTGGTTGCCGCTGCACGGCTACTCCTACGCGAGCACACCCCTGTGGGCGGGCATCTACCTGTTGCCGCTCACCATCGGATTCCTCGTCTCCGGTCCGGTATCCGGGTCCCTCTCCGACCGCTTCGGTGCCCGTGCCTTCGCGACCGGCGGGCTGTTGCTTGTCGCAGCGACCTTCGTGGCTCTGCTGCTCATTCCGGTGGACTTCCCGTATTGGCTGTTCGCACTCATCACTTTCCTCAACGGCGTGGGATCGGGGCTGTTTGCAGCTCCGAACCGCACCGCGATCATGAACAGCGTGCCCGCCAACCAGCGAGGCGCGGCATCCGGGATGACCGGCACGTTCCAGAACGCGGGAAACTCGCTCTCGATCGGCATCTTTTTCTCGCTGATGATCGCCGGCCTCGCCACGAGCCTTCCGAACGCCCTGCGCTCGGGACTGACGGCGCACGGCGTGGGTGCAACCGTCGCCAACCAGGTCGCGGCGACTCCTCCGGTGGGCAGTCTGTTCGCGGCCTTCCTCGGCTACAACCCGATCGAGTCCATTCTCGGGCCGACCGGCGTGCTGAAGTCCCTGTCGTCGTCGAACGCGGCGGCGCTTACCGGCAAGACATTCTTTCCGCAGCTGATCGCCGAACCATTCCACGCCGGCCTCGTGATCGTCTTCATCGCAGCGGCGGCGATGTCGGTGATCGGTGCGATCGCGTCCCTCACCGCCGGGGGCAAGTACATCCACGTCGAGGAGGAGCCGGTTCGCGAGGAGGTCCTGCAGGGGGCCACCGCTACGATGAGCAACGTCTAGATCGTTAGGCGCTGGCCGGATGCGGAAGGGAGTGTCACCATCGATCGACTCCTCACCGATTCCGCAGGCCGTCTCGCGTTCGTGATCGGCCAGCTCACGCGTCGTCTCCGGTCGGCGCGGGGCGGGCTCAGTCACAGCCTGCTGTCGACGCTCGTGTCCGTGGCCAAGCACGGACCGTTGCGCCTCGCCGACCTGGCGCAGGCGGAGCTTGTCTCCGCCCCGAGCATCACCCGGCTCGTCGCCGAGCTCGAAGCGCAGGCACTGGTCTCGCGCACTCCCGATCCGGCAGACGGTCGCGCCTCGCTGATCCAGGTGACGGATGCCGGACTCGAAGCCGTGCAGGTGGCTCGGCGGGTGCGCCAACAGATGGTCGCCGAACTGCTCGAGCCGCTCACGGCCGATGAGGTCACCTCGATCGAGGCGGCACTTCCGGCTCTCGAACGGCTGATCGAACCGCGCTGACCTGTGACGCTGCTTGCGCCGCTGCTGCGGGCGGGTCACGCTCGGGAACGACCTCGGCATCGCCTCCACCGCCGCGCCCAAAAGTGCCACGCGCGCCGAAAAGATCGGGCGCGCGTG
>ENA-OFDM01000594-OFDM01000594.1-metagenomes-genome-assembly--contig:-NODE-594-length-14601-cov-3.091572_pt1 | contig 14601 bp, 17 predicted proteins | sample MGYA00153385_OFDM01 | MGnify analysis MGYA00153385
CCGCGCGCGAAGGTGCGCCGCCCCTCCTGGTTCGCGCGCCAGGATTGGTTCTTCGCGGTCGCCCTCGCGCTCTTCGTCGGCGTCGGAGTTTGGTTCTCGCGCGCGATCTCCGATTTTTTCGCGCCCGCGCAAAAGACCGTTTCGACACCATCGCTTGTGGGACAGACACTCGGCGATGCGTACTCGACGGCCGCACGCGCGCATCTCAAGGCGACGGTACTCCGCCGTACGCCGAGCGATCGCTATCCCAAAGATGTGGTGATGCGTCAGAGCCCACCCGCGGGCTCGCAAGTGCGCGAAGGTCGCCAGATCTCGCTCATCGTCTCGACGGGCGTGCAGATCTTCGCGATGCCCGATTTGCGATACGAGAGCTTACGCGAAGTGCGTCTCGATCTCTCGCATTTCAAATTGCAGCTCGGGAAGACGAAGATCGTGCCGAGCGACGACGTACCGGGCAACCGTGTCGTAACCCAAGATCCGCCTCCGCTCTCATCCGTTCGTGCGGGATCGCTCGTCAATCTCGAGCTCTCCAAAGGCGGACCACAGACGATTCGCGTGCCCGACCTCGAGCGGATCTCCGTCGATCGCGCGCGCTCCGAAGCGAAGGCCGCACATATCCATATCGGCCAGATCGTCTGGACGCCCTTCGGGCGGTTCGGCCCCGCGCGCGGTCAGGTCGTGCGCCAAAAACCGGCTCCGGGCACCGAAATCGATGCCTCGCAGCTCGTATCGTTGCAAGTCAGCGCGGGCCCGCGCGAGTCGGGCTATCTCGTGCGTCAGGTGCACGCGCTCGCGACGGTGCCCGAGGATGCGGCAAAGCAAAACGACGCGTCACCGAGCGTGCGCGTGCAAGTTCGCGACGAGACGGGTACGTGGGATGTCTATAATGCGTACGCGCAGCCAAAACAGCGGCTGGACTTTAATCTCACCGTCGTCGGAACGGCCGAGCTCGACGTGTTCGTGAACCAAGAGCTCATCAGCTCGACGAAGCTCGGGGTCGAGCCGCCGGTTCAAGAGCGCCAGGAGCTTCGCCCTTTGCCACAGCACACGTCGGCTCCAGCGACCAGCTCGAGCATCTCTTCAAAGAAAGTTAACCCATGAAGATCGCGCCGTCTCTGCTCTCCGCCGATTTTAGCCGCATCTCGGAAGAGATCGCGATGCTCGAACGCGCCGGCGCCGATTACATGCACCTCGATATCATGGACGGCCGCTACGTGCCCAATCTTACGTGGGGTCCCAAGATCGTCGGCGATATCCGCAAATGTACGAAAAAGGTTTTCGACGCACATCTCATGATCGTCGAGCCCGAAAGATACGTCGATGATTTCCGCAAGGCGGGCGCCGACATCATTACGTTTCATCTCGAAGCGACCGTGCACGCGCAGCGACTCTTGACGTATATCCGCTCGATTGGCGCGAAGGCGGGCATCTCGCTCAATCCATCGACGCCCGTCTCGCTTTTGGAAGACGTCATCGAAGACTGCGATCTCATCCTCATCATGAGCGTCAATCCGGGCTTCGGCGGCCAGAAATACATTCCGAACGCGCTGAAAAAAGTGCGTCAGGCGCGCGCGCTCATCGACGCGCACAATCCGGCATGCGAACTCGAGATCGATGGCGGCATCGGCCGTTCGAACATCGCTGAAGTCTGCGCGGCAGGCGCGGACGTCGTCGTCATGGGCTCGGCTATTTTCAGTGCGGCCGATCCTGTCGCCGAACTGCAGGCATTACGCGCGCTTGCCGAGCCGCAGCCTGTGGGCGCGCGCGCTTAGCGCGATGACCGAAGATTCGCTCGTCGCGGCGCTTCGCGAAATTTGCGAAGCGCGCGCGAGCGACGCGTCGCCCGGTCCGCGCAAGATCGTGCTCGGCATCGGCGATGACGCCGCGGCATGGCAGCCGTCGCGCTCGCACCTCTGCGTGATCACGACCGACGCGCTCGTCGACGGCGTGCATTTTCGCAAGCCTGAGATGGACGCGGGCGATATCGGCCATCGCGCGATGGCGGCGAATCTCTCAGATATCGCCGCGATGGGCGCGCGGCCGGTGCTCGTGACGATCGCGCTCGGGGTGACGCCCGATACGAGCGAGACGTGGTTGCGCGCGTGCTACACCGCGATGGCGGCGCTCGCGCACGCACACGGTGCGCGCATCGTCGGCGGCGATATTACGGCATCGCCCGTCGTTTCGCTTGCGATTACCGTGGTAGGCGAAGTTTCGCGCACGCGTATGAAGACGCGTGCGGGCGGGCGGCCGGGCGACGTGCTCGCGGTAACGGGTCCACTGGGCGCGAGCCGCGCGGGTCTCGAGCTGTTGCGGCGCGCGGGGATCGTGGGCGAACCGGGCGATCTCGCGCTCGGAAGCGACGAACGCCGCGCCGCCGAGCTTGCGTTCGCGCGGCCGGTGCCGCGCGTGCGCGAGGGGCGATTTCTCGCGGCTTCCGCGTACGTCCACGCGATGATGGATAGCAGCGACGGTCTCTCGACCGATGTCGCACGGCTCGCCCGCTCGAGCGGCTGCGGCGCGACGGTCGATGAGGTACCGATCCATCTCGCAGCGGTCGCCGTGGCCGAAGCCGTTGGCGACGATCCCGCGTGCTACGCGCTCGACGGCGGAGAAGATTTCGAGCTTATCATCGCGGTCGCACCGCGCGCTTTCAATCATCTTTCGCGAAAATTCGCGCTTGCGTTTGGCGCAGCACTCCTACCGATCGGCAGCCTTGAGATCGAACCCGGTATCCGTATCGCGGCCGACGGCATCGCGCACGAATTGGTAGCTGCCGGCTTCGATCATTTCTTCGCTCAGGAGAAGCGCTGAGCGAGGTCGATAGCAGCTCCCGAAAAGCGTCGGATACTCGCCCGCTAGCGCGGCGCGATCACGAGACCGCCGGCGTCACGAAAAAGGGCCACGCCGCAGTCGAGCGCCGCGTCGTAGGAGCGCTTGCCGGTTTCCCGGCGCCGAGTCCCGACTCGGAGCCAGAGGGCGTGCCCTCGAATCGCCTCAGCGCAAGGGTCAGGGCCGGCCGCTGCGACGAACCGCGCGTCGGGTGCGAGGCGGCGGACAATGTTCGGGTCGAGGTTCGTGACGATCGCTGAGGGATCGTAATCGACGAGCCAAGCGTAGACGCCCGTCCGGCCATTCGCATCGAGACGGGCCGCGAGCGCGTGGGAGTCCGGGCCGGCACACGCTGTCAGCGCTGCCAAGGCACCGAAAATTAAAAAGAGCCCGAACGCGCGACGCCGGACCCTTCGGTAGATTGGCCGCCCGGTGAAGGCGCGCGAGTGAGGAACTACGCGCGTTTGACCCGGCGCGAGCGCAGGCATTGGGTGCAGACCTTCAGCGTCTTGTGCGTTCCACGCTCATCGACGCGCACCGGCTGCAAATTCGGGAGCCAACGGCGCTTGGTCTTGTTCATCGCGTGGCTGACATTGTTGCCCGCCATCGGACCCTTCGCACAGACGTCGCAGCGTTTGGCCATGAATTTCTCTATCCTACTGGTCGTCGTAAAAGAAGTATGAGTGCTCCACCACGCAAAGCGCGGTCGGCACAACCCCCGGACTATACCACGGGCTGTACCTACGACGCAACGTCGAGCCAAAGAGGACCGCGTCTCATGCCGGATAATTTCGAAATCTTGCGGCCGCGTACCCGGAACGCAGCCCGCTACGATTCCAGATTGTGAGATCTTTTTTGAACGGTTCGAGGCCCCGCATCGCCATCGACGCGATGGGCGGAGACCACGCGCCGGACGAAATCGTCGCAGGCGCGGTTCTTGCGGACCGCCAGGGACTCGGGCATATGATCCTCGTCGGCGACGAATCCCGCATTCGACCGCTGCTCGAGAAAGCCGGCGCGAAGATCGAGATCGTGCACGCACCCTCCGCAATCGCCATGGACGCGACGCCCGCCCTCGCACTGCGCAACTGCGATGAAACCTCGCTCGGCATGGCCGTCAACCTCGTCCGTGATGGCAAAGCCGATGCCGTCGTCTCGGCGGGAAATAGCGGTGCGTTCCTCGCGATTGCCCTCGTACGACTCCGTACCATCAAAGGCGTCGCTCGTCCCGCAATTGCTGTGGTCTACCCCGCTCGCAAAGGCAGCGTCGTGGTGCTCGACAGCGGCGCCAACGTCGATTGCCGCGCCGAATGGCTCCTCCAGTTCGGCATGATGGGCAGCGCCTACGCCCGCGCGGTGCTCGGCGTTGCGCGACCGAAAGTCGGCATCATTTCCAACGGCGAGGAGAAGGGCAAGGGCAACGCGCTCACCGTGGAAGCCGCAGAGTTGCTCGAAAAATCGTTCGGCCCTGATTTCGTCGGGAACGTCGAGTCAAAAGATCTCTTCTCGAACGTCGCCGATGTGCTCGTGACCGATGGCTTCGTCGGCAATGTGATGCTCAAGCTCTCCGAGGGCGCGGCCGCCCTCATCGGCGACATCGTGCTCGACGCGATCAAGTCCGGGAGTATCGCGGCAAAGATCGGCGCGTTACTCGTCAAGCCGACGCTCATGGGCGTGCGCGATCGGCTCAGTTACGATAACGTCGGCGGCGCGCCGCTCCTTGGCCTGCGGGGGAACTGCATCGTCGCCCACGGCCGCGCCAATAGTGCGGCGGTGCGGAGCGCGATTCGGGCAGCCGTCGCCGAGGTGAACGAAGACGTCGTCGGACGCATCGGCGAACTCGTCGTGCCGATCGATCTGCGCGAAAGTAGAGAAGCATAACGCCTTCCATGGGGCGCAGGGGACTCTACGTCCATTTGCCGTTTTGCCCGTACGTATGTCCCTATTGCGACTTTGCAAAGTGGCCGATGCGGCGCTCGCAAGCAACGCGCTACCTCGCTGCGCTCACGGCCGAAATCGACGCGGCGCCCGCGTTCGAAGCCGCGACGATTTTCTTCGGTGGCGGGACGCCGAATACGTACGATGCCGCCGATGTCGCAGCGATCGTCGCGCGACTACGCGATCGCTTCGCGCCCGGCGGCTTTGCGGAGGCCAGCATCGAGATGAATCCCGATCCCGATCTCTGCACGCGCGACGTCTTCGCCGCGTACCGCGCGGCGGGCATCGACCGCGTTTCCTTCGGCGTGCAATCGTTCGTGCCGTCGGAATTGAAGACGCTCGGCCGTCGGCACACGCCGGGCGATGTCGGCGATGCCGTCGCACGCGCGCGCGACGCGGGCATCGAAAACATTTCGCTCGATCTCATTTTCGGCACGCCGCTACAGACGACCGAGTCGTGGCGAGCGTCGCTCGACTACGCCCTCTCGCTCGAGCCCGAGCATATCTCGACGTACGGCCTCACGATCGAAGACGACACGCCTTTTGCGGAGTGGTTCGCGCGGCGGCCGCAAGACTTCGCGCCGAACGATCTCGAGGGCGATCTCTATGCGGTCGCGATCGAGACGCTCGCTGCGGCGGGTTACGAGCACTACGAGATCAGTAATTTCGCGAAGCCCGGGCGTCGCTGCGCGCACAACGCGAATTACTGGGCCAATGGCGAGTATCTCGGGCTCGGCGTCGGCGCGGCATCGTACCGAGGCGGCACGCGCTCGGTTCATACGCGCGACCTCGCGATCTATTGTGACGCGGCGCTCGAGGGGCGCGCGATTCCCAGCGACGACGAGCATCTCGAGGGTGCGGCGATGCTCGGCGAAGCGGTCATGCTCGCGCTGCGGACGCGCGAAGGGGTAGATGTCGCCTCATTTGCGGAACGGTACCGCGTCGACTTTCATGAGTACTATCGCGCGGTGTTGAACGATTTGGAAAGCACGGGGACGCTCGACGTCACGCCCGCACGCGTCGCATTGACACCGCGCGGACGGTTCCTTGCAAACGATGTCTGCGGCGCCTTCGTCGCCCCGGCGGAGTAGCGCTTGCCGACCACACTCTTACGCGTTCTCTTTATGGTCGTCTTCGCGATTACGGGCTTTTTGCTCGGTCGCGAAGCGTACGTTCACCTCATCTCGATCCATGTCGCGAGCCAGATTTGGCTCATCGCACTCACCGTCATCGTGCCCGTGGTGGGTGCGGTTGCGGGGCTCTTCATCGCGCCGGTCGTGCAGTCGCTCTTCGAAGTCGAACTGCGGTCGGTCGAAACGACGATGGAGCGCTTGGCGCCGGGGGAAGTCCTCGGCGGTGCACTCGGCCTCGTGCTCGGCCTCGTCGTGGCATTTTTAATCAAGAGCGTTCTGCTCGATTCGGTCGCGACGGCGGGCCGTGCGGGCGGCTACGTCGCCAACGTCGCCTATATCGTCCTCAGCGTCTTCGCGGCGTTTTTGGGCACGCGGCTTGGCGCGAAACAACGCTTGGGCGGAGCGACGCGAGCGAATGCGAGCGGTGCGAGTCGCCCGCCCGCGCAAGCGAAGCTCATCGATACGTCGGTCATCGTCGACGGTCGCGTCATCGAGATCGTCGAGAGCGGCTTTCTCGAAGGGCCACTCGTCTTACCGCGCTTCGTCTTACGCGAACTGCATCTCATCGCGGACTCCGTCGATTCGATGAAGCGCACGCGTGGCCGTCGTGGCCTCGAGGTTCTCGCGAAACTTCAGGAGTTAACCACACTCGAGATCGTCGATGAGGATTACGCCGATATCGCGGGCGTGGATGCGAAGCTCGTGCGCTTGGCCCGCGATCGCGGCGCGAAACTCGTCACGAACGACTACAATCTCAATCGCGTCGCGCACGTCGAGGGCGTCGTCGTCCTCAATATCAACGAACTCGCGGGTGCGGTCAAGCCCGCCGTCTTGCCCGGCGAGGAGATGCACGTCACGATCGTGCGCGATGGCAAAGAGCCGCATCAGGGCGTCGGCTATCTCGACGACGGCACGATGATCGTCGTGGAAAACGGCCGTCGGCTCATGGGCGAAGAGACCGACGTTCAGGTAACGAGCGTCTTGCAAACCGTTGCCGGCCGGATGATCTTCGCGAAGATCAAGGCGAAGACGGGTGCTGCAAACCCATGATTTTCGCCGCAATCGTCGTGGCTGCGGGGAGCGGCGTCCGTTTCGGGCGCCAGAAACAACTCGTCGAGGTGGCCGGCCGGCCGCTCGTAGCGTGGTGTCTCGAGACGTTTGGTGCGATGGCCGAACTCGGCGAACTCATCATCGCGACGGAAGAAGAACATCTCGCGACGATGGCCGATCTCGCGCGCACCTACGCGCCGACTCTTCGCACGACGGTCGTGCGTGGTGGCGCGACGCGCCAAGGCTCGGTGCGTAACGCCCTCGCTGCGGTCTCGCCGACGTGCGACGCGGTCTTCGTGCACGACGGAGCGCGGCCGCTCGTGCGTGTAGCCGACATCCGCGCCGCAATGGCGCTCGTGGCACCGGGGACGGGCGCGCTTCTGGCTGCCCCCGTCGTCGACACGATCAAAGTCGTCGCAGCCGATCACGCGACGGTGATGCGCACCCTCGATCGCTCGGAACTCTGGGCCGCGCAGACACCGCAATTCGGCACGCTCGTCGACCTGCGCGCCGCCCATGCGGTGGCCGAACGTGCGGGTGATGAAGCGACCGACGACGCGATGCTCCTCGAACGCGCAGGGCACCGGGTCGTCGTCGTTCGCTCGAGTGGTGAAAATTTCAAGGTGACGATGTCGGCCGATCGCGATCTCGCTGAGGCGATTTTGCGCGAGCGGGCGATGGTTGCGCCGTGAAGATTCGAATCGGGCACGGTTTCGACGCGCATCGACTCGTCGCGGGCCGCCCTTTCGTGCTCGGCGGCATCACGATTCCCCATCCCACGGGCCCGCTCGGGCATTCCGATGCCGACGTGCTCGCCCACGCGCTTTCCGATGCGATTCTCGGAGCATGCGCGCTCGGCGATCTCGGCAAGCATTTTCCCGATACCGATCCGGCCTGGAAGGGTGCGGATTCGATGCGTCTGCTCGAAGCGTGTATCGCCATGGCGCGCGAGCTACGATTCGAGATCTCCAACCTCGACGTCACCGTCGTCGTGCAACTGCCGAAGCTCGGCCCGCACCTCCCCGCGATTCGCGAGCGTCTCGCGACGGTGCTTCGCATCGAAATCGGCGACGTGAGTGTTAAAGCAAAAACGAGCGAAGGTATGGGGTATACGGGCGATGGGACCGGAATCGCCGCCTATGCCGTCGCCGCCCTCGTCCGATTGTGAAGGCGTCCATGTCCCTCGATCTCTCCGCACCACCGTTCTCCACGGCCGTCACGCCGGAGATGTCGCGCGCGTCGCTCGCCGATGCCGTCGGCGATGCGATGCAGGCATGTGGACTTTTGGAAACGCCTGCGCCACCCGCCGCGCTGCGCTGGATCGAGACGTTCGTTGAGGCATACGGCGCGGGGCTCACGACCGTTGGCGACGCGATGCCGATCGTCGCGGACTTGCGCGCGGAAGCCGTTATCGTGCCCGCGTTGCAGCTCGAGAAACTGCGCAATCGTCAAGTGCTGTTCTTTCTCGACACCGTGAGCCAATACATCGACGATCAGCCCGAACTGCGCGGCTTACCGATCGATGCCGATATCGCGACGATGGCGCGTGAATTCGGCGTCGCACCCGAAGACGCGCTGTGGGCCGTGCGCGTCGCGCTGACCGGGGCCACGGGCGGGCCGCCGCTCGACCTGCTCTTTCCCTTGCTCGGCCACGACCGGATCATGATGCGCATCGGCGCGCTCAACTCGCACGTTCTCCACGGCCGCGGTCTCGAAACGATTCCTTTCGGTCCCGATGGGAAACCATTCGCGACGATCGTCGGTCGTCGGCCCGAAAGCGAACCCGCGTGAGCCTGCTCTCCGATATTCTCGGCGATCTCAAAGTGCCCGTCGAGCGCGATCCTGCGGCGAAGGGCTATCTCGACGTCATTCTTTCCTACCCGGGCTTTCACGCGGTCACCGCGCATCGGATCATTCACGAGATCAACAAGCTCGGGATCCCGCTCTTGCCACGCTTGCTCTCCAACATCGTGCGCTTCGCAACGGGTATCGAAATCCACCCCGCAGCGGAGATCGGTAAGCGTTTTTTTATCGATCACGGGATGGGTGTCCTCATCGGTGCCACAGCCGTGATCGGGGACGACGTCACGCTCTACAAAGGCGTCACGCTCGGCGGTACGAGCCTCGGACACGGGAAGCGCCATCCCACGATCGGCAACGACGTCGTGATCGGTACGAACGCCTCGGTGCTCGGCGCGATTACCATTGGGGACGGCTCGCGCATCGGGGTCGGTCGTCGTGCGCGACGTCCCGCCGAAATCGACCGTGGTCGGCATTCCGGGTCGCATCGTTCTTCTCGATGGTAAACCGGTTCCGGCATCGTCGACGCTCGTCGATATGCCCGATCCGCAAGCGTTCGTGATCCAACAACTCGCCGAACGCATCACCGCGCTCGAAGCCAAACTTGCCGAACTCGGCAACCCCACGCAACCCTCGCGGCCGGCGCAGATCAACGCGGCGATCTTCGACGACGCCTTCCCGGTCATTTAGTTTGCGACTGTATAATACGCGCACGCGCGCGGTCGAAACGTTCGTTCCCCTCGATGGCGATCACGTGCGCATCTACGTTTGCGGTCTCACGCCATCGGCCGAAGCGCACCTCGGACACGCGCGTGCTCCGCCGCTTTCTCGTGCATCGCGGGTACCGCGTCACCTACGTTCGCAACGTAACGGATATCGACGATCGGAGCATCGCCGAATCGCACGCGACGGGTAAGCCTTGGCGAGATGTCGTCGCCGGGTATTTCGCGAGCTTCACGCAGTCGATGACGCGCTTGCATCTCGTCGAGCCCGACCACGAACCGCGCGCGACGGAATACGTGCCGCAGATCGTCGAGATGATCGCAGCGCTGGTCGATGCGGGCAATGCCTACGCGGCACCTGACGGCGTCTATTTTTCGGTTTCGTCGTTCCCGCGCTACGGTTCGCTCTCGGGTCGCAATACGGACGAACTCCTCATCGGCGCGCGCATCGCACCGGACGAAGGCAAGCACGATCCCCTCGATTTCGTGCTCTGGAAATTTGCTAAACCGGGCGAACCGTCATGGCCGTCGCCCTGGGGCGCCGGGCGTCCGGGATGGCACATCGAGTGCTCGGCGATGTCGCACGCCTTGCTCGGCGAGCCCTTCGATATTCACGGCGGTGGCTACGACCTGATCTTCCCGCATCACGAGAACGAAATCGCGCAGACCGAATCCCTCGTGCCGCCCCCCATGGCCAATGCCTGGGTCCACGGCGGGCTCTTACTTTTCGACGGCAAGAAAATGTCGAAATCGCTCGGTAACTTCGAGCCGTTACACGCGTTGCTCGACCGTCACGATCCGCAAGCCGTGCGACTGCTCTTCTTGCAATCGGGCTATCGTAAACCGATGAACTTTACCGAAGCCTCGATCGAAGGCGCGACGACGGGGCTCCGCCGTTTGCAGGCAGCCTACGACACGTTGCGCGCGCAGAGGGACGGATCCGATTCGAGCGACGCGCACGAACATCGCCACCAAGCGATCGATCCCGTCGTCGAGACCTATCGCGACCGCTTCGAAGCGGCGCTCGATGACGACATGAACACGTCGGGTGCGTTATCGGTGCTCTTCGATATTGTGGGCGCGACGCCCCAACTCGTCCGGAGCGGCGTCGCGAGTCCCGTCGCCGCATTCGTGCACGAAGCGATGACGATACTCGGCATCTCGCCGAACGATCGCGTTAGCACGGCCGCAGCCGTCGCGACCGAACGCATCGTGACGGTCGGCTTCGCGTCGCTACGCATCGCGGGACGTGGTGGCGAGCGCCTCGTAGGTGCCACGCTCGATGATCTGCGAGCGGCCGTCGGCGACGTCGTCGCCATCGCCGGTTCATCGGGTTCCGATGCGATCGACGCGATCGTCGAGGCGCGGCTCGTCGCGAAATCGAATAAGGACTTTACGATCGCCGATCGGTTGCGCGTGGCACTGCATGGTGCCGGTGTGACGCTTGCCGATTCCAAGGAAGGAACGTCATGGAGCGTCGACGCTTAGGATCCGGCCGCCCGCCCAACCGCAAAGATGCGATCGATCTCGACGACGTCATCTACGGCTTGCACGCCGTGGAAGAAGCGATCGTCGGCGGCGAGGCATTACGTAAACTCTACATCGGTGACGAACGCAAGCGCGATCCCGCGCTCAAGCGCTTGCTCGAACTCGCGAACGAAACCGGCGTGAACGTTCGCTTCGAAAATCGGATGTTTTTCGCGCAGTTTCCGTATCGAGCGCATCAGAGCGTGGTCGCGTTCGGCGTGCCGTTCGAGTACGTCACGCTCGAAGAGTCGATCGCCGCGCGCAAACCGGGATCCGGCCTCTTCGTGGTGCTCGATCACATCACGGATCCGCATAACGCGGGCGCGATCATCCGCAGTGCCGAGTGCGCGGGAGCGACGGCAATCGTGATGCCCGAGCGCCGCGCCGCGGGCGTGAACGCAACCGTCCGCAAGGCGTCGGCCGGGGCAACCGCACACGTTCCGATCGCGCGCGTCTCCAACATCGCGGGTGCGATTCGCACGATGAAAAAAGCGGGCATCTGGGCTGCGGGCGCAGCGGGGGACACGGGCGCGACGGAGTACACTCGCGCCGATTTCACGGGCGATATCGCGATCGTCATCGGGGCCGAGGGCGACGGCATCTCACCCGTCGTGCGCAAAGAATGCGATTATCTCGTGAAGATTCCGATGTACGGCGAAGTGAATTCACTCAACGCATCGGTCGCCGCGGGTATATTACTCTTCGAAGCGCGTCGTCAGCGTCTCGTTAAAACGTAGAGCTATGCGCGCCCGTCGTGTTATTTCAGCGCTCGCGTTCGCGCTCGCTTTTTCGATTGCGATCGCGCCGAGCGACGCTCGATCGCGCACGTTCAAACTCGGCCTCGATCTCCCGCTTTCCGGCATCGATGGCGCGAGCGCCATCCCCGCACGCAACGCCGTCATCCTCGCGATCGAAGAAGGCAACAAACGCGGTTTTCCCGGCGGCGTCGACGTCGCGCTCTTCGATCTCGACGACGCGGTCCAAGGTAAACACGATCCGGCGCAAGGCGCTCAAAACCTTAGAACGTTCGTGGCCGATAGTGACGTTTTTGCGGTCGTCGGTCCGATGAATTCCAACGTTGCCAAGGCCGAAATCCCGATCGCAAACGCCGCCGGGCTCGTGCAGATTTCGATGGCTGCGACCTCGATCGAACTCACCAAAGGTCCCGAAGCGCGCAAATTACGCGTCGCGTATCCCGAACGACCGACGTTCTTTCGTGTCTGCGCCTCCGACGATCGGCAAGGTGCGGCTGCCGCGCGTTACGCCATCGGTCGAGGCTTGCGGCACGCCTTCGTCATCGACGATAACGAATCGTATGGCCGCGGCCTTGCCGACGTCTTCAATACGGCGTTCCCCGCCGCGGGCGGTACGATCCTCGGGCGCGAGCACCTCACCTCGTTCGCACTCGACTACAAAGCGCTGCTTACAAAGATCCGCGGCTCGCATCCCGATGTGATCTTCTTCGGTGGGATCGTCTCGACGGGCGGGGCCGTGTTGCGCAAACAGATGGCCGACGTCGGGCTCGCGGGCGTACCGTATTTCGGTGGTGACGGCCTCGCAAGCCCGGAGTATCTGCCTCTCGCCGGAGCGTCGGCGGAAAATACGTATTTCACCCTGATCTCACCCGACCTCGGCCATTTGCCCGGCGGCTCGCGCTTCGTCGCAGCCTATCGAGCGCGGTTCGGAAGCGAGCCCGGAAGCTATAGCCCCGGCGCCTACAGCGCGGCTGTTGTCGCCCTCGACGCGCTTCGACGCTCCCTTGTGTTGCGCCAAGGCGTTAGCGCGAGCCGAGCCGATATCGTCGTCGCCGTGGCGCGGACGAGCGGGCTCGTCACGCCGGTGGGGCGCGTCTCCTTCGATGCGAGAGGCGATTTGCGCGAGCCAACGATTAGTCTCTACCGCGTTCATGGCGGGAAGATCGAATACGTCGATCCCCGGTCGGGAGGGCGAAAACCGCTTCATTAAGGCTTGACGCTCTTGCAGGACCCTCCTATAATGAGCGAGGTGCGGACGGCCCGATGGGCCACGGCTTGCGTTTCCGGCCGCTTCGATTCAAGGGAGATTGTAAATTATGGCGCTTGCACAAAGCGCGGACGGCGTGCTCGAATACCATGAACGAGCCGACGAGGACTTGGTCTCGGCCGCCAAAGGCGGCGACAATCTCGCGATGGAGTTCTTGCTAAATAAATACAAGAACTTCGTTCGCATAAAAGCCAAGAGCTATTTTCTCATCGGTGCCGACCGCGAAGACATCATTCAAGAAGGCATGATCGGGCTCTATAAGGCTGTCCGCGATTTCAAAGCCGACAAACTTTCGAGTTTCCGTGCATTCGCCGAACTTTGTATCACGCGCCAGATCATCACCGCGATCAAAACGGCAACGCGACAGAAGCATATCCCGCTCAATCAGTACATCTCGCTCAACAAGCCGATTTACGACGAAGACAGCGAGCGAACGCTCTTAGATGTGATGGCGTCGCAGAAGACATCCGATCCCGAAGAACTCGTGATCAATCAGGAAGTCTCCGAAGATATCAAAGAGCGCATTCAAGAGAATCTCTCTGATCTCGAGTCGCAGGTCTTGCTCTCGTACCTCGAAGGCAAGAGCTATCAAGAAATGGCGCGCGATCTCAATCGTCACGTAAAGTCTATCGATAACGCGTTGCAACGTGTCAAACGCAAAATCGAAAAGAATCTCGCCGAGATCGAACTGCCGTAAGGCTCTATCCCGAAATACGAAAAAGAGGCGATGATTTCGCCTCTTTTTTATTGTTCGACGATCGAAGCCGGCGGTGGGACTCGAACCCACGGTGTGGTATTCCAGTTTACAAAACTGGTGCTGTCGCCGCTGAGCCACGCCGGCACGTCGTCGCGCACACGCCGTTCGCCACGACCGTGAAGAACTCTCTCGAAATCGAGAGGACCGCGTCGTCTGATTCCGTAACGATGTGCGGTCGCACGTGGGTAGGTGGCCGAGTGGTTAAAGGCGACGGACTGTAAATCCGTTCTGCATGCAGTACGGGGGTTCAAATCCCTCCCTGCCCAGAGTGACCGCGGGTGTTGCATAATGGTAATGCCCTTGCCTTCCAAGCAAGAGTCGCGGGTTCGATTCCCGCCACCCGCTCCAAAAATCACAGCCCGCGAAAGCGGGTTTTTTCATTGTTTATATGGCTTTTTTCGCTATTTTCGAGGGAGGGGAGGGTTTGGAGAATTATTCCTAACTTCGGTCGAAAAGTGGCGTTTTGGCATCAGATTCGTCACCCAATTACCCGACCAATTACCCGACCTCGGAAGCGAACTACCCGAGAAACTACCCGGCTTTGCGGCCTGTTTCGGAGGCTTTTTCGAGCTCCTGAGAACCGTTGAACACGGCCTCCATAGCCGCAGCAGCGACGGCCTGATACCCTTGGATAAGATGGGCATAGCGCTTGAGAAGAAGCGTCGGATCGGAATGACCGAGCACGGCTTGAACAATATTAACGGGCACGCCCCTAGCCATCATGAGCGTCGTCATCGTGTGCCTCAAAGCATGAAACGAGATCCGCTTGAGGCCTAGACGTTCGATGATGCGCTGCAAAGCATGGTAAGCCGCAGAAGCC
>ENA-OFDM01000597-OFDM01000597.1-metagenomes-genome-assembly--contig:-NODE-597-length-14562-cov-2.701937_pt1 | contig 14562 bp, 14 predicted proteins | sample MGYA00153385_OFDM01 | MGnify analysis MGYA00153385
GGCGGCTCAAACCTGGTCGTGGCGGACGCCGGGGTGCCCGGCACGGTCATCCATGTGGTCACGCAGGGAATTGAACGGCTGCCCGGTGACGGTGTCGTGTTGCGTGTGCAAGCGGGTGAGTCCTGGGATGCTCTCGTCGCATTCACGGTCGAGCAGGGCTGGGCTGGCATCGAGGCGCTCTCGGGCATTCCCGGCACCTGCGGTGCGGCGCCGATTCAGAACATCGGCGCCTACGGGCAGGAACTCTCATCCAGTCTGCGTTCGATCGAGTTTCTCGACTACCTCACCGGCGACCTCGTCGTGCTGTCGGCTGCCGAGCTCGAGTTCGGCTATCGGCGCTCAGCTCTCAAGGGCGGCCGCGCGGGTATCGTCGTGTCCATCGACCTTTCCCTCTCGGAAAATTCCGATGCCCTGAGCGATCCAATCGGTTATGCGCAACTCGCGACCGCGCTCGGCGTCTCGGCTGGCGCTCGGCTGCCGCTCGCGCAGGTGCGCGCGGCAGTGCTCTCCCTTCGTGGGTCGAAAGGCATGCTCCTCGACCCTACCGATCCGGACTCGGTGAGCGCAGGATCCTTCTTCACCAATCCGATCGTGAGCGCCGATTTCGCGCGCTCACTTCCTGTCGAGGTGCCACGCTGGCCGGTTGAGACTGGTGCAGTGGGCGAAGTGGCTTCCACGATCACGCCTCTTGAGGTCTACGATCCCAGTCACCTCGATCCCACCCCCGTTGCGGAGTCGCGCGGGGTCAAGTTAAGCGCTGCCTGGCTCATCGAGCACTCCGGGGTGGCGAGAGGATTTCGACTTCCGGGGTCGCGCGCCGCAGTCTCGAGCAAGCACAGCCTCGCGATCGTGAATACCGGGGATGCGACCGCAGCACAGGTAACAGAGCTTGCCCGCTACATCCAGACCCGTGTGCTCGGGGCATACGGCGTGGTGTTGCAGCCGGAGCCAGTGTTGGTTGGCGTGCACGTCTGAGGTGGCAGCGGGCCCTTAATTGGCGTGAGCGATGAGCCAGGCGTAAGGGTCGACAAATGCGCCGCCCAGAGAGATTCCGAGGTGCAGGTGCGCACCTGTCGAGGCGCCCGTGCTCCCCACCAGGCCAAGGGTCTGCCCGACGGTGACGGTATCGCCAACGGCCACGGTGGGGGATCCGGCGATCATGTGCGCGTAGAGGCTTTCCACCTTTTGTCCGTTGATCACGTGTTCGATGACCACGCGAGTTCCGTAGGCGGCGTATCCGCCACTGTCCTGCCCGACGATGGTCACGACTCCCGGTGCAATTGCCCCAATCGGGGCTCCGGCGCCCGGCAGAAAGTCGAGTCCGTCATGGAACGACGAACAGCCTCCGCAGGGGGCGTCGCGCGCCCCGAAACCGCTGGCGATGGGAACGTAGTGTGTGAACGGCCATTGGACGGTGCCGTTGGGATTGGGCGTGTAGAGAAAGCTTCCTCGCGGCGTAAAACTCGCCAACTTCGCCTGCCGCACTGGTGCGGGGGGAGGAGGAAGAGTGACGGTGTATCCATCCCGGCCTGCGATCGTGGAAACCGCAAGTGTCGCCTCGGTGCCGGCAGCAAAGGATTGGGCGGGGGCTGATTCGGGCAACGCAGAGCTGTACCGCGCGAGAGCGGATGCCGAGTCGGCACGGTAAAGAGCCGCGGCGGGCAGCGAGGTCGACACGATCAGCGCAGCCACACCGAAGAGGGCACCGATGGCGGTCACCTTCGAGGTTGCCCCTGTCCGGCGGGCTTCCCTTTGCTCTTGCCGTTTCACCTGGTCAGTCCTTTGCCGTGAATCATCGATGCTTCCGCAGTCGAGAAACTCGGGATTTTTCGGGTATCGCCAGCCTGCAGCGACGAAGTGTTTTATAACGGATCGATAAAGGCTAGCAAGAGTCGGCCCATTCGGCCAGCTGAGGTGGCGGGGCGCATCACGATCCCGCGGTCCGCGGTCCGCGGTCCGCGGTCCGCAGAGCGAGAGTGATACACCGAAGGAGGCGGCGTCAGCCGTGCAGGCTCCGAAGCAGCTTGGCGCTGGAGGTCATTGCGCCGCCGAGCACCGCCGGGATTCCGCCTCCGGGGTGCACTGATGCCCCGACGCGCCAGAGCCACCGGCGTCGAGGGTCCCGGTAGGCGGGTGCGTGCAACGGGCCGCTCTGCCAGAGTGGGCGGGTCGCGCCGTAGAGCGCTCCGCCTGTGGCGCCCCATCCCGCGAAGTACTCAGGATCGAGAATCTTGTACTCGCCGATCATCTGGGTGATGGGCTGATCGAGTCCGATCACTTCACTGATACGCCCAATCTCCCGTTGCACGAAGCTGTCGTCGAGGCCGTACCGGTGTCCGTCGGCGGGCGAGGTGAGAAGCAGTGCGACGGTGCCTTTTTCGTTGGGGTAGATCTCACCCGGACGGTAGTAGTTCACGAAGGCCATCGTCTGCTCGGGCGCGAGCCCCGCCGCGAGGCTGCGGTGCAGGGCGGCCGGGTCATCCGGCATCACGACGGAGTGTGTCGCCGTGGCATCCGGCAGAAGCTGGTCGAGCACGCCGTAGATGGCGACGCCCGAGCAGGTGAGACCTCGCGCTCGGGACGGCCCGCCGCCCAGGAGCCCGGCGAGCACTCCCGGGTCGAGGGCGCTCACCACGAGGTCGGCCCGGTACTCGGCCGCGACCGTGCGCACCCGCGACCGCTCCACCGACACGACGCTCTCGCCGGTGTTCACCCGCGCACCGGCTTGAAGGGCGAGCCGGTGGAGGGCGAGCGGCAGCTCGTAGACCCCACCCTCGGGAACCCAGACGCCGTCCCTGGCCATCACCGCGGGAATGCTCGCGTAGAGCGAGAGGCTCCGGGTGGGTGGCACCCCCGCGTTCAGTGTGTGGATGGCGATCACCTCGCGCAATCCCTCGGGCATCCAGGTCAGGGCATCGAGGAAGCGCTTGGTCGTGAGTCGGGTGCCGTACAGGCGTGCGAGGGCGCCCACCGCGGGAAGCGCCTTCGGATCGATCGGATCGGAGGTGAGCAGCGAGGTAATCTGTGGTCCGAGGCCGCCGTGCTCCCGATCGAAGCGATCCCACGCCGCCCGCCAAGGGTGCCCCTCCTCGACCGGCAGTGTGACGGTCTGCCCGCGGTAGAAGTAACGCCCCACCTCGGGGAGACGCCGCAGATGCAGCTGGCCTGCCGACGAGTCCCCCCTGGCATCAACCGCTTTGCTCGAAGCATCGCCAGCGCCAAGCGCGTCGTAGCGGCGCATCAGTTCATCCCACACCGCAGGGAACGTTACGAGGGAGGGGCCGGTGTCGATGCGCTGGCCGCCGACCTCGAGCCGCCGACTCTTGCCCCCAACCCAGTCGTTACCTTCGAGCACCGTGACGTCGTGCCCCGCCCTGGCCAGCAGTGCGGCAGCGGTAAGCCCGCCGATGCCAGCCCCGAGCACGACGATTCGTCGCGGTGTCGTTGCGGTCACGAAGAGCCTCCGAGCAGCAGCGCAGCCACAATCTGCACGCCGGCAACCGAACCGGCGGCGTACGGGAACGCGATCGAATATCGGTAAAGACGGCGGGCCCCATCGGGGGTCGGATCCCGGCGCAGGCGAAGCAGCAGCCAGCCGGCGATCAGGGCGTTCGCCACGGCGACCGGGATGTTGACGAAGGCAAAGCAGATCGTTGACGCCGACCACCAGACGGTGCACCACAGCAGAGCCAGGCGTGGACCGAGACGCACTGCTGTGGTGATGATTCCGGCTTCCCGGTCCACGTCGATGTCCTGCACCGCGTCGAAGGTGTGCTTGGCCACGCTCCAGGCCATCAGCCCGATCGCCGCAGCCCAGACCGGGGCCACCCCGAAGGCGAGAGGCACGAACACGAGGGGAAACGCGTAGGCCGCGTTGCTCAACGCATCCAGGTAAGACCTCGCCTTGAAGCGCAGTGGCGGCGCCGAGTACTGCACGAAGATGACGATGTAGGCGAGGATCCAGGCAAGCGCATCCAGCGGCAGCGTGAAGAAAAAGTAGGCGACGAATGGCAGATTGGTCAGCACTACAGCGGCAAGGATGCGCCGGGACTCGGTGGAGACGATCCGGGCTCCCTCGAGCCCGCCCTTGCGCGAGTTCAAAGCGTCGGTCTCCTGGTCGAAGATGTCATTGACGCCGTAGATCAGAAGGTTGAACGGCAACGTAGCCCACAACAGCAGGGCAATGGCTTCCCACTCCCACAGGGCGCCAGCGAGCCACAGGGCGACCGCCGTCGTGCCGATGGTATTGACCCACAACACTGGTCGCGATATCAGTACCAGTCTCAGGAGCACCTCGCCAGAATAGCGGTCCCGAATGACCGCCCCGCCAGTGTTACCAAGGGCTGCGCGGTATCTGGCGCTCAGGAGTCCTTCCGGATCCAACGGAAGGTCAGGCAGCAGGCTACGAGTCCCACGACCAGCCAGATCGCTGTCACGATGGCCACGCCGCCGAGGTTCCAGGCGCCACCCATCTCGAGGGTCTTGAACGAGTCGGGGAGGAACACGGAGCGCATTCCCTGGGCTAGCCACTTGAGGGGGAAGATGCTCGCGAAGTTCTGGAGCCACTCGGGCAGTTGAGAGAAGTTGATATATACGCCTGAGATGAACTGCAGGATCAGCGTGATCGGAATGATCACGGCCGTCGCGGTCTTGCCCGAGCGTGGAAGGGCGCTCAGCGCTATCCCCAGCACAGCGCAGGTTGAGACACCGAGGAGGAACACCCAGGCGAAGGTGAGCCACTTGACGGGTTCGGTCGGCAGCAATACCCCGAACGCGAGGGCCGCAACAATAATCAGCAGAGCCGACTGCAGGATGCCGGTCACGATCACCTGCCCGATTTTGCCGATGAAGTAGCTCAGCACCGGAAGCGGCGATCCACCGAGTCGCTTCAGGGTGCCGTCGCTCTTTTCCGTCGCGATGTCAATCGACATGTTCTGCAGGCCGCTGAGGAGCAACCCTACGGCGAGCATGGCGGGGAGGTAGAAATCCGCCGCAGCCACCTTCGCTCCGTCCGCGGTCGTGCCGAAACTGCCCTTGCTGAATGCCACCGAGAAGATCGTGAGCAGGATCAGCGGGAACAAGAAGGTGAAGAACACCGAGTCACCCTGACGGAAGTAGGTCTTGATTTCATAGGCGATGCGGCTGGCCCCGAGCGTGAGGGTGCGGCCGAGGCCAAATTTCTGTGTCGTGATGGCGGCGGTCACAGTGAGCGCTCCAGCTCTTCCATGGACTTCTGCCGCACGGTGTGAGCGGCGACGAGCTCGAGGTAGACGTCTTCGAGGCTTGGGCGGCGCACCTCGAGCGCGGTGGGTTCGCTGCCGGTAATGGCCAGGAGACGTGCGACGACGGAGGCCGGTTCGGTGGTTCGCTCCTCGTGGACACCGTTCTGGTCGGTCCAGCGCACTACCGGGATACGGGCATCCGCTCCACCGATCTCATCGATCGTGCCGATGTCGATGAGCTTCCCGCCGGCGATCACACCGGCACGATCACTCAGTTGGGCGGCCTCATCGAGATAATGCGTGGTGAGCAGGATCGTCGTTCCCTCGGCTTTGAGGCCGCGGATGAGCTCCCAGAAATCGCGACGAGCCTCCGGATCGAACCCGGTGGTCGGCTCGTCGAGGAAGAGCAGCTCCGGCCGACCGATCACGCCGAGCGCGACATCCACTCGCCTCTGTTGTCCGCCGGAGAGCGACCTGATTCGGACCCGTGCCTTCTCGGTGAGGCCGACTGCAGCAATGACCTCATCGACGTCTCGCGGATTCGGATAGAAACCGGCGAAGTGGGCGAGTTGTTCACGCACCGTCACGTTGCCGCTCTCACCGCTGGACTGGAGCACGATACCGAGGCGCGCCTTCCACGCGATTCCGCCGCGCTGCGGGTCGACGCCAAGCACGCTCGCCTCACCGCTGGTGCGGTCGCGATATCCCTCGAGAATCTCAATGGTCGAGGACTTTCCGGCACCGTTGGGGCCGAGCAGGGCGAATGTCTCACCCGCGTGAATGTCGAAGCTCACGCCATCGACGGCCGCGAAGTCGCCGTAGTGCTTGCGCAGGTCTCGCACGCTCACGTGGGGAGAAGTTGTCATACTCAATAGTGACGTGTGCCGCTGTGTGCGCCGTGCGGTCGCTGGGCGGCCCGGCAGCTTTGCACCCGGCGGAACCGTCGCCTACACTGGGCGTGGTAGTTGAAATCTGCCATCATTTCGTATGCCCATTTCGGGCGAAGCCCTCGACGTAAAGCGTGCGGATGATGACAATTCGACTGCGAAGGGCGGTGGCTCAATTGGTAGAGCAGCGGTCTCCAAAACCGCAGGTTGCAGGTTCAAGTCCTGTCCGCCCTGCAGCTCGATTCGTGCACCTGTGCGGGTCAGCCATTTCCGGAAGGTAGTGACCAAGTGGCGAGAAATGTCATCGACGAACCGAGTGAAGACGTCGTCGCGAACGCCAATCAGGACCGTGGTGCAAGCCGTGGCCCATTCGGCAGACTCGTCCTGTTCCTCCGGCAGGTAATCAATGAACTGAAGAAGGTCGTCACCCCGACCCGCAAGGAACTGTTCAGCTATACCGGTGTCGTGTTGGTCTTCGTGGTCATCATGATGGCGGTGGTCTACGGGCTGGATCTGCTCTTTGCGCTCGGTGTGAATACCGTCTTCGGCAAGTAACGTTCTTCAGCATTATCGATTCGCGGGGAGCTTGAGGCTTCCGAACCGGCGGCGGCACGCGAAGTGCCGCATTCGCCCCAAGAAATGGAATGAGATTCACAGTGTCTGGAACTAAGCGCGACGACATCGACCTCGCGACCGCTGCCGAGCAGTCCTCCGAGGAGGATGAAGCGCAGGAGGGTAACGAACTGGCCGCGGATGAAGAATCCGCCGAGTCTGCCGAAAGCCGCGCGCTCCACGTTGTGAATGAGGAAGACGGCGAAGACGACACCGACACCGACACCGATGTCGAGGCAAATCTCGATGCGGCGCTCGATGCGGTCGCGCTCGCCGCGGATCCCGAAGCGGATGCCGCAGTCGCGGATGCGCTCGAGGTCGACTCCGCCGACGAGGCCGAGGCCGCCGTCGAGGCGACCGATGACGAGGTCGGATCCGTGGAGGGCGAGACCGAAGACGTCGTGCCGTTCGACGATGCATTCGAGGCAGAGATCGTGTCAGAGCTCGCCGAGCAGGCGAGCGTGGACGAGGCCGAAGAAGAGACCGAGGTCGACCCCTACGACGAATTCCGCAGGGAGCTCAAGGCGGCCTATGGAAAGTGGTACGTCATCCACTCCTACGCCGGTTTCGAAAAGCGCGTGAAGCAGAACATCGAGAACCGCAAGGTCTCCATGGCTATGGAGGACTTCGTCTTCCAGGTCGAGGTGCCAATGGAGGATGTCGTCGAGATTAAGAACGGCCAGCGCAAACTGGTCACTCGCGTACGTATCCCCGGCTACGTGCTGGTGCGCATGGACCTCAACGAAGACAGCTGGTCGGTGGTGCGCCACACGCCCGGCGTCACCGGGTTCGTCGGAAACTCGCATAACCCTACGCCGCTGCGGTTCGAAGAGGCCTTCAACATGTTGAAGAGCCTCGTGCAGATCGTCGAAGCTCCGGCCAAGGCCGGCGCCAAGGGCGGGAAGGCCGTCGGCCGTTCCATCCCCCAGGAAGTCGACTTCGAGATCGGCGAGACGATCACCATCAAGGAGGGCTCGTTCGCGGGCCTTCCGGGCTCGATCAACGAGATCAAGGCGGAGAGCGGCAAGCTCATCGTGCTCGTCTCCCTGTTCGAGCGCGAGACCCCGGTGGAGCTCAGCTTCGACCAGGTCACCAAGCTCTAAAAACACCCGCTGGTCGAGTGGGGCGCTCCGCGCCCGTATCGAGACCCGCGAGCTACGAACAAAGCCCGTCGCATTTGCGGCGGGCTTTTTCGTCGTTTTGCCGGCCTACCGGTTACGCGCTCCGCGCACGGAAGCCGGAGGCTGTGAAAGACACGAAGAAGAAGGCAGGCATGATCTGACGCTAAAGCTGAAGAAAGAGCTGTCGGACGAAGAGAGGGAGTACACGGATAAGCGAAAGCAGATTCAGGAGAGGCTGACCAAGTTCGCGACTCGCATCCCGGCGCACGCGGGCTTCGGCGCGACCGTATCTGTCGTCGCAATCGAGAGCGCGAGATAGGCAGAGTTCTCCCCTAGAACGGCGGAGGATCAGGCGCGGCGACATACCCGGTAGGGCTCGTCCACTCGATGCGCCCGTCGTGATCCTGCGAGATCGTCCACTTCGTCATGTGTTTGTCGCGGTGGTGATTGCGGCACAGATGCGAAAGATTCATCAGGGTCGTCCGGCCGCCGAATTGTCGATCGATCGTGTGGTCGAGGTCGCAGTTGACGGCGCGCCTTCCGCAGCCGGGGAACGTGCAGGTCTGGTCGATCAGTTGGCGCATCCGTCGGAGACCCGTCGGGATGTGCCTTGTTGGTTGATCGATGTCGAGAATCGCGCCCGTCACGGGATCGGTGAGAATCCGGTAGATCGAGGTCGCGTCTCCGGCCAGCGTGCGGGCAGTTCCGGCATCGATCGGACCGTAGCCCTCGAGGGATGCGGGCATCTCGGAGTGACCGAGGAGGGTGAGCATCGGGATGAGTACACCGACCCGCACCGCGACGGAGCCGCAGCTGCCGGCGCCCGTGATCATGTCGCCGAGCACGTCGGCGCGAAGTTGGGGCAGGGTGCGGGTCTCGTCGGGCATGGCCGACAGCCTGAGCGCTTCGGCGTCGAGGAACGTCATCGCCTTGGTCGCAACCTCGGCAGGGAGGTAGGCCGAGATCCACGCCATGCCGTCGATATCGGGCTCGAAGATGATGCGGCGTTTCGATACTTCAGACTGGTGCCTCTCGGCCGCAGTGTCGGCGACGATCTGCTCGCGCAGTTTGCGGGCATAGGCGCGAAACCGTGCCGGGGCGAGCCGCGTTGCGTGCTCGGCAACGGCGGCGTCGAACGCCGCGAATGCCTGGTCGTCGCCCTCGGGGAGTGACGCGGCGAGCTCTGAAACGGTACGGGCGTTGGCGGGCGACACCTCTCCCCACCGGAACTTCTGCCAGGTGATCGGGGTGCGACCGATCATCGTGACGGCCTGGTGCTCGTGCGCCCGGACGGTGTTTTCAGAGAGCGAGAGCCTCACGGCGAGGTCGGCGATCGCTGCCCGCTCAGCGAATTCGATATCCTCGCGATTGAAGTGTGACGCATGGTCGCCGACGAATACCTCTGGGCTGTACCGGGCCTCATCGAGCACTGAATGGATGGCGACCAGAGTGGCGGCATGATGGAAGTTCACCGCGCGCTGTTCATACTCGGCGGCCGCAATCGCGGTGTCGATACGCACGTCGGATCTTGCCTGATCCGAGTAGTAGCCCAGCGCTTCCATACCTGCAGTCAATAGGCAACCACCGACATTTCGCGTAAGGTGAAGAGGTTGCGCCTTCGGGGGCGACCGCACCGCATCCATCCGGATGTAGGGAGAGCTGGCCAACACGGGCCAGTTCGATACAGAAAAGGAACCACAATGGCACCGAAAAAGAAGGTCACGGGTCTGATCAAGCTTCAGATCAAGGCCGGCGCCGCCAACCCCGCACCGCCCATCGGGCCGGCGCTCGGACAGCACGGCGTTAACATCATGGAGTTCTGCAAGGCGTACAACGCCGCGACTGAGTCGCAGCGTGGCAACGTCATTCCGGTCGAGATCACCGTTTACGAGGACCGTTCGTTCACGTTCATCCTCAAGACGCCCCCGGCTGCCGAGCTCATCAAGAAGGCGGCCGGCGTCAACAAGGGATCCGGCACCCCGCACACCACCAAGGTGGGACGGCTGACGAAGGACCAGCTCCGCTCGATCGCCGAGCAGAAGATGGTCGACCTCAACGCGAACGACGTTGCAGCGGCAGAGAAGATCATCGCGGGTACGGCTCGCTCTATGGGAATCACGGTGGACGCATAATGGCTACGAAATCCAAGGCCTACCGCGCCGCTGCCGAGAAGATGGAAGAGGGCAAGTTCTACACGCCCAACGAAGCCGTTGGAATCGCCCGTGAGAGCGGTTCGAAGAACTTCAACTCCACTATCGAAGTTGCCCTCAAGCTCGGCGTCGACCCCCGCAAGGCAGACCAGATGGTTCGTGGAACCGTCATCCTGCCCCACGGCACCGGAAAGACCGCCCGCGTCATCGTGTTCGCAACCGGACCGGCCGCTGATGCCGCCATCGCTGCCGGAGCCGACGAGGTCGGTGGCGACGAGCTCATCGAGAAGGTAGCCGCTGGCTACACCTCGTTCGACTCAGCGGTCTCCACTCCGGAACTGATGGGCAAGGTCGGTCGCCTCGGAAAGGTGCTCGGCCCGCGTGGCCTCATGCCCAACCCGAAGACCGGAACCGTCACCACGGATGTTGCCAAGGCAGTTACCGAGATCAAGGGCGGAAAGATCGAATTCCGCGTCGACAAGCACTCCAACGTGCACTTCATCGTGGGCAAGGCGGCCTTCCCGGCCGAGCAGCTCGAGGAGAACATCAAGGCGGCGCTCGATGAGATCGTGCGCTCCAAGCCCAGCTCCGCTAAGGGCCGTTACATCCAAAAGGGCACTGTGACGACCACCTTCGGTCCGGGCATCCCGCTCGACGTGAACGTGCTCTAAACAGAAACATCTCGAGAAAAGGGGATCACCTCGGTGGTCCCCTTTTTTTGTACTCACCTTTCGGGGCTCGCTTCGACTTCACCGAAAACGCAGGAGGGGACAGCGGATGACCACCACGGTACGGGCGGCGGCTGTCGCTGACGGGGTGCTCTTGCACGATCTCGCCGCCGCCACCTTCGGATTGGCCTGCCCTCCCGGCACGCCGCCGGAAGACGCCAGGGCATTTGTGTCGTCGGAGCTCTCGGTGCAGCGGTTCGAGGCGTACCTCGCCGATGCGAATCGCGCGATACTGCTGGCTGAGGTCGATGGTAGTGCCGCCGGTTACTCGATGCTCATCTTCGGGGAGCCGACGGATGCGGATGTCGCGGCCGTCGTCACGGCTCGGCCAACGGTCGAGCTCAGCAAGTTCTACGTCATGGCCGAGTCTCATGGCACCGGGTTATCCTCTGAGCTCATGGCCGCGACCGTCGAAGCCGCCCGATTTCGCGGCGCCGTTTCGACCTGGCTCGGCGTCAACCAGCAGAACGGGCGTGCGAACCGCTTCTACGAGAAGAGCGGGTTCTCACTCGTGGGAACCAAGCAATTCGCCCTGGGGGACCGTCTCGAAGACGACTTTGTGCGGGAGTTGTCGCTTGAGCCGAGCCCCGACATGCTCAGCGCGATCGTGCCTTCCGTCAAGCCGAACATCAATTCGCCGACGGCACAGCGGTGTCAACCGGAATAAAACTGTGAAAAGAACACCTAGCATTTAACAATGACCGCCCTTCTGCCATCGCGACGTCGGGTTGTCGAACTCGCAGGCACTTTCCTCGGCTCGGTGTTCGTGTTGGCCGCCCTCGTGATCATCTGGGTCGCTCGACTCGAGCAAGACCGTGACCTGTATGTCAGTGAGCTCGGCGCAGCCGGCCAGCCGACCGCCCACTGGTTCGAGGGGGCACTTCTTCTCATCGTCGCGGGCGGAAGCCTCATTGCCTATGCCGCTCGCGGCATCCGATCGCGCGTGCCGCTGCTCTCTGTCTGGGCTCCGGCGGTGTCGCTATGGGTCGGTTGTGGCTTCTTCCTCATCGCCTCGCAGGTCACCTGCACGAGCGGATGTCCGTTGCCGGTGGGGGCGAATTTCACCTGGCAGGACCTCATCCACACCGTGGTCGCCGTGCTCGCCTTCGCCGCCGCGTGCTTCGGCATGTTGCAGGTGTCGTTCGCGGTGGGATACCGATCGCTTGCCCGGCTGTCGCTCGGGGCCGGGGTGGCAGTCGCGTTGATCGCGGGGGCGGGCGGCATCCTCTCCCTCGCGCGATTCCAAACGGACTTCGGCAGTCGACTCGAGCTCGCGGCCACCACGATCGCACTCGGCTGGCTGCTCACTCTCGGCGTGATGATGGCGATGCGGCCCGTGGAGTTCGCCGCCGTTCTGCCGCTGGCAGAGCTCGAGGTCGGACTCCCGGTCGCCTAGCGGTTGCGGCCGGCGGCCACGACGCCAAGCACCCGGTCGGCGAGCTGCACGAGCAGGTGGATCTGGTTCTCATCACGGTCGATCCAGCGGCACTCCGGCTCGGCATTTGTCGGAATGAAGTCGTCGTGCTGCTCCCAGACCAACAGGGTGCGCTCCGCCCCGAGCACGTACTGCTGCCACCAAACCTGCCGCAGATAGGAGCGTGGGATGGATCGCCAGGGCGACTTCGTGGTCTTGATCTCGGCGAGCTCGAGACGGCCGGATGCCGAGATCGCAAGCCCGTCGGGAGTGGCGAGGTGGGCGGTCTGGCCGGCGGCATGGAAGAGCGCGTCGCTCGAGACGATGCCGTAGCGACGTTCTACCCAGCGGGCGATCTCGGGCTCGCGGGCGCGCCCGTGATCGGTATACGCGTTGCCGCTGAACCCGCTGCCGTTGATCTTCTCGAAGGCAACGGCCTGCACGGAGGCGGCTCCCGACAGTCGTGCGACGTCGGTGGCGGTGATACCGCGGCTGCGGGCTCGAAGCCAGGCCACCCGGTCTGCGGCCCGAGCGACGATGCGGTCGCGGTGATCCGGAGCCGGCTCATCCCAGAGGGAGAGCATGGGCTGGATGATGGTCACCTCACCATTGTCTCCCGGGGCACCGTGAACCGTCGACGCCCCTCCGCAGTGGTCCTGCTGCACGCCGAGGAGAAACCGAAGCCAGGCGAAGGAGGGCGGTAGCGTTCACGCGTGCAGGGTGATTGCGCTCTCGATTGCATCGGCAGAGAGTACCTGCTGGACGACGAGCATCGACGCGCCGAGGATGCCCGCATCGTCGGCCGAGCGGGAGCGGGCGATCGTGAGGTGCGCGGTGGCGAGGGGAAGCGAGCGGTGATAGACCACTTCGCGCACGCCAGCGAGGAGGTGATCGCCGGCGGCGGCGAGCGAGCCACCGAGCACGATGACCGAGGGGTTGAGCAGGCTGACGCAGGTGGCGAGCACCTCGCCGAGATCGCGACCGGCCTGACGGAGAGCGGCAACGGCGCGCGGGTCGCCGCGTTCGACGAGAGCGACAATGTCTCCGGTACGAACCTCGCCTGCGCCGCCGGCTGTGAGTGTCGCGGCGATGGCTGGGGCGCCGGCAAGGGCTTCGAGACATCCGATATTGCCGCAGCGGCAAGTCACGTGAGAGCCGCGCGCGACACGCACATGCCCAAGGTCACCGGCGGCACCCATCGCACCGCGCTGTAGTTGCCCGTTACCGATGATGCCAGCGCCGATGCCCGTCGCCGCCTTGATAAAGAGCAGGTTGTCCTGGGTCGGCCAGTGGGTGCGCTGCTCGCCGAGCGCCATGATGTTGACGTCGTTGTCGACGAGCACAGGCACGTCGAACGCGCGCCGCACGTAACCTGGCACGTCGAAGTCGTGCCAGCCGGGCATAATCGGTGGGTTTGCGGGCCGCCCCGTCGTGTGTTCGACCGGACCGGGCAGGCCGATGCCGATGCCGCACAGCTCGGCCCGGCCATCACCGAGGGAGTCGAGCAGTTGGTGTGCGCGGTCGATCACGAGATCGAGCACCGGGCCAGGACCGGTCTCGATAGCGATCTCCGTGCGAAGGCTCGCAAGCACTGTGCCAACGAGAGTAGTGATCGCGATTACACAGTGCGACGCCCCCAGGTCTACGGCAAGCACCACGCGCGCGGTCGGGTTGAAGGCGAATCGTGACGGCGGACGGCCGCCGGATGACGCGGCCTCACCGACCGCGCTGACGAAACCGGATGCCAGGAGGGAATCGACTCGCATGGCAATCGTCGACCGTGCGAGACCGGTGAGCACAGCGAGCTCGGCCCTGGTGCGCGGAGTGCCGTCGAGGAGCAGTTGGAACAGGTCACCCGCGCGGGCGCCGGTCACCGCCGAGCCGGTGAACGCGCTCGATTCGGTGATGACCATGGTCTATTGATACCAGTTGCGCTTCGTGGTGTCACGCCAGCGATAGGTGTCGATCAACAATTATCTTTTGCTTGACTATCGCCAGAAGCAGCCCTAGTTTGTAAATCGTGTGTACGTATTCCTCCGTCCCAGGGTCGAACGCTTCACCGTGACCAGCAACGCTGCTCGATCCGAGGAGAACCAGTGCCAATGCCAATGACGCCCCCGCTTTCGCTCTACACCGTTCGTGAGGCCCTCGATGCGGACTTTGCCGGCACGATGCAGAGGGTGGCAGACATCGGGTTCACGCGCGTCGAGCCCTATGACTTCCTGGCTCGTGCCGATGCCCTCGCGGCCGGATTCGAGGCAACCGGCCTCACCGCGCCGAGCGCGCACTTCCGCTTCCTCGATGCCGAAAGCCTCGCCGGTGCCAGCCTCGATGACGTGTTCGCCACTGCCGCGCGTCTCGGCATCCCGACGGTGATCGATCCCTTCGTCGACCCGGCGAACTGGCTCATCTTGCCGTTGCCGACCGC
>ENA-OFDM01000598-OFDM01000598.1-metagenomes-genome-assembly--contig:-NODE-598-length-14535-cov-4.913467_pt1 | contig 14535 bp, 14 predicted proteins | sample MGYA00153385_OFDM01 | MGnify analysis MGYA00153385
CATTTCAGCACCAATACCCACGTCCTTCATTGCGGCAGTCATGCAACTCGTCCACTGGTCACGCTCGCTTGAGCCAATCGCAAACGGCAAATGCGCGCGCGCAATCGTGGATGGCCAAACGCATCGATGAAGACAGATGGCCCACCAAGCCAGCCAGTCAAGAACATCAACAGTTTTTCGCGCGAGCCGTGAAGCAATTCGGGATGCAATTTGCGAATACCGTAAAAATCCGGATCCTCATCCATCGAATCATAAAACCGCGTAAAAAGCGCGTGCGCGTGCGAGTAGCCATCGACAATGTTGCAGGGCGATAATTGTTGATTCGGCATGGCATTGATAATTGCCATGACCATATTTTACATTCGCTTAGCGCGCCACACGCGTAATGAATATCGCCCACTGGCATAATTGCAGCCATATGAAATCATCGAACCATAACAAAATCCTCGCGCTCAAAATTGATGTGGATACGCTACGCGGCACCCAGATCGGAGTACCCGCGCTGATAAGGGCGCTTAAAAAACATCAGGCCGACGCCACATTTTTATTCAGCTTGGGCCCGGACAACACCGGCCGAGCGATAAAACGCGTATTTCGCAAAGGCTTTTTAGGCAAAGTAAAACGCACATCCGCTGTCACACACTACGGCTTTCCCACGCTGCTTTACGGCACGCTACTACCCGGCCCCGACATCGGCAAACGCTGCGCTGATATTTTGCGAATCACCCGCGACGAAGGCTTCGAATGCGGCATTCACACTTGGGATCATGTGAAGTGGCAAGACGGCGTGATGAATGCGTCAGCTATGTGGACAAAAAGTGAAATGACTGCAGCACAAGATCGGTTTACAGACATCTATAAGGAACCCGCCAAAACGCATGGCGCGGCAGGCTGGCAGATGTCAAAGCACGCGCTTCGCCTCACGCAGTCGATGGGTTTTGATTATTGCTCTGACGGTCGAGCGGATCCTGCTTTGGCGACACCGCACTTTCCGGTGGTAAATGGCGAAATTATCGATTGCCCGCAAATCCCGACGAGCCTGCCGACGCTCGATGAATTGATCGGTATTGACGGAATAAGTGAAACCAACGTTGCAGCGCATTTGCTTAAAATGACCGAAATGGCACCGGCTAGTAATCATGTTTTCACTCTGCACGCCGAGCTTGAAGGCATGCGTTTATTGCCAGTGTTTGAGCAACTGCTGATTGGCTGGAAAGCCCAAGGCTATAAATTAATCTCAACACGAACAATTTTTGAAACTTTACGGCGAGATCACTTGCCTTATTTCAACGCAGTCCATGGCGAAATTGTCGGGCGGAGCGGCAGTTTGTTGCTGCAAGGCCCTGCTTTTTTACCAGAAATTGTTCAATCTGAAAATTAGCAAGAACGAATACTCAAACAACCTTGTCGCACTGTTACTGAATGCGTGGACCATGAGAGAAAGCCATCAAAGCAGTATCGAGCAACGAACCATTAAGACAAACCGATAATTCAGGAGCTCGCAAACCATGTCAAACCAAATCATCGCAGATTTTGAAGTCCCGGCAACAGGCAACCAGCGTTTTGCCAGCGCCGCATTCCGCGGGCATCCTTATATTCTTTATTTTTATCCAAAAGACGACACGCCTGGCTGCACCGTTGAGGGAGCGGATTTTCGTGACCGCTATGAAGAATTCAAAAAAGCCGGTTACATGGTGTTCGGCGTGTCGCGGGATTCGCTAAAGAGCCACGAGAGATTCAAGGCAAAGATGAGCTTTCCGTTTGAGCTGCTTGCAGATGAAGAAGAAACGCTTTGCAAACTATTCAATGTGATCAAAGAAAAAAATATGTACGGTAAAAAAGTGTTCGGCGTTGATCGCTCAACCTTCATTATCGGCAAGAATAATGAAGTCTTAAAGGAGTGGCGTGGCGTGAAAGTGGACGGCCATGTTGGCGAAGTATTGAGCGCCGCAAAATCCATGCAATAATCAAAATAGTATTTCCGGTTTGACCCAGAATAATCGCGAACGCAGACACGAATTGAGTACAACCTTAATATTAAATACCCTCTTGAGGCGACCGCCGCAAGAGGGTTTTTCGCTTATGAATCAAGCGATATTCTTCATCACCTGTTGACGTCCCACGCATTTACGAGAGGATCACGCTTTGGCTACCAAATCCAGAAAAGATGCAGTTGCGACTTCTGATAACGCCGCTTTGGCAAAATCGGCACAGCATAAAATGTTTGTGCTGGACACTAACGTGCTGATGCACGATCCCACATCATTATTCCGTTTTGAAGAGCACGACGTTTATCTGCCAATGATCACGTTGGAAGAACTGGATAACAACAAAAAAGGCATGACTGAAGTAGCCCGCAATGCGCGCCAAGCCAGCCGGTTTCTGGATGAAATTGTTTCCAGCCAGGAAGGCGAAATCGAAACCGGCATCCCGTTAAAAGAATTTGGCACACGCCAAGCCAGCGGTAGGCTGATGCTGCAAACACGGCCAATCACGCTCGATTTTCCGTCGGCGTTGCCGGACAGCGGCAAAGCTGACAACCAGATTTTGGCGGTAGCGCTTGACCTGCAACATCACCACCCCAAACGCAGCGTAGTGCTGGTGTCGAAAGACATCAATATGCGAATCAAAGCGCGTGCCATTGGCGTCTCGGCCGAAGATTACTTCAACGATAAAGTATTGGAAGACACCGATCTTTTGTACACCGGTGTGCGTGAATTGCCGAAAGATTTTTGGGACAAGCACGGCAAGGACATGGAATCGTGGCAGGAGCACGGTCGCACCATGTATCGCATCAAGGGGCCGTTGGTGGCGAGCATGCACATCAACGAATTCGTGTTTCAGGACGACGATAAACCGTTCTACGCAATGGTGGCAGCGCTCGACGGCAAAAGCGCGGTACTCAAAACGCTTAAAGATTACACGCACCAAAAAAACAATATTTGGGGGATCGTCGCCCGCAATCGCGAGCAAAATTTTGCGCTCAATGTGTTGATGGATCCCGATCTTGATTTCGTCACGCTGCTGGGCCAAGCAGGTACGGGCAAAACGCTGCTCACGCTCGCCGCAGCCTTGATGCAGACGCTCGAATTCAAGGTCTATTCCGAGATCATCATCACGCGCGTCACGGTGCCAGTAGGCGAAGACATCGGCTTCCTGCCGGGCACGGAAGAAGAGAAAATGAATCCGTGGATGGGCGCGCTGGAAGATAACCTTGACGTACTCAACAGCTCGGACGACGAGGCAGGTGATTGGGGTCGTGCCGCGACCCGCGATTTGATTCGTTCGCGAATCAAAGTGAAGTCGCTTAACTTCATGCGCGGGCGAACTTTCCTGAATAAATTCCTGATCATCGACGAAGCTCAAAACCTGACTCCCAAACAGATGAAAACTCTCATTACCCGCGCAGGCCCTGGCACCAAGGTTGTCTGCCTGGGCAATATTGCGCAGATCGATACGCCTTATTTGACGGAGGGCTCATCTGGGTTGACGTATGTCGTGGATCGATTCAAAGGCTGGAACCATTCAGGCCACATCACATTGCAGCGTGGTGAACGTTCTCGCTTAGCCGATCATGCAGCAGAAGTGTTGTAGCGCCTGTGCGTCAGCCGTCTCATAACGCATGATGAAAAGCACCACAATCGCGCTCGTGGCTACGTTCCTTGTGGCGAGCGAGATTGCGGTGATGCCTGTGGCGGTCACCCAGCCAGCCGAACCACTGGCTGAATCGGCTACCGCAGGACCATCGACTACGAAGCTACCCGACTCACCCGAGCGCCAGCAATTTAAGAAACTTTCCGAAGCCGCACTCGAAGAAGCCCAACTTGCATCGAAAAAACAAATTCGATCCGACTCACTGACTTTAGCGCGAGATTCAAACGTACCCAAACGTCCCGCAGCGGAAAACGTACAGCGTCTTGAGGAAATTCGTGTCTTTGGCAAAAGCGATCCAGAAGACTACGTTGCCCCGAAGCCCGCGCCGATGCTAGTTTTTAGAGCCTTGCTTGAACGACAGCGACCCATGACACCCAAAGAAATTGCACAAGCTGGCTTATGTTTTATTGGTCTTTGCAGCATCTATGCGCCGGACGGAGCGCCGATTGAAGATACACCAGAACAGCGCGCAGAACGTCGGAAAAATGCACCACCATCACAACTGCGCGGGACATTGTAGTGAACGTGAAAGTGGACGAGAAAGTAATGCGGACTCGAAATTGTCGCGTCTCAACCAATAGAGAAATACAGATTTAATTGCCGAGCCTATTCGACACACTGATTTAGAACATCACGCTTAACCAACATACTAAAAATTGAACCCCCCATGCTGGTCTCACCGAAATGAAACGTAGTTTTTACATAATTCTGGCCGCGCAATTTTTTTCTTCCCTCGCCGATAATGCGCTGCTAATTGCCGCGATTGCACTGCTCACCGAACTTGACGGGCCGGCATGGTTAACACCGATTTTAAAAATATTTTTCACCTTGTCGTACGTCCTACTTGCGCCGTTTGTGGGCCCGTTCGCCGATGCATGGCCCAAGGGCAAGGTAATGTTTGCCACCAATACCGTCAAGGCAATTGGCTGCCTCATCATGCTTTTCTATGCACTGATTGGCGAACTCGGAATAGATGAATATGTAGTGGTGCTGTTCGCCTACGGTGTCGTCGGGCTGGGTGCAGCGGCCTATGCACCCGCCAAATACGGCATCGTCACAGAATTGCTGCCGCCCGAAAAATTAGTCGTGGCGAATGCATGGCTAGAGGGGCTTACCGTATGCTCAGCGATCATTGGTTTCGTGCTTGGCGGACTGCTCATCAAGCCGCAAAACGCTGCGCGCCTGTTGCAATTTGACATGCCCTACATCGATACCGGCATCGACACGCCGGCTGAAGCCGCTATTGCGGTCATTATTTTTTTCTATGCGATTGCCGCGATTTTCAATATGTACATCGCTGATACAGGCGCTCGCTACGCCAGGCAAACCCAAAATCCGCTGCAATTATTCACTGAATTTGGCCATTGTTTTGTCACCCTCTGGCGCGATAAGCTGGGTCAAATTTCGCTAGGCGTCACCACCCTGCTGTGGGGCGCGGGGGCAACGCTGCAATTTATCGTGTTGCGCTGGGCGGAGAAAAGTCTGGGCATGGCGCTGGATAAAGCATCTGTTTTGCAGGGCATTTTTGCGTTCGGGATTGCGTTTGGAGCCGTTTTAGCCGCGCGCACGATTCCATTAAAAAAATCCCTGCGCGTGTTGCCCGCGGGTATCGCAATGGGCGGCTTGCTCATGATGATGACACTGGTGACCTACATGCCGCTGGTCTATGCATTAATGATTGCGGTAGGCGCCATGGCTGGGTTTTTTGTGGTGCCGATGAATGCGCTGCTGCAACATCGTGGCCACGTGCTGTTATCCGCCGGAAACTCAATCGCGGTACAAAATTTTAATGAAAACTTGTGCATTTTAGTAATGCTGTCGATCTACGCATTTATGCTTTCGATCGACGTCCACATCAACGTGGCCATTATTATCTTTGGCACGTTCATGTCCTCTGCGATCGGGCTGGTCAGTTGGAAGCATTATTACAACCAGCGCACATTTGGCGATTCGGAACACATCATCGGCATCGAAAAAGGTGAGACAGTAGAGCACTTTAATCAGCGTCCGCATTGAACGCCGCAGCTTATAGTCGTCGGCCTAAATTCGTCCTGGTTCGTCCTGATTCCTTCAGTATTGCTCGCGACTACCTTGGCATGCGTGAAATTCGTAATTCATCTTTGCTCTTTTCCAACTTCGATACCCATTTCGGGCCTCGCGCCAGTGCCACGCCCACGGCCAGTGCATCCACAATCGTCAAATGAACAATGCGCGACGTCATGGGGCTATAGACTTCCGGATCTTCATCTACTTCGGCATTAAGCGTGATGTGGGATATGGCTGAAAGCGGAGAATGTGGAATTGTGATCGCAATAACGGTAGCACCCGCCTCCCGCGCCAGCTCAGCACTCCGACATAATTCACGGGTACGGCCTGAGGCAGATATTGCGATCACTACGTCGCCTTTATTGAGCAATGGTGCAGATAAATTATTCATATGCGAATCCGAATAATGAATGGCCGGCATGCCAAGCCGGAAAAACTTGTATTGCGCGTCTTGTGCGACAACCGATGAGTTGCCCAGCCCGTAAAACTCAATGCGGGCAGCCTTGGTAAGCGCCCTGATAGCCGCATCCATTGCACGAATATCAAGCGCCTTGCCAACGCGCATGAGTGTGCCTGCGGCGCGATCAAATACCTTGGTGACAATATCACCAGGACGGTCATTTACGGTTACGTCGGCGTGCACATAAGGCACTCCGGGTGCAGAATCTGCCGCCAGGGTTTGTGCAAGTTTCAGCCGAAAATCAAGGTAGCCATTGAGCCCCAAAGACCGACAAAAGCGCACTACCGTCGGCTGCGAGACTGCAGCCTTCTTTGCAAGCAGGGCGATTGATGCATCAATCACCCACTGTGGGTGCTTCAACACCAGATCTGCGACCCGCTGCTCAGAGGCGGACAATCCAGACCGAAGGTTGCGCAATTTGGTAAGCATAGTAAGCGTGTTTCTCGACGAAGATGAGGTAATTTTGGAGCTGAAAGTGTAGCGAAATTACATATTACGGCAATTATCGGTAAGAACAATAGCTAGCGCTTGGCCAAAGTTTGGCAAAGCTGTTACTGAATAAATTATGTTACAAAATTACTACAAATATTTTTATTACGTAACTTTACTATATAATTGGTCTTTGATAAATGGAAACTAGGTGTTACCCATGAATCTTTTAAATCCCGTTGTGAAGCGCGTCACTGAGCGAATTCAGGTTAAAAGCACGATCAGCCGCGCAGCTTATCTTGCGCATATAGATCGTGCCGTCGCACACCGAAACGCAACGCGGCGTCAGGGCTTGTCTTGCAGCAATTTGGCGCATGTCGCCGCATCCGCTCCCGGTAACGACAAGATTTGGCTGGCGCAGACAAAAGTACCGAATATCGGCATTGTCACGTCATATAACGACATGCTTTCCGCGCATCAGCCCTACGTACGCTTTCCAGATTTGATCAAAAAAACTGCGCGTGAAAACGGCGCAACTGCGCAAGTGGCAGGAGGTGTTCCGGCGATGTGCGATGGCGTGACGCAAGGCCAGCTAGGGATGGAGCTGTCGCTGTTTTCGCGCGACATCATTGCGCAAGCGACCGCGATCTCACTTTCTCATGATGCATTCGATGCAGTATTGCTATTGGGTGTGTGCGACAAGATCGTGCCGGGGCTTTTAATTGGAGCCCTCGCCTTCGGAAATTTACCTGCGATATTTGTTCCGGCGGGGCCAATGGCATCCGGCCTCTCAAATTCAGAAAAAGCCGCAGTTCGGCAGCGCCACGCGCAAGGCCTCGCCACTCGCGATGAACTTTTGCAAGCGGAAATGAGCGCCTATCATGGCATCGGCACCTGCACGTTTTATGGCACCGCAAATAGTAATCAGCTCATGATGGAAGTCATGGGCTTACATGTACCGGGAGCAGCATTTGAACATCCTGATTCACCCCTGCGCGACGCGCTGACCGCTGAGGCAACGCGAAAAGTGCTGGCGCTCGCAGCGAACAGGTCGCGCTTGGCGGATGTCGTGGATGAACGTGCCGTCGTCAATGCGATTGTGGCGCTGCTGGCGTCTGGCGGATCTACAAATCATACGATTCATCTGGTGGCAATTGCCGCCGCGGCAGGCATCTTGATCGATTGGAATGATTTTGCCGAGCTGTCATCCGTGGTGCCACTTATGGCGCGCATCTATCCTAATGGTGATGCTGACATTAATATATTTCATGCGGCTGGCGGCACCGGCTACCTCATTCGTGAGCTATTGCATTCCGGATTTTTGCACTCTAACGTAAACACGGTTCTTGGCAGCGCAGACGGGCTGCATGCCTATGCACGCGATGCGAAGCTGTCTGGCACGGAGGTTGTTTGGAAAGACAGCAATGTCGCACCTGAACGTGCGAGCGGTCATCACGATGTATTGCGGCCCGCTGCAACCGCATTTTCGCCAGAAGGCGGGTTGCGCCTGGTAGCGGGAAATTTAGGCCGTGCCATTGTCAAAACATCGGCCGTCAAACCGCAACATCGCCGTGTGATGGCACCCGCCATCGTGTTTGAAACTCAAGAAGCATTGCTCATTGCCTTTAAAGCCGGCGAACTTAATCGCGATTTTGTCGCCATCGTAATCGGTCAGGGGCCGCGTGCGAATGGCATGCCGGAACTGCACAAATTGGTGCCGCCGCTTGGCGCGCTGCAAGACCAAGGCTTTAAAGTTGCCCTCGTCACCGATGGCCGCATGTCGGGTGCATCAGGTAAAGTCCCTGCCGCAATCCATGTATCGCCTGAAGTGATGCTTGACGGCCCCATTGGGCGCGTCAGAACCGGCGATATGATCACGCTTGATGCTGAAGCTGGTGTCCTGAGTGTTGATCTCGCCGAAGCTGAATTAAATCTGCGCAACGTGACCAAACCCATAATTGATCAGTACGGCATGGGTCGCGAATTATTCGCGGGTCAGCGCGACAGAGCGCTTACTGCGGAACAAGGTGCAGCGACATTTTCAATACATTACGCAGAGACAGTTTGATGGACGCTCAACAACTTTTAAACCTAGCGAAAACAGCGACCGTTATTCCCGTTATTGTTATTGGAAAAATTGACGATGCCGTACCACTCGCAAATGCCTTGGTGGCGGGCGGCCTCAATGTGCTTGAAGTAACGCTTCGAAGCGATGCGGCACTGGGCGCGATTCGTGACATCGCCGCAAACGTCAAAGACGCACACGTCGGTGCCGGTACGGTGCTGGATGGAGCGCAGTGGCAAGCCGCAGCGTTGGCAGGCGCTACCTTCATGGTCAGCCCTGGCTTCACAGAAAATATTGATCGCGTTGCCAAGCGCGGTGACATCCCGTGGTTACCAGGCGTCAGCAGTGCAGCCGACGTAATGCGCGCACGCGATGCGGGCTATACGTTTCAAAAGTTTTTCCCTGCCGAACAAGCTGGCGGCGTCCCGATGCTGGCAGCCTTCGGAGGACCGTTTAGCGATATCGTATTTTGTCCCACCGGCGGGATTGGCATAGCAAATGCACCTTCATACCTCGCATTAAAAAACGTGGTCTGTGTGGGCGGGTCGTGGGTCGTGCCACGTAATTTGATCGCAGCGAAAAACTGGCAGGCCATCACTGAGTTGGCTACGGCCGCACAAAAACTAAGTCACGGACAACAGGTGCGCGTTTAAAGAACTTTGGCAATTCACGCTTTGTACATTTGTCGTAGGTTACGAATAGTGATGTCTAGTTGTATGTTGACAATACTTAATTTTCTTTGGGTAAAATTTTATGACCCAAGCAAGTAAAACGTTGACATTTGCCAACGACTCCCGAAAGCTAAGTTCAGAATCAAATGGCGTTTACGGCATTCCTCATCTCGTCAGAATCGGACGCAATGGCAAAGTAGTCAACGTGCACCGTGGCTATTGTTAGGAGGGGTTTGGCGTAGTCGTTGCCAAGATCAACACAGCACTTGCAGCGCGTCATGAATCTAAATCTTGAGGTAAAGAATGTAGTGAAGCATCAAGCTGATGCGGCACATTAAAATCTAAAAAATTTAACGTCTGCATTTTTGCTGTTGCCCCTCTTAAGCAACACCTGGAGGCCCACAATAATGCGACCGTCACCCGTCAATATGCTTCCTAATATTCGCAAACACTGTGTGAAAAGCTTCCGCTGTGAGTCGCCGCGTATTGGTGTTGTAACGCGAGCAATGGTAGCTGTCAAATAGCGTACGGCCATTCGGTAAATTGTGAACCGCGGCGTGCGTAAATTTTGCGGTGCTGACTTTATAGCCCAGCGCGGTGAGTACCGCGTTATGCGCGATGGTTCCGAGCGCCACAATGCGGGTGTCAGTATTCAATCCCTCCAGCTCATTCTTCAAAAACCTGTTACATGTTTTGATCTCATCAGTGGTCGGTTTGTTGCCCGGCGGGAGACATTTTACGGCGTTTGATATTCGCGCACCAATAAGCTTTAAACCATCATTGACGTTGGCGGATATTGAATTTGAAGCGAAGCCAAATTTATACAGTGTTTCGTAAAGCAAGATACCAGCATGATCGCCCGTAAAAGGCCTGCCGGTGGCGTTTGCACCGTGCATGCCGGGGGCCAGACCGACCACCAGCAGCTTGGGCGAATCGGCACCGAATGGGGGAACAGGTTTGCAAAAATACGCGGGATATTCGGCTTTGACGTCATCCAAGAAAGTAGCCAGGCGAAGACATTGGCGGCAGCCAGCATCGTAGGCAAGGGCATTAGGCAATTGCATCATTTTTTTCTTCATATCTGCACAAGTTTCTGTGTGTTTCCGAGGCTGCAAAATAAAAAAGGTACGGAAATCCGTACCTTTTTTCTTGAATAAAATTTTCAACTAAACGCGCCGACGGTACTCACCGGTGCGCGTATCAACTTCAATTTTGTCACCATTTTCACAAAACAGCGGCACTGAAACCACGAAACCCGTACCTACTAGGGTAGCCGGCTTCATCACCTTGCCGGACGTGTCGCCGCGCACTGCCGGGTCGGTCGCGATTTCGCGCTCTAGCGAATTGGGTAGCTCAATGGAAATGGCTTTGCCATTGTAGAACGTCACTTCGCAAGCCATCGCATCCTGGAGATAGTTCATGGCATCGCCCATGCTTTCAGCTTCTACTTCATATTGGTTGTATTCGCCATCCATGAACACGTACATCGGGTCAGAGAAATACGAGTAGGACACTTCTTTTTTCTCGAGTTGAACAGTTTCAAATTTGTCGTCGGCCTTGTAAACCGTTTCCATGCCGGAAGCAGTTAACAAGTTCTTGAATTTCATTTTAACGACCGCTGCGCTGCGCCCGCCTTTGTTGTATTCGGCTTTTAGTACCACCATTGGGTCCTTGCCGATCATCACGACGTTTCCGGCGCGGAGTTCTTGGGCAAATTTCATCATAAGTTAAGCTTTCGAGCAGTTAGTGAATTCTGAATTCCGGCGATCTCGGCACTGATTCAGTAAATTAGCGTAGCGCCTGGCGTGCAATTATTGCCGAGTGTTTAGGGCAGCGACAGCGGCAGTATCGGCATCAGTTATTTACGGTTTTACGCTACAGTTTTATGCATAAAGCCCTCAATTTTAGCGCTTTTTTGCATAAAAGTCACCAGATTGGTCGCCAAATCAGGCTGTGCAGCAAGCTGATCAGCCCAGGCCCGTGCGTGCGAGTTGAGCACAGTGCAATGGCGCATAAATTCACGCCATGCTGGCGCGATTGCCACAGCATCTTCACTATTCCATGTGCGCCAGAGCTCTCGAACAGCGGCAGCGGCGGCGCTGTTTAAATCGGCGCAATAACGATCCAGAAAGGCGTTGAGCTTCGTTAAATGTGCGCCGTCGCTTGTGGGGTATATCTGCCAAACAAATGGCTTGGCGGCCCACTGCGTGCGCACAAACGAGTCTTCGCCGCGAATAAAGCAAACGTCCTGCGACCATAAGAGCCCATCAAATTCAGATTGCGGAACAAATGGCTGGATATTGACACTTAGACTGTCGGAAGACCGTAGACTTTTATCGTTCTGCCAGACCGTCGCATCTATACCAAGCTTGCCGTGTGGAATGGTAACGACCGCTTTGGCATTGGTGCACTCGATAGCATTTAGCAATTCCGGCAGCGCCGCATTCGCATAACCAAAAATCAACACCCGCAGCTCGTTTGCATGTTGCCGGGGCACGGTTAGTTGCGCCGCGTCACGCCTCAGGAAAAGATCGCGTTCGCGCAGTAATCCTCCCGTCCCACGCTCAAAACCGGGAAAGAAAAAATATTTGTTGAGCGCTAATTGTGGATGCGGTGAAGGTAATAGATGGTGCGCAATGACCCACGATTCTGCGCTGAGGTAATCAAGATTTATCCATACCGGCGCGACGCGGCGCAGCGTCATCGCATTTACATACTGTGGCGGCAGCGCGCACTGAAACGCCTCGATAACACAATCCGCGACCGCTAACGTTATATCGGTTATGTCGTCGCCAGGCCAGCCTCGAACCTCGACCCTTTCTACGATTTGCGATGATTGCAGTGGATCAAGCGCGGGTACCAGCACGGCAAGGCTGACAAGGTCATCCACGAATAAACGGGTTGTGATCTCAAACTCGTTGCCAAGCTGGTGCGCGAGACGCCATGTCACACCCACATCGCCAAAATTATCGATTACCCGGCAAAAAATATCGCAGGTCATATTCAGTTTGTGTTCAGCTGATATCGCACAAAACACGCTGCGTCACCCTAACAACGAGCGGTTGATTTAAACGATTTAAATTCCCGCTGCGGCTACAGTTTTTATTGCGGCCTGGTAATGCTGATTGTCAGCGAGCGATCCAAACAGGGAGCGGGCCCGCATGCGCACGAGATGTTGTGACCGCTCTGATGTCGGCTTGAATCCCGTGGCGGCTAAACCTGCCAGCAATTCATCACATCGCGCCGCATCGTTGCACAGTAAAACCATATCGCACCCGGCGCTGAAGGCGGCTTCCGCCCGCTCAACAACACCACCAGCCGCTGACGCACCTTCCATCGACAAATCATCGGAAAAAATAACGCCTTCAAAACCCAGCTGTGTGCGTAAAATTTCCTTCAACCATTTTGGCGAAAAACCAGCGGATTGAGCGTCTACCTGCTCATAAATCACGTGAGCGGGCATCACCGAATCCAGCTGTTTGGCGAGCGCTTTGAATGGCACTAAGTCGTCGCGCGCGATAGCGTCCATCATGCGTTCATCCCGCGGAACTTCATGGTGTGAATCGGCTTTTACAAATCCATGGCCCGGGTAATGTTTGCCGCATGACGCTACGCCAGCTTCGTGCAACCCCGCAATCAACTCGCCGGCTACGTTGGTGACTATTTCCGGATCACGACCAAATGCACGGTCACCAATCACACCACTCTCACCCCAATCCAAATCAAGCACGGGTGCGAAGCTGAAATCGATGCCGTGCGCGGATAATTCCGCCCCTATAATATGCCCCAAAGCCTTCGCCAGTGCTAGGCCTTGAGCCATATCATGCTGGTATTTTTGGCCTAGAACGCGCATCGGTGGAATAGTCGTGAAGCCCTCGCGGAAACGCTGCACACGGCCCCCTTCGTGATCAACTGCGATCAATAATGCGGGTTCGCGAATCGCGTGAATGCTGGCGGTAAGTTGTTTAAGTTGATCCGGAGATTGGTAGTTTCGCGCAAACAAAATAACCGCCCCCATCAGCGGATGCTGCAGACGCAAGATGTCCTCAGTCGTTAATTTAAGCCCCGCAACGTCGCCCACCACAGGACCCAACGGTATTTGTAAAGTCATATTCAAATTTAATTTAGTCAAGTTTCAATCACCACAAAAGCGATCGCGTGTTCAGATTCATCCGAAATAGAAATGTGCGAGTTTTTAACGTCACATTTGGCAAGTCGCTCGCTCAATGCGGTCGAGGGTTTGATGATCGGCTTGCCGCGTTCATCATGGGCAACCGCCACATCGTGCCAGCCGATTTCGGCGCCAATACCAGTACCAAATGCTTTCGAAAACGCCTCTTTCGCCGCAAAGCGTTTGGCCAGAAAGCGCGCGGGCTGTGCCGATTGGGCATATTCACCCACTTCAGTTTCATTCAAAATGCGATGCAAAAAGCGATCCCCAAATCGAAATAGCGCATCTTCAATTCGCTTGATGCTGACAATATCGGTGCCGATGCCGTAGATCATTTGCAGCCTTCGACAATCGCTGCCTGATAACGCTTCACGGTCGCGGCAAGCCCCAGCTCGAGCGCATCCGCGATCAGCGCGTGGCCAATGGAGACTTCCCGCACGTGCGGCACATTGTGCAAAAAAGTGGGCAGGTTAGCCAGATTCAAATCGTGCCCTGCGTTCACACCTAGGCCCAGCTCATTCGCGACTGTTGCGGCATCCGCAAATTGTTTCAATAAGACCGCTTGATCATCCGTGCCAAACGCCTGCGCATACGGCTCGGTATAAAGTTCGATCCGATCTGCGCCGATATTTTTAGCTTGGCGAATTCCCTCAAGCCCAGCGTCCATAAACAAACTCACGCGAACGCCGAGCGCTTTTAGCTCATCAATAATAGGTTCGAGACGTTCGTTATCGCGCGGCAAATCCCAGCCGTGATCGGAGGTAAATTGTCCCGATTCATCGGGCACTAGGGTGCACTGGTGCGGGCGCACATCGCGCACAAATTCAAGCAAATTATGAAATGGGTTGCCCTCAATGTTGTATTCCACGCCAGGCCATTCGCGCAACAAATTCGCAAGATCACGCACATCATCCGAGCGCATATGGCGACCATCAGGCCGTGGATGTACTGTAATGCCATTTGCACCCGCCTTCAATGCAATTGTTGCGGCGCGGGTGACGCTGGGAATACCCAGAGCACGAGTATTGCGCAACAACGC
>ENA-OFDM01000601-OFDM01000601.1-metagenomes-genome-assembly--contig:-NODE-601-length-14450-cov-6.701702_pt1 | contig 14450 bp, 12 predicted proteins | sample MGYA00153385_OFDM01 | MGnify analysis MGYA00153385
AATTCGGACCATTGCACAAATGTTCGTTTATGCAACGATGAGCACCTCTAATGATTAAGTGGTAGTAGCCGTTAACTCAGGGTACAGGGCGAAAGTGCTGAAAGGATCTATTTGCAATGCTTTAAGGCACTATCAGATAAGATTTGAGAACGCTTAAGTGCATTTACCGTTCCGTTGCTCCCCAGACCCCTTGTCCGTTAAAGCGAGGTTTGATTACCAACACACACACCTCTAGAACACACCTCGGCGCTTGTCTCAAATTGAGATTTGCTGTCTCAAAAGCGGTCTGGGCTAAACTCGGACTGAATTCTATTCTTGTAGTACGCTGTAACCTCGAAAACTCGTGAGACTGATGAACGATCGCACAGAGCCAGGAAATGACTGATCTGCTTGACTCCGCAACGCTTGCCGTTCAGTCTCATTTCCTGGGACTTCTGCAACCTCCGCAGTTAACCAATGCTTTGCTAATCAGAAGTGGCTTTGCCCGAGACCAACAATTAGCAGTACTTTCGAGCCTTCGTAGCATAAAATCATACTACCTCTGCTCAATTCCGTGTGGGTGTGGTAGGTAGCTAATATTGAGCTGGGATTGACCTCGGTGCGGGGAGTGATGCTACTAGTCGAGCATAGCGTTGGGGCAAGAACCCCCTCAGTAGAGGTGTTAGAGTTGGACGCTGATGCCTTTGCTCGGACCGAAGAGGCGAGGAGAAGCAATTCTGAGCTAAAGAAAGGCATCAACCTTAGCGGAAAGAATTCTGTTATCTACTTGTGCAAGACTAATGACTGAAACACAGACCAAGACCCGGAACGGCAGATCCAAGGCTGATGCTAACGGCGGCACCGAGAAATCGATGGAGTCGTGGATTTGGGCTGCGGCTTGTTCGATTCGGGGCGCACAGGAAGCCGCGAAGTATAAGGACTTCATTCTGCCGCTGATATTCGTGAAGCGCCTTTGTGATGTGTTTGACGATGAGCTGAACCGGATTGCCAAGAAGGTGAAGACCCGTGAAAAGGCGTTCCGCATGGTCAAGGCGGATAAGAAGTTGGTGCGGTTTTATTTGCCGCTTCAACCGGAAGAACCGGAGCAGCCCGTGTGGTCAGTGATTCGTCAGCTTACAGACAAAATCGGGGAGTAGTGGTCTAGACATGGGAATGGGTTGCCCAGAAGGCTTTGTCGGACTGAATCCTGCGATTCAAATCCCCATGTCTAGCGCACCACCCTTTCGAGGTCGTCCCCCCAAGTGGCCTCTAGCCCGTGCTGCCTGGTTTCCAATGCAATCCTTTACTGGAATACCATCAAAATCAATGAAATCGTTGAAAGCCTGAGAGCACAAAAGGAGATGATTGAGGATGAAACCCTATCTCACATTTCTCTGCTGCCCTTCAGGCATGTAGTTCCCAATGGAACCTATTTCATTGATGATCTATAGCTGAAAGCACTACACAATAGGGCTTTCACTATCGGCTCAATTCATAACCGTAGGTTTCTGTTCAAATGCGCGCACTGGTCCCAATAGCGCGTAATCGTCGGACGCACAATCTTGAGAATATCTTCTTCAGACGTGAAATGAATCCCGTGAGCATGACGTTCGCTACTGTTGCTTTTGCCGATCGCCGACTCAAAGATGTTGCCAAAAATCGACGGACGCACCTTTTTCGGGGTTGAGCCGACATACGACCCATTTAGTGCAACAAAGGGCTGAAAGCGTGATTTTTCCGTTGAGAAATGAAGCTTTCAGCCCTATTTGATGTTTGATCTAGAAACCTTACATAGCAAGACTCATAGACCCATCTTGCACTTTTTTGAGCTTATGTCGGCTTGACCCCAATACGGTCGTACAAGACCTGGTTAAATCCGCTATATTATTTCAGTCACGGCTAGAAAGGTTTTTATGTTTTTAGCGAGAATCTGACCAAGGTTGCAGAAAACCTTCCTTCATCCGGTTCGCTTGCCCTCGAAGTTGTGGCACTTGGCTCTTTGGATAATTGTTTGGAATAGAGGGCAAAAGCGGTTGAAAAGCATCAGCGACATTCAGCTGTAGTGTACTAATCAGATCACCATGATCCATTTGGAAATCATCGGCATTGATTGTGTCTAGCAGTGCCTTTGTGAGCAGACCATGTCCATTTATTTCGTAGGAGAGTTCCCAGAATCGACAGCCGGAAATAAGGGTCATCTTAGCCAGATCCACAAAGATTTGGCTTGGATCCTCCTCGCACATGAGATGTCCACCTTCTACCACCTGAACTTCGCTGACGTTATTGCTACAGATATCTGTATTCGATGGAACCGAAATTCCAACTGGAATCCAGGTATTCATAAAGTTCTGAATTCGTTGGGTTAAATCATTGCCCAGTGCTAGAGACTTGTACTTTGAAACAGCATCGGTTTCTTGATCCATACCACCGGAATGGCACGAATCTGAAATAACAGTGAAGTTTACAGCAGATTGTTCTAGCTGATTTGCAATTGAGAAAAGGTCTTTATCAGTCAAAAACGGTCGTGTTGCTGTACACATTGATTCGTAAAAACGTTCACAACTTGGGTTAGTTGGATCATCTGCTTCGAGCGAACCATGTCCTGAGAAGTAGAAACAAGCAACATCACCGGGTTCACTATCGTTTACCATACCCTTCAATGCTGCCATCACGCCTGAGCGTGTTGCCGCTTTATCTGTCAGCAGTACAATGTTCGAAGCATCGAAGCCTAGAGATGGTATCAGATCAACAACACTCTTTGCATCTGCGACACAGCAGTTTAGATTAGAGTTACCCGTCGCATCAATTCCTGTGTAATTATTGATGCCGACAACAACAGCACGTTTAGTCATTGTATTTTCTTCCTAATTAAATTCTGGGGACACTTCTATGGGTGGGGATTGGGAGGCAGTTCAGGCATTTTTTGCAAGAGCCAACCAATGATCTGTAGCCCTGGATGAGAAAGCTTGTTGGTGACGATTTGTGCGTCTACTTTGAAGGGGCCGAAATTAGTTGCAGCAGAAGCATTGGTCAAATCTTCACTTTCCCAATTCGCTTCAATGTTTAGATTTTGGAGCGCCACGAACCCGATCGGCAGTAGAGGCAAGCTACCAGCTATTCCTTGCGCCGACATTTGACCTTTTGAGACATTTGGGAGACACCAGGTTCTTTCATTAATAAAAGCATCCACATACCAGGGACGGCGAATATGAACTAGGCAATAGTCGAAGGCAATTGATACGCTACTGGTCTTGACGGTTTGTGTGGGAGCTTCCTGTCCTAGATATTGACCAACAATCAGCCGTTGGCTCACATCAAGCTGGTGATATTGCTGAAGGTAAGTATTGTGCAAAGCCACACCGCTCAATTCATCGGTGCTTACCTGGTTAGCAAGAGGCGAGGTGACCCGTGCTACTTGCTCCAAATTAATGCGGCTGATTTGGTTGGGAAAAAGCGGTGCGGCCCGTGCAATTTGCCCAATGTCAACCCGACTGACGTGATCGGAAACAGGTAAGTCAACCCGTCGCACTTGTCCCAAATCAACCCGGTTGACCTGATCGACAACCGAATTCGCTTTGATTTTGAGAACGCGATCAGCGACATCTACCTTCGAGTCTTCAGTCCCTGCTTCAGATAACTGGAGCACTTTTCGCATCGTGACATCACTCAGTTTCAACCGCCATAATGGTTCAGACGAGCCGGGATTTATTTCTGAACTCGTTTCTGTGACTTGGAAAGAGTGGCTTGTCCAGACTTCATTCTTCGATCGGTCATACCAATCCTCTGGGGTTGCTAACGATGGCTTGTACTGAAGCATTAAACCCGATAATGATTCAGCTTTTACATTCCCCCAGATCTTTAGAGATTCTGCCTTCAACGCACTGAAGGAACTAATCATCTCCTGCTTTGTGGCATCATCCATCTCATTGGGAAGATAGGGAAGGGATGCCGAGAGGAGACGAAAGAAGTAGGCTTGATCGATCGAGTCATCGGACAACAGGACGTTCAACCCATTGCTACTCTCAATCGGGATGTGATTTACAAGGTCAGAAACCTTCTCTATCGCTAAACCTGGTAAATAGCCAAGCTCAGGGTTAGCTGGGTTGAGAAAATCTTGATCAGACAGGACAGAGCCATATTGATCAAAGCGGAACAGAATTGGACTTCCAGCCTCTGTTTGAAATTGACTCAAGAAGAAATCCGTCAAGGGCTGGTGAATCGATGCGAGTGAGATCGTCACTGGTTTCTGCCTCCTAATAGGCTGATACTGAGTTGCATGGGAGGTTGCCTGGACGCTTGCAACCTCCCGTCGATCGATTACTGGGTCGGTTTGGTCAAAAACTCAGATGAATCATGTCCAGGAGATGCAGGATTGATCGTAGAGACATAGCCGAGTAATTGAATTCCAGGAGACCTCAGGCCTTCCCCATCAGCATCCGCTTCAAAGTTCCGCTGCTCATCATGGTGATCGTAATGTCCTCGAACCGCGAAAGGTCCCCAACCCACCGAGGTAGATGCGGAGGTTGTTTCAGAATGAGCATCCCAGTCTGCTTGAAAGGTACTCCATTTAATCGATAGGTCTTTGATCAAGATCAGACTCGTGACGATCGAAGGTAGAAACGTCGGTTCAATGGCATTTTGAGGAAGCTCTTGTGCCATTGTTCCAGTCGAGATGCAATTCTTCTTGTAGTCTCCCATGAGGAACCAATTATGCAGGTTTAACAAGGAAGTATCCAACCACGGACGCTTAATGTCTACTGCACAATACTTAAATGAGACTTCTAAATCATTGGACTGAATATCCAACGAGCTTTGCTGCTCAGCATGATTAAACGATGCGTTAGCAGACCAGAAGCCCACATTAAAGCCGCCACCGCCGCCATATGAAGTTGAAGAGGATTGGTAATGGCTCTCACTGTGGGCGTCGGAGCTAGTGTACTCCGTCCAACCATCGTCGTTATCTCGGTCATACCAGGTATTGGGCAGCATGATGGTGTATGGGATTTCGCCAACACTCTGAAATTCGTTGAGGCTGTTAATGAATCGTTTCTTCGCCCGTCCAATCAAGGCGATCGCAGGATCAGTTCCTTGCGCGGCTAGGGTTGCGATCGCGTTTTCAATTTCCTCTTTAAAGCCAAAGCCAACCCAGCGATCCATTGCTTCGTCTGCGTCGTCATGAAAAGACGTACCTTCAATGGGCCAGTTTTGAAGCTTCATGGGATCGGTGAAGACAGCCGCGTAAGCCCTGTGCCAAGCTTTGATCTTGCTCTTATATTCGTCTTCGTATCGCATGTAGGCTTCAAAGTGCGGGGTTGGGTTGCCATCTTTATCCATCATTGTTGCCCGCGCTGCTTCGTATGCGGCTTTCAGTTCAGGCTTCAAAACTGAATCAGTCGGGATACCATTTGCGCCGGTGATGATCGCCCACCAAGAGTCACTCAATTTGCTTGACCCCGGCATGACAGAATACTGAGGGTTCATTCTAAGCTTGTCGTCCACAAGCAGAAAAGTATTCAGGTAGGACTGCATCGATTTTGCGATATTGGCAACAAAAATGCTCTTCTCGTCCATCGATCCGCTAGCCGTTTTCGGAGCATCTTTTGGATCAGACGGGTCTTTCTGCGGAATATTCTGCTGGAGGTTGGTACCGAGGGGTGACCAAGGATTCGCAAAATCCTCTTTATGAATTGGCAAACCAACCGGGCGGAAAGAGGCGAAGTAGCCTTCCTGCATTTTGTTAGTTTGTGGATCGAGACTGACAACTCTGAGTTCTAAATCTTTGAGGATTTTAAAAACGTCTGGCATGATTTGATTCTCCTTAGGGGTGGTTGAATAGACTATCGACGCTGGTAACTTCGTTTTTAGAAGTTCGGTTTAACGCCTAATTTAGGCGTTAGAATCTAGGGCTGATAGAGTTGCGATCGCAGTTTCAATTTCCTGCTTGAACCCTAAGCTCACCCAACGATCCATTGCTTGATTAATGTCGTCTCCGTAGGACTTTCCTGCGATCGGCCAGTTCTGGAACTTCATTGGATCCTTTAAGGCATCAGCGTAGGCATCATCCCGTGCTTTAACTCTGTTCTTGTACTCGTTCTCAAAACGGATATAGGCTTGGTGGTGCGGGGTTGGATTACCATCTTGATCCATTAATTTTGCCTGCGCTGCTGTGTACGTCTGCTGTGCAATCGAGTCAGATGACATAGAGCCGCTCCTATCTTTCTCTAAGTGATTCAATCGGATAGCAACTCAAAGAACTTCTTCTCCCAAAGTAGAATGCTTGAGCAGGCTTCGGTGGTACCCGTGAGGGTAGTATTGTCCTAAGTACAGGACAAAAAATGGAAAACGGGAGGACGAACTCTGCTAAAACGCAAATGCAGCAAAGTTCACATTGACTTCCGTGTCATAGAGCACGTTCAGTGGGGGCAAGCTTTGGCTGTCAGCATACTCAAAGAGACGCTGGCGGCGGGCAACAAGATCCGTGCGGTCGGTAGCCAGCCATTTGTAATGCCACGCCGCTAAAAGTGCGCTGGAGATTGCGACATCAAGCGCAGCCCACACCCAAGCTTGTCGAGGTGGTGACCAGTCCTTCACACGAATCAATCCGTTGAGTGCATGTCGATGAGCTAATCCTGGCGTTTCCCCTTCAAAATAGCGGGCAAGTTCCCGTCCAGTTTGTACGAGAGGCTCGTCGAGACGAATTGTTCTGACTACGGCACCTAACGGCGGCGGCGCGAACTTAATCGTTTTAGAAGAGATCGTCAAGTCCCCGCCAGTGAGAAATACGCTCATCGGCTTGCGCTCGCGCCCGGGGGGTCCACCGACTAACGCATTCGCATCGCCCCGTAATGATTCTAACTCGCGTAGTTCTGCGATTTCGGCATCTATAATCGCTTGACCCTCTGGCGTACCAGAATCAGGGTAGGGGGGAAAGAAGTTAGGACTGTTAGGATCATCAGTTCCCGCCTCCCTGAGGTCGTCTAGCGAAACAATGCGTGGTTGAGAACACCGATTCCAAAAACTTGCTTTAGGTTCAACTTGTGGTCCAGATAACTTATACTCGGCAACCATTGCTTTCTCCTTGTATGGGGGAATTCCAGACTTGCTTCTTCCAATAGAAGCACTCACACTCACGCCGCACTGTCCCTGCAAGTGCAAGGCTCACGGTACTGGACTGCTAATGAATGAGGCAACCAGTAAACCCGTTTGTGGGCAGCCATTTTAGAGATTCGAGCTTTGATTACCTGAAATCTCCGTCTGGCAAAGGTCTCAGGACATGGTTCAAATGACTTGTTTCTCTACTGATGCACTGAATTCAATATATTTCGGGGGAATTCCCCGATGCAAAGGTTAGCGCTGGGGTTTGGAAAGATTGTAGGAGCAGGTGTATGAGTAATTAAGGGAATTTGCTAGAGTTAGGGGATTCCCCTAACTTTCTTAAGACTTTGGGTGACCTCTATGGCAAGGGCAAGTTATGGACCGCAAGCGCAAAAGCAGGCTAGTTGTTTGCTAGCGGCACTGTTGACGTATGCTAATGACGAATTAGAGGATCGCTATCATCTCAAAATTGAATGCAACTGGCAGCTAAAGAACCAACTCATTGTTAAGACAACAGTGAGATATTTAGAGTCTCTGGTCAGTCAAGTTTTTAAAGGCGAAAAATTAACAAGTGAACAAATTAAAGAATCACTCAAGCGGTATAAGGAGTTCTTGGAGATTCTCGATGATCACCGCATGAAAACTCAAGGCTCCGATGACTGGCACTTCACCCTGAAATTGTGGTTTGGACGGCATGAAAAGGCTGCAAATCTTCAACGTTTTGCTGAAGAGTGGGAGCGCTGTCGATCAGAAAAGCTCGGACAAGTGACAGAGGAAGCTGCTAAATTCCAGCCAGGGACAGAACCACTGAGGGAGGCTTCAGAGCTTGAGCGCCTAGTCCAGTCAATCCGGAAGAAAGTTTACGATAATCTCCAAGTTCGCTGTGGCACCATGCGCGTATTGGATATGTCTCAGCCGATTAGATTAGATGCGATTTACACCACAGTCAGTATCTATGAGTCCATTAGTGCAAGGCAAAGACGGGGATTAACAGATTTATTGCAACAATTTAGCATTGAAGATTTCAGTTGCTTGAACCAACAGGAAACGCGGATTTCGGGCTTGACGGCTGTAGAGCAGTACTCGAAATTGATGATTCTTGGGAAGCCTGGCGCTGGCAAGACAGTGTTTCTCAAGTGGCTCGCTATCCAGTGCAACAGCGGGCATCTGTGGGCAGATTTAATTCCAGTGTTCATTACTGTGAAGGCTTTTGCCGAAGCTAAAGGTCAACCGGGTTTATTTGGTTACATTCATCAGTATTGGGACGATAGCGGAGTGCTCCTTATGCAAGTAGAAACACTACTAAAACAGGGTCGAGCCTTGATTCTTCTCGATGGACTGGATGAGGTTAGAGAGATAGACTATAACCGGGTCTTACAGGAGATCCGTGAGTTCTCTACCCAATTTCATACCTGTCGGTTTGTCATGACCTGCCGCATTGCTGCCCAAGAGTACACGTTTGAGCAATTTACAGAGGTCGAGATTGCTGACTTTGACAATCAGCAGATGACTGCTTTTGTGGCTCAGTGGTTTGAAGCCAAGAACATCCCCGAGAAGGCGGCGCGCTTCCTGGAGAAGTTACACAACAACCAACGCATTCAGGACCTAGCGACGAATCCGTTGCTGTTAACCCTCTTGTGTCTGGTGTTTCAAGCGTCTGCTGATTTTCCCTCCAATCGTTCCGAGATTTACCGCGAAGGGTTGAAAGTACTGCTTAGGACGTGGGATGCCAGACGCAATATCGAACGGGATGGATGCCATCAACGGCGTGAACCTCATCTAGATATGTCGCCTCAGCGCCAAGAAGCCTTGCTGAGTCAAATCGCCTTTACGACCTTTGAACGCGGTGATTATTTCTTTAAACAACAAGCTGTTGAACAGTACATTGCTGAATTCCTTCGCACCCTAACTACTCTTGATGACAAGCAAAAACCTTTGGAAATAGACAGCGAAGCTGTATTGAAGTCGATTGAAGCTCAGAATGGTCTCTTAGTAGAACGGGCCCGAGGCATTTACTCTTTCGCTCACCTCACCTTTCACGAATACTTCACCGCTAGAAAGATTACTAGCAGCTCTGCACCTCAGTTGGAAGAGGCACTGCATGCTTTAGCAAAACACGTCACTGAGAAGGAGTGGCACGAGGTCTTTCTATTAACTGTAAGCATGTTGCAAAGTGCAGACGCTTTGCTACATACGATGAAAGCTCAAATTGACGGACTCTTGTCTTCTGATGCAGAACTTCAGCAGTTTCTCATTTGGCTAAACGGAAGAGCTATCTCCGCAGCGAATAATCCTACAAAAGATGGACTCAACTACAAGCCCGCTATAGTCAGGGCCTATCACTCCTTCTTGGTTATTGATAGCGTCAGCATCAAAGAGAGTGCGATTGCCATTGCCAGTGCCATCAATCGCACAAGTATGATTGATAACAGTGTCTTGGATACTTCTAGCGCCAGCGATACTGAGCAAGTTGTAGCCAGCGTAATTTCCAGTGCCAACGACAATGAGAGAGCCATTGGGATCGCTATTGTCATTTCTAGCTCTATAGGTAGTAAGCTTCAAACAGCTGTAGAAAGAACCGGCATTGTTTCAATCGTCATGGATAAAGCTATCGTCCAGACCTCAGATCCTGAACTAAGACGATCCTTGCAAGACCTTAAAAGGCAACTTCCCGATCTAAGAAGCGACCCACTAGTTCTTAGCCAATGGTGGCAGGATTATGGTCACACTTGGACTAATCAACTTAGGGATGCACAGATCCGATTCCAAAATCTTGTATACGATTATCGGTTCAGCGAGTCACAAAGAACCTTGTTGGATCAGTACTATAGGGCTAATCTCTTGCTAATAAATTGCCTTAATAGCGATTGCAATGTTAGTCAAGCAGTACGAGATGAACTTGAGGCAACTCTACTATCGCCTTTGTAGGGGTTTGAGTATCATCCGATGCTGTTGGGGTTGAATTAAACTCAACCCCAACAGCATTCATCCTGGTGATGGCTTGGCTGTATAGGCTCCGTTGTTGCCAGAAGTCACATCTTGGAAAGAACCTGTCCCAACGAGGGAACCGTAGAGCAGTGGGTTGAGAAGAATCCCAATGGAAGACAGATTGCGAACAAAGCCCGATCGCGAAAACTCTGAAACCCATTCTCAAACAACTGGGTCAATTCTTCGTCCGTAAGAATCTTCGCTTATCCATGCCCCTTCACTTTCGCACTTGCTTCCAAATCCCCTAAATCAATCTCGAAGCTAATCATCTGCGCAAAATTAAACCCCACCCCGACCTTAACCTGACAAAACACTAAATTGTCAGGCTGGGCGTTGAAAGTACTGAATTTTCGTACTCGGTTGCCCCAGCAACCTAGCAACCCATCCCCACTTTCTAGCCAGCCAAAATACCAGAACCTCGTAAAATCAGGGTCGATCGCGTTACTGTCCTGTGTCCTGTAGGAGGTATCTAAAGTATCCTAAAGGACAGATAATGCTCTAAAAATGGAGCTTAAGTTACTCACTATCCGATCGCATCACCCGCCAGGACGATCGCCCACCAATTTTGCCCACGCGCTCAAAGTACCAGCCCCCACGATCGAAATCTTCTGTAGGCAGAGACTTTTTCCCAAAAATTTCCCTCAGTTGAGCCAAATCCACAAGCTCCTAAGAAACTAATCTGGTTTCCAGAAAATGGAATATTGATTCTGGTTTCCAGAAAAAGTATCATACCCCCAGCCCTCTATCACATTCCCCCATGGCTCGTAAACTTGCCGTATTCAATATGAAGGGCGGGGTCGGAAAGTCAACAACCACCTACAACCTAGCTGCCGGACTGGTCAAGTTCTATCAGCAACGAGTGCTCCTGATCGATATTGACCCCCAAGGCAATTCTGCCGCTGCCCTCGGCATCCCAATTTGGCAACTCAAGACCCAACTTAAGGATGTCCTTCAGCGCCAGATCACACTGAAGGCCACAATCATATCTACACCCTCCGGCGTCGATGTGGTTCCCTCCAATATCCTGCTCGCTGAAGAAGAAATTCCGATTTCGGGGCTACCCGGTCGAGAACTCCTGTTACGGAAAGCGATCGCCTCCATCGAGGACCAATACGATTTCATTCTCATCGACTGCCCGCCAAACGTCGGAGTGTTTGCTGTAAATGCCTTAATGAGTGCAGAACAAGTCATCATTCCAGTCGATATGAGCTACCTAGGTCTGCTCGGGATTCAAGGGATTGAACGAGCCTTAAGTTTGGTCAGGGAGCATCTAGACCATCCGATCGAAATCGCCGGGGCACTCGCAACCCGCTACGACAAGCGCAACAATCTCAGTCGGGAAGTCCTGTCCTCATTGCAAGAGCATTTCGGCGATCGGATGTTTGCAACCCTAATCCCCGAAACCGTCAAACTCCGCGAGGCACCCAGCCACAAACAATCTATTTTTGACTATGACCCCAATGGATCCGGGGCAAAAGCTTATCAATCGTTGGTTAATGAGGTAATGGCACGATGACTGCTAAGAAAAAATCAGGACTCGGCACTAATCCCTTAGCCGTAGAAACCAGCAGTAAGGGCATCTTTCAAAAAACAGAGGAGATTCCAGAAAATGGAAACCAGATTCCAGAAAATGGAAACCAGGAAAATTACAGAACGATCGAGGCTCTAGCTCACACCACAAGTCACACCGCCAAGTCTAATCCAATGACCAAAATGGAATTCTTAGCAGAGGACCAAGACCTCGATAAAGTAACCCTACGAATTTCGATCGAGTTGAATGACTGGCTTGATGATTTACTGAAACAGGGCAAGCGAAACCATGGACAGAAAATAGCGAAAGAAGTTTGGGTTCAAGCCGCATTGGAGTTATTCAAAGCAATGCCCGTGGATTGGACAGAGATTCAGTCCGTGGAGCAGATGCGGGAAAGATTAAATTTCCTGGAATCCAGTTTCCAGAAACCAGAAAATTGAATCCAGATCTCACGAGAAGTCCGTTTGGCTGCGGTTCACAGTCCGACTTAGTCTTTATTCGGAAGGCGCTTGCGGAAGTCCAGCGATCGAATCCTCCGCCAAAAGATCGCCTGAGACCTCCGCGACGCTATCCCCCAGCACAATTTCCCCGCGTCCCACCGCATCAATGAAAGCCGATCGGCTCATGCCATGCTGATCAGCCATCTTCTTCCAATTTTCCCATGCAAGATCACTGACATAAATCGTGTGATCTTTGCCCGTAACACTGCGATTTAAATAACTGTATCCCGCTTTCCGTCCCAAGTCTGCGCTCTGTGCAAATAGCTTGTTCATAATACCCGTGGACTTATTCTTTAACTACCCGTGCAATTAAACCCATTGTACGCTATAACTACCTGTGTAGTTATAAGGTGATTTGCCCAAACACCATGAACATATCCACTCTAAACTTAGGCTTACCCTTCATTAGGCGTAGCCCCATGGAACCCATCACCCAGCGCTGGCATCAACTCACCTCGCGCATCCAAAATGCGATCGTTTTCATCCGTAAGGCGTGGCAGTGGGTTGGGATTCTCTGGACCGCACATTTAGGCATTCAGGGATACGAGAACGACCCAGAGCAATTGGTAGAACTCTGGCTAGTCAATTACGAAAGCGCTTTTAAACAGGGAGAAATCCCCCTAGTGGTCGCCGCTTTGATGTTTTTAAAGCCTGAGATTCTGAGAGATTGGCTGGATTCCTACATTCCAGGCGAAGCAACCTACACCCACCCCGAACAACTTGAATCCTTTGGAGAAACTTATGGGAGCCTTATCCGACAGAACCAAGAAATCAGCGAGAACCCCCAAAGCCGTATCCCCAGTGCGGGAAGTGCAGGTTAAGGAAAATAAGCGCTTTGCTAAAGAATGCAAGGATCACGGCTGTGATAAGGATGGCATCGCGGCGGCAAGCGGGGAAGTCAATCGAAAAACGTACACCGTGACCCCAGCCGGAACCCCCGATAAGTGGTCTGAAGAGGAACAACAGCGGCAGGCGATCGCTAAGAGGAAAGCATCAGACGATATTGTTGCGATCGGACCTCAAGGGACTCGCGAGGTCGTCAAAGTCGCTGGAGATGCAGCGAAAGAGGCGAAACATCTAATTCATGATCATGGAGTTGATACGATTTGGGATTTCTTCTTTGGGAAGAAGACTGGACCCGTCGAGGAACCCACGATCGAAGCTTCTACTGACGAACCCGAGTTTCTAACCCGCGCTGAACAAATCCGCCGTGAAGAAGCTGCACTAAAGGAAAGTCTAAAGAGCAGCGGTGGCAGTGGCGGAGGTGATGCGATCGAAGCTGACCCACCTGAAGAAAAGCCGTTTAAGTTCTTTGTATTCTTCTAGTTTCTGAAACCTTTCTGAAACCTTTCTGAAACACTTTCTAATTCTAAAAGCCTTGATATATCTAGTTTTCAAGGCTTTTATGAATCACCAAAGCATTACGTTCTGAAACCATTCTGAAAATTTAGGGAAACACGATGCAAACCGTTTCTGAATTTGCCGTTAGCGTTGGCTATACGGTGCAAGCTGTCAATGCAAAAATTAGAAAGCTAGAGCTGATTCTAGAACCCGATCCGATCGACAATCGCAAGCGTCTTCTCTCACCCGCCCAATGTGAGCTACTCCGATCGTACTTCCCAAGCAAAGCAGGTGAAACCACGCCTGTAAACACGCCCCCCGTCTACGTTGAATATCAACGTCCCGTAGAAGTGGGTTTGGTGTTAGCGGAACGATCGGTTTCGATCGGAGAAATCAGCTACCAGCACCAAGCACCGACCAATAATCCTGTATTACAACTGTTACAGCAACGATTAAGCGATCGGAGAACGGCCAATGCTTCAAACTTAACGAAGCTGCAATCTTTCACGGCTGCAAACGCTGAGACTCAAGCGACGATTGAGGCTGTAGAACAGTTGGATGCGATCGAGTCAGGGGAACAGAAAGCCGATCGCCTGTTTTTTCTTGAGCAGGAGGCGTTCAATCGTCGAAAAGAATCCCTTCAGTTAGCGCAATTGATACCCCAATCGGCACCTCAGCCAGCCCCCCAACCGCCAGCACAAGCGCAAAGCTCAGGAAAACCCGCTAGAAACCTCTATGAGGAACAAGGGATGCCCTTTTAGTAATCCTGTAGATTGTTGATTTTGAAAGCCTTTACAGTACCTCAGAGATGGGGCGCTTTTTTATGGGCGATCGTTACCTGCTCAGTCTATGGCGGTCCTGCAGGGGCGCGGGAGGTTGCGCCTGAGGCGTTGATTTATCACGCGGATGTCAGCCTAGGGCGTGGCGGATAACAGGGCAGCCGGGGCGATCGGGGGTGATGGGGGTTCGCTTTGGTCTAATTTGCGCTTTTGCTCTGGCGTGAGTTTGCTCATGGC
>ENA-OFDM01000607-OFDM01000607.1-metagenomes-genome-assembly--contig:-NODE-607-length-14343-cov-2.382629_pt1 | contig 14343 bp, 14 predicted proteins | sample MGYA00153385_OFDM01 | MGnify analysis MGYA00153385
AGAACTGCATCGAAATCCGACTGTCAAAGCGGAAGCTGAAGCCTCAGGGCGCGCCCTGAGCGGACTCCTGCTGACGTATCCCGTGCACCAAGCCGCGGACATCCTTTTCTGTAAGGGAAATCTTGTCTCGGTCGGCAAGGACAATCTCCCCCACGTTGAGATGACCAGAGTCATCGCGCGGAGATTCAACGAGCGATATGGAGCAGTTTTCCCGGTGCCCGATGTGCTGATCACCTCGTCGCCCGAGGTCCCAGGACTCGACGGTCGAAAGATGTCCAAGAGCGCGGGAAATGTACTCTTACTTGCAGATATTGTGGCTCGTGGTATCGACCCCCTAGCGGTGCGCTTGGTCTTCTTAGAGAACAAATATCGCAGTCAGATGGACCTGACGTGGAGTCAGATTGAGGCCGCGGATGTTACCTTGCAACGGTGGAGGCGAAAGTATCAAGAGTGGAGCGGAGTTGAGGTTCATAACGACCTAGAGATGGTGGATAACCTCTTCGAACAACTCCTGGAAATACTACGACACGATCTTGATACCCCACGCGCAGTCGTCAAATTACGCGAGATTGAACGGGACAACTCAATTTCTGCTCCTACGAAGGCACAACTCTTTGCCGCTATCGATAAATTCTTTGGTCTTGATCTCACTAGACCTATCAAAGAGATCATTCTCACTGATGAAATTCAGGAACTCATTCAAGCTCGCGCGCAAGCTCGTTTAGCAAAAAATTTCGCGTTGAGTGATCAACTCCGGGATGCACTACTTGAAAAAAAGATAAAAGTTGTGGATGGTCCTGCCGGGCAAAGTTGGGAATTTATTCCTTAACCCCTGCAAAGAGATCTGTCTCGCGCCCGTTCTTATCGTAAGGCGCACCAGCCTCTCCCTTTACTCGAATGTAGAATTCAGTTCCACTCACCCGAACAGCAACTCTCTTAGAAAACTTGAAGAGGTCACCCTGGATGATCAATTGAGTCTCGTGTGCCCGCAAGGCCGCTAACTTTTGAGGGAGGAATTCTTCGCCATTGAACTTAGAAGTCACCACCTCATCTGCTTTTACAAATGGCAAAGCCAACCACTGTGAAGGAACATAGTTAAAGAGTTTAATAAATACTTTCATAAAAATATTGGTACTGGTCAAACTTCCGTGAAGTGCGGAGCGAGGAATTGCACTCCAGTAAATCTTACTGACCTCCCAGGGTTCCGTGCTACCAAATTGTGAGTCTGCCGCCAACTCAACGGCTCGCATGGCGATTTGGTGGGCTTTAATGTGATCAGGGTGGCCATAGCCGCCGTAATCGTCATATGAAATCAGTACCTGCGGCTTGCGGTCACGAATAATTTCAACAAGTCTGCCCGCAGCCTCATCTAGATCGGCCCGCCAAAAACAATCCACGTTTTCGTTTGGCAATGTATCTATCATTCCAGAGTCACGATACTGACGATCAGAATCGCCTAGAAAGTGAAAATCTGTTACATCCAACTCTTTCATTGCCGCAGCCAATTCACCTTCACGATATGCGCCCAAAGTGTTCTCTCTAGAGGCCGCTAGGTGGCCAAGGGCCGGTACAAGGACCTCGCCCTCCTCTCCCCGGGTGCAGGTAATCAGAGTTACAGCAGCGCCTTGGGCACGGTAACCAGCCATTGTTGCCCCATTATTGATGGTCTCATCATCGGGGTGTGCATGAACGAGTAAAAGACGGCGGGAAGGTAATTGCTCAAGGTTGCTCACCCTCTCATTATGAATCATGGGCTAGCATCGTGCTAATGAACGAAGAAAAGCTCCGCCTTCCTCGCGATGAGCGACGGGCTACCCTCCTAGCCGCCGCCCTCGAAGTTTTTACCTCCGCTGGCTACCATTCTGCCGCAATGGATGAGATAGCCGACCAGGCAAATGTAAGTAAACCCGTGCTTTACCAGCATTTTCCTTCGAAACTCGATCTTTATTTAGCGGTACTCGATATTCACTGCGAATACCTAGTCGCTGATATTCGGGCGGCGGTTGCCTCTACTAAAGATAACGCTGGTCGAGTCCTTGCTACTGTCAACGCTTACTTTGATTTTATTAACAGAGAGGGAGAGGCCTTTCGTCTCCTCTTTGAGAGCGATATGGCGGTCGAACCGCAGGTCCGTGAGCGACTCAATCGGATGTCCTATGACTGCGCTCTCGCTTTTAGTGAGGCTATTACGACGGATACAGGGATCTCGCAAGAGTCGGCGATGATGCTCGCGGTGGGGTTAATTGGAACTGCCCAGACCACCGCCCGTCACTGGCTCGCTCGAAATGGCAAGATTGATCGAGATTTAGCGGTCAAATTGGTTGCGAGTTTGCAGTGGCGAGGAATTTCAGGTTTCCGCAAAATCTGAAGAGCACTAAACTGCGATTATGGCTAAAAAAGATAGTGAAAGTAAGACAACGGTGCGTGTGGGTATCAGCGAAACCTCCCAAGAATTGCATTTTGAGACCCACCTTGAGGCTTCCAAGGTCATCGCCCTGGCAAATGAAGCGATCTCCGGAAACAAGACGCTCGACCTCACCGATATAAAAAATCGTACGATTTTGGTCCCTGCCTCCAAGATTTCCTACATCGAGATCGGTGACGCCACTGATCAAAAGGTCGGATTTACCTCCTTATAACTCGAGGCTTATCGCTTCGCGAAAACAACTTCTCAAATTGAAGTGGATCCGTGTGAAACTCCGCTAATTGATTGAGTTTTCCGTTCCCGTGGTAGTCGCTCGAACCAGTTTTCACCAAACCAAAATCATCAGCAATACCCGCGAGCAGCGCCCTGTTCGCAGCAGTATGGTCCCGATGATCAACTTCAATCCCGTCAAGACCCGCGTTAACGTAACCTGCAAAGGTCGCAGGAGAAATAACTCGACCCCTCAGCGATGACATTGCGTGGGCAATAACCGCGACTCCACCCGCCGCCTTAATCAACGCTATAGCTACCTCTGGGGTTGGAGAATAATGTGCAACGTAAAAGGGTGAATCGTTATGAAGTACTTCTGCAAAGACTTCCTCACGCGATTTCATATAGCCCTTTGCGATGAGAGCATCGGCAAGGTGTGGGCGCCCTAGCGTTGCTCCGGCAGAGAGTTGAGCATGGACATCTTCAATGGTTACTAAATAATCTGCAGCGTTAAGGCGGGCAATAATCTTTGCCATCCGGCTAATTCTATTTTCGCGAGTCTGGGCCATAACCGTAGACAAAGGCTCATATTCGCGATCAAAAAGCAAACCCAACATATGAACACTGATGCCATCTTCGGTCTGACAAGAGATTTCAGAGCCGAGCACCAGGGCCAGACCGGGGCGTAGATGTGCGATCGCCTCATCCCATCCTGCGACTGAATCGTGATCGGTGAGGGCGATGGCGGTAAGCCCAGCCGCGTGAGCCTTATTGAGGAGTTGAGTGGGCGTGTCCGTTCCGTCACTGAAGTTCGAGTGGGTGTGAAGATCAATCAATTGTGACCCGATTCCGGAGGACAAAGATGGCACATCCGATTAGGAGCCCGATGATTCCCGGAATTGTTCCTGGCGAAGGTCGTTGGTGCAACCACAGCCAAGCGATAATGGCGGATACGGGGACTTCGAAGAAGACAATCAACGAGACAACCACTGGTGAGACTCTCTTGAGGGTCATGTTAAAAAGCGTATGTCCAAGGAATTGGGCGCCAATAATTAGGCCACCTAGATAGAGCCACTGCCTGGCAGGAAAGTGAAGAAGTGGAGATCCGGTAAGGAGGGTGACAACGAGGGTTGTGGCGGCGCATGATGAGAAACAGACAGTGGTGTAGGTAGAAGTTGCAAGTGACTTCTGGACCCCGGAACCAATGATCACGTAGGCGGCAGCGAGTGCACCACAGAGGATCCCAAATAGATCTCCGACGAAGGCGCGAGTAGAAAGTGAAAAGTCCACGCCGGTGATCAAAAGAAGGGATAGAAAAGCTAGAAACATCCCGATCAACGATTGGTGTGAAATTTGCGCGCCTTGATACTTCATATACAACGCGGCAAATATCGGCTGAAGAGCCGCTAAAGCGGTACCTGCGGCGACCGAGGTGAAGCGCATCGCGGCAAAAAAAGCTAAAAAGTGTGCCGCCAAAAAGATCCCAGCTACTACAGAGATTGCAATCAGACGCCGGTTGCGTTTATCGCTCAACTCCCCTGATCTAATGGCAAAGGGAAGCATGATCAGCGCTCCGCCGAGGTTGCGCCAGAAAATCAGCGTTGAAATCGGCATTGAACTCTTGGCAATGAGCGGGCCAGAAGAACCAATCCCTAAAACTCCAGCGATAAGAAAGGGAATATCTCGCCCCTGAGGCAGTGCCGTGTGATCATGAGTCTGACTTCTCATAGGTTAAAAATAAACCATATAAATGAGGAGTGGAAGAAGGAGAATTGCATTGAGAATCTGGGAGGAGATCAGTATCCAAATTAGCGAAACTCCTGGAATCATTATGAGGCCACCTGCGACAACTGTGATAGCGGCAAAGGTGAGATAGAAAAGTGGAGCCTCTTGAAATTTGTCATCAAGCGCGGCCGGAGAACCGGTCAGATCGCTGACCGAGTACGCGGTAGATAGCGGCAGGATAGAGGCAGCTAAAAGGGCGGCACCAATGATTCCGATGGCGAAGATATCCTTCGCCAAAGTTCCTGCGAGTGGTTGTAGGGCACGAGCCGCCTGGGCTGCATCAGTGATATTTGTAATATGTTCGCGGTTGAGCGTTGCGGCACAAGTGATGATCACAAAGAAACCAATAATTCCTGTAAGAGCAGAACCAACCCAGACATCAGCTCGTAATAATTTTAGGTCAGCTCGAGTCAGCCGCTTGTCGACCGCATACGACTGAATAAAGGCCAAACCCCAAGGAGCAAGAGTCGTTCCTAGAGTGGCGGTCGCAATATTGATGGCATCGCGATTAAAAGGCATTGAAGGCACGATCATTCCGCGAAAGGCGCTGCCCCATTGTGGATGTGACATAAATCCAGCGATGATGTATGAAATAAAGACCGCAGAGAGAAGAAAGAAGACTCGCTCTGCTTTTTTAAATGTACCTCGCAGCACCAGCGCCGAGATTAACAAGCCGGTAAGTGGCACCGTGATGTAACGGGAAATTCCAAAGAGTTGACCCGCAGCGGCGACTCCAGCAAATTCTGCAGTCATCGTTCCCAAGTTAGCCAAAATGAGCGCTACCGCGCTAAAACTCCCGGCGCGAGCGCCATATTTTTGGCGGACCAAACCAATAAGTCCTTGACGCGTGACTACACCAATACGAGCACCAAGATCTTGAAATACAATCAACGCAAAGGTCGAAACAACCAGTACCCAGAGCAAGCGGTAGCCAAATTTGGCTCCGAGTTGCGAATAAGTCGTAATCCCCGCGGGATCATCATCCGAGAGTCCAGCGATTATCCCAGGTCCCATGACTGCGAGAAAAGCTGCGATACGCAGTTTGCGGCCACTGGGAATAGTCACTTGGGTCATGAACGAGTCACGCCACTCTGGGAAAATCGGCCCCGGTTCTGCGAGAGCGCATCGACCAAGTCATCTGCCAAGATGCGACCTATCGGCTTATTATTCTCGTCAATCACGATAATGGAGGAACCTCGGTTATTTGAAAACTCTTCGACTACGTCGCCAATTCGAGTATCGATAGATACTGCGGTGGGAAATGGTTTAGCCACCAATTCCGAGACAAGACTCTGGGGGTCGACGGCGATTAATTCAACGGTCTGAATATGATCCAGTAACGTGCCTTTCCCATCCACGACTACAACTCCATCAGAGCTTTCGCGCTCCTTATTTTCAACTAGTAATTTCAAGGCGTCAGCAACGGTCTCGGTGCTCTTCACAATTAATAAATGTGTCGTCATGATTCCGCCTGCTAACTCTTCGTCAAAGGAGACCAACTGACGAAGCTGCTTTGCCATTCCTTGCTCCATAGCTCCTAGAATGCTTTCTCGGTGCTCATCATCTAGGTCACGCAATACCTCTGCCGATTCATCTGGCTCCATAAGAGAGAGCAGTTCAGCCGAACGCTCTGCTGACATGCCGCGCAAGACACCTTCTAATTCATCATCTTCCATCTCTTCTAACACATCCGCAGCAAGATCTGGGTCGAGCATCTCGATCAGAGCGCCTTGTTCACGCCCGGCAAGGTCTTCAATTAAATCTGCCAGGTCTGCGGGGCGAAGCTGGCTCAGCGCAGCTCGAGTCCCTGAAGTACGAACGACTCCCGTGGAATCCGTTAAGGAAGCAACCGATGCCCAGTCAATTACATGATCTGGGGTGGGCCGACGAGAGAGAGATCCTGGAAATAGTCGGCGGAGAAATGAGACGAAGGAGATATCCACTCCAATAACTCGGATCTCCTTATTGAACGGCGCTAAGTAAAGGTCGGAGGTGCGGACAACCCGCAGACCGTCAACATCCACAATTTGATGATCAAGAACATCGGCGTCTAGGAGTGTCTCTCCGGGGCGCCTTGAAAATGGCTCGAGATTAATTTTCGTAGAGGAGAGCGTGATAGAACTAGGGGTCAACTGGGAGATACGCGCCCCATTTATAAAGGATTTGCGATTAGCGACCTTAACGATCAACCCAGAGACAGGTGGATAGGTTTCTTCGCCGTGACGCACGACCACATCAACTAGACGACCAATCTCGCGCCCTTCAGGATCCATAACGGGTCGACCAATCAATCCTGCCAATGAGACCAAAGAATCCCGCACACTTTTCCGCGAGATTAAGAGGTCGCCGCCTCCTACTAGGCGCTTAGCCACGGTATTGATTGAGGGGACTGGAGGACGTTTCACCCCGTTATCCTACGGGCTGGACTCTGGTGAAGGTCCTAAGTATGCAGGGAGAGTGGCACACCAACGAGCGATGGACGCGTCGCCATCAGCGCCGTCAGGAGTTCATCAAATGTTTTCTTAATGAGGGCGTTCTCTCTTCCGAGATAGGCGGGAACTCCGTTATCGCCCCCATCACGGAGTTGCATATCAAAGGGAATCTCCGCCAGGAGGGGTACATCAGAGCCCACTAGTGCCGTGAGGCGCTTGGCAGTTTCCGCTCCACCCCCGCTGCCAAAGAGAGCGATGGGCTCGCCACAACGCGGGCAAGGGCTTGCGGACATATTTTCAACAACGCCGATAACGCGCTGTTTCATCTGAAAAGCAATTCGCCCAGCTCGCTCTGCAACCTCGGCAGCGGCGATCTGAGGAGTGGTCACGACCAAGATTTCAGAGCGAGGAATCAACTGTCCAAGGGAGATTGCGATATCGCCTGTGCCGGGCGGAAGATCCAGCAGCAGAAGATCCAGAGAACCCCAGTAGGCATCGCTCATCAGTTGCTCAAGAACACGATGGAGTAAAGGTCCGCGATAAGCGATGGGATCTTCACGCTTGGGTTTGAACATCTCCATAGAGACAATTTTTACTCCGTGATTCTCAACGGGGATAAAAGTCTGATCTAATGCGGTTGGTCGCTTATCCAAAATTCCCATCAAACGGGGGATGGAGTGGCCATAGACGTCAGCATCCAAAATTCCAACACTGAGTCCTCGCGCCGCAGCGGCAACGGCCAGATTCGCGGTGACGGAAGATTTTCCTACTCCGCCCTTTCCAGAGGCGATACCAATTACTCGAGTCAAGCAGTCTTCCTGTGCGAACGGATTGAATTTCTCGCGGCCTCCGCGGAGCAACTTCTTTACCGCCTCGCGCTCTTCATCGCTCATCACACCGAAGTTAATTTCAACTCTTTCTACTCCTGTGACAGAAAGAACTGCCGTTGAAATATCAGAATGCAAACGCTCGCGCATCGGACAGCCACTGATAGTTAGTTTGATAACCAACTTTGCAAGACCACCCGCGAATTCAACGCTCTGCACCATCCCAAGATCAGGAAGTGGGCGACGTAACTCAGGATCGTTTACCTGAGCTAGCGCTCGGTGAATAGCGGTTACAACTAAATCGGTCATGTGAGCACTCTACGGTTCTATTTAGATGCTGCGAGAACCAACTGGACCGACTTCGTCACACTACCCCGTTCGTACTTAAGCGTGATGGTATCCCCGATAGAGTGAGAACGGATAGCGACAATGAGGTCATCCGCCACCCCAATATCCCGACCATCTATCGACAAAATTACATCGCCTGGTTGTAAACCTGCCAGAGCGGCTGGTCCTCCAGCGAGGATCGCAGTGGCCACCCCTGCGATTTTTGCCCCAGGACCCGAGAAATTTGAGTCAAGGGACATACCAACTACTGGATAGTGCGACGTCCCCGTCTTTATTAATTGATCCACCGTCTTCTTGACTTGATTAATAGGAATGGAAAATCCCAGACCGATTGAGCCGGGTTGACCTGAGGCTGAGCTACCCAATGATGCAATCGCGGAGTTGACGCCTACAACAGCGCCGGTCGCATCAACAAGTGGTCCTCCTGAATTTCCAGGGTTAATAGCGGCATCGGTTTGTAGCGCATTAATAAACGAACTCTCGCCGGTGGTGTTATCCGAATTAGTTGTTACGGGGCGATTTTTTGCCGAAATGATTCCTGATGTGACCGTGCCTTGCAGGCCAAGTGGAGAACCGATTGCAATCACGGGATCACCTACTTGCACCTTGTCACTATTACCAAGAGCGAGCGCCGGGGCACCAGTGACATCAATTTTGAGTACCGCTAAATCATAAGAAGTATCGCGTCCAACAACCGTCGCCGTGTACTGGGTGTTATTAGAGAGTTTGACTGAAATCTTTGACTTTGCTAAAACCGCTGCTTCAATAACATGGTTATTGGTGATGATGTAACCATTACTTTGAATAAAGAAACCAGAACCGGTGTCACTTCCTGAAGGAGTTGTGGAGTCAACTTCAACAACAGAAGGGGAAACTCTCGCTGCAATCCCGGCGATGGAATTTGGTGCGCGCTCAATGACCGCTCCGGATGTAATCAAATGTGGATTATTATCAAATGCCGCCTTGCCGACCAACGCTCCCACTAAACCCGCAATAAGGGACATCGCTAATGCCATGTACCAAGCAACTTGCGTTACACGCTTGGGCAGAATCGGCGGGGCGTAAGTACTCGCCATCGGAGGTCCTTCAGAGACCCACCAAGGAGTTTGGGTGGGCAAGGCGGCAACCGAGACTTCATCTTCAGACATACACGGATTATAAGTGAGTTAAAGCTTTGTTGCCAGAAGTACGCCGCTCCCTAGAGGTAGGACCGTTGAACTCCACCGAGAATCCTCTTTTACTGAGCGAATTCCATCACGTCGCGAAATGCTATCAAAGTCACGTTGGGTGGGATCCGCAACCTTTCCTCCACTGAGGGCATGATCAATAAATAGAATTCCACCAGGACGCAGCATCCGGTAGGACTCGTGGATTAGCTCCATCAGATCTGCGGCGGGACGAATCACAATGAGGTCATAGTTGCTATCTGCAAGTTTGCCGACAACTTCCATAATGGCACCTGTGATTAAGCGGAAGCGCTGACTGGTTATGCCGGACTCTTCAAGCACTGTCCGCGCTGACGCGGCGTGCTCACGTTCGGTATCAATAGAAGTCAGCACGGTCTCTGGAGATGCCCCGGCAAAGAGCCAAAGACCACTCACCCCAGAACCAGTCCCAATTTCTACAATCGAACGAGCTTTCAAGGATTCAACGATGAAGCGGAGTAGACCACCGACGGCTGGAGTTGGCTCTAAAGTTCCTAACTCTTCAGCGTTGTTGCGGGCTTGCTGCATAAAAATATCTTCGCGCACATAGCTTTCAGAGAAGGCGGACATATCACCGCGATTTCCGATCACGAGAGAGAGACCAACCATTCAATAATGAGGCGGGTGCCAAATCCAGTACCACCTTTTATTACCTCACCTGAATCGACATCGGAGCGCGCCGGACCAGCAATATCCAAGTGGACCCACTTCCGCTTCCCTACAAACTGCTCTAAGAAAAGGGCGGCTGTCACCGAGCCTGCGCTAAAGTCTTTAGCTGAGGCATCATGATTAAAATCTGCTACTGGACTTGCGAGGGCTGGCAGGTAGTCATCGATAAGGGGCATCATCCAGACCCGATCGCCAGTGCGTTCACCAATTTCATGAAGTGTCGTAGTCAGCGCCAAATTACGGGAGTACATCGCGGCATACTGCTTACCAAGTCCCAGTGTTGCAGAACCCGTAAGGGTGGCGATATCAAGCAGATAATCAGGTTTTAGCTCTAGATCTGCATAAGCCAGTCCATCAGCCAGAACTAATCGACCCTCAGCATCAGTGTTAATAACTTCAACTGTTGTCCCACCAAATTGGGTGATGACATCTGATGGGCGTTGCGCAGTTCCAGAAACCATATTTTCAGCGCACATCATTAACGTGGTAATTCGCACTCGAGGTTGAAGTTTCGCCATCGCAACAGTTGCAGCCAGAATTGCCGCAGCTCCTGCCATATCGCTCTTCATCGGAATCATCACGTCAAAGGGGCGCTTTAAAGAGAGGCCACCAGTGTCATAGGTAATTCCCTTGCCAACCAGAACCACGTGCGGCCAATTTTTTCCACCGAGGGGCTCGTAATGGATTTCAATCAGGTGTGGAGCAGCGTTGGGAGACGAATTACCGACGGCCCTCAAGCCTCCAAAACTTTCCAGATCGCGGCCCTTCTTCACAACAACTGTTAATTCAGGTGTCTTGGCCTTCTTCACCAGTTGCTTCGCCTGCGCCGCTAGCCAAGCAGGGTTCTTTATATTTGAAGGGGTATGGATTAAGTCGCGAGTGGTCCAAACTGCCTCCGCTAATATCGAAGCGCGCTCGACCGCTAACTCCATGGAGGAGTCGAAAGCAAAAGTTGTAGATCCCTTTTCACGCGCGCTCTTATCGCCCTTGGAGTGGCCGCTCTTTAAGCTCCAACCGTATTGCGAGAGGGAAATGGCCGTCACATGTGCAACACAGATGTCGTAATCCGCAACGTAAGCGTTAAAAATTGAATGACCCGAGGACTTCACCTTTCGACCCAGAGCCGCTCCCGCTTTACGAGAATCTTCCATCGAGCCGCTACCCAACCCCAGAATCAGAAGCCGAACGAGTTTCCCGGGTCCGGTAAGGGGGATCTCAAGTATCTCCCCTGGCTTGGCCAGATATTCCGGCCACTTGGCCAGAATCCCTTTAAAACTATCACCGCTAAAAGATAGAAGTTCAAAATCGTCTGACTCGAGGGAGGGTCCGAGGTCAGAGGAGTAAGCAGGCAGAACAATTACTTCAAATTTTTGCAGAATTGCTTTGCTAGCTAGTCCAACCGTGGAAAAAGTTGGTAGGGGTAGGCGCACGAAACACCTCTATTTCTTGACGAGCGCTACCGCCGCCTGAAGTGCATTGCCTAAATTCGTCGCCTCTTCAACATTTAACTCAACTACCAGTCGGCCACCACCTTCGAGGGGGATACGCATAACTAGGCTTCGAGCTTCTTTGGTGACCTCCATGGGACCATCGCCGGTACGTGGTTTCATGGCTGCCATGGTGAAACTCCCTTACCTCAAACAACGAAGATCGTAAGGAGAAGTATCTCGCATCAGGCTAATGGTGGGAAATCGAGTGCCTGAAATAAGCGTCTTTTCCCCTGTTCAATCACCGAGGTAACCGCCGTGTGGGGCACACCCAGGGTCTGTGCTATCTGATTTGTCTCCATCCCCTTGACATAATGCAAGCAGAGCACAACTCGCTCCTCCTCCGGCAGGCTCGCAAGAAGATCTGCGAGAGATGGCGTCGGATTCATAGATGTCAGATTACTAGTAGCGGTAGCAAAGTAGAACGCCAATGAAAGGCGAGAGAAATTCGGGAGTCATTAGCTATTTGATAGCGTTCTCTGTATGAGAAAAGGCTTTGGAAGTGGCGTAGCGACGATTGCCGCAAATGGGGATCTCCTCGATTGTTGGTTCCTGCGAGTTGCTCTAGAACCAATCCCGCCCGTTGATCGCTCTAGTTTGCTGAACTCTGACCCGCTTCGCGGGGTAACCAAGGAGTTGGTTGATCTAGAGATCGATTTAGATGGCAACCCAAACTCTGCGGCTGACGCCTACCTACGGCTTCACCTCTTGTCCCATCGCCTGGTAAAGCCGCATGGTCTAAACCTCGAAGGAATCTTTGGACTGCTGACCAACGTCGCTTGGACCTCTGCCGGACCCTGCTCACTGATCGATTTTGAATCAACTCGGGCGAAGCTGCGCGCCACTTATGGAAATGTCACGGTTTATAGCGTAGATAAGTTCCCACGAATGGTCGACTATGTAATTCCTGAGGGCGTGCGCATCGCTGATGCCGACCGAGTCCGCCTGGGTGCTTACCTTTCCTCAGGTACGACGGTCATGCACGAAGGCTTCGTCAACTTCAATGCGGGGACGTTGGGCAAATCAATGGTCGAAGGTCGCATCAGCGCCGGCGTTGTTGTCGGCGATGGCAGCGATGTTGGTGGTGGAGCTTCCATCATGGGGACACTCAGTGGTGGTGGCAAAGAAATTATTGCGATTGGTGAAGGTTGCTTACTCGGAGCAAACTCCGGACTCGGAATTTCACTTGGGAATGACTGCGTCATTGAATCGGGTACCTACATCACCGCTGGATCCAAGATCACCTTGCCTGATGGAAAGATTGTGAAGGCGCGTGAACTTTCTGGCGCCAACAATTTAATCTTCCGACGCAATTCCGTGAGTGGAAATCTTGAAGTTGTCCCTAAGGTCGGCGGCTGGGACGGGCTTAACTCCATCCTCCATTCAAATTAAATTACCTATCGAGCACCCTCAATTGCGCCACCGAGTCACTCCAATTAAATTCCTCAGTCACCAAGTGTGGTATTTGCAATATTGCGTCAACTAAATCCGAACTACCCCCTATAAGGGTCACGTCAAAATCAATCTCTGAAGCCAGAACCCACGCCTGATCCCTTGGCCACATCAGATTTGGGGATTGCATACTGGGAAAATTGCTAAATTGGTAACCCAAATTACTTGCCTCCGTAATCGGCCCATTCATCAGAAGGTAATTGCGGTTAGGCAGACTGAGTCGTCCTGACTCCATAATTCCATCGGGAAGAGAATGCGATTCCAAATGATCTAGGGACTGCTTTATTGAATGAGCATTTTTGGATATTTCTCGCATATTCCGCCAGGATCGCCAATTGCTCAAGAATCCGGTGTTCTTACCAGGAATAAAGCGCCCTTCGGGTACACCTAGTGCCGCGATACTTCCACTGTGCATCCACCCTTGACCTTCCCATAACGCAAATAGGCAATCATCTGGAGTTTTTGTGAATGGGCTAAGTAAGTTAATTAAGGATTTCAAAGTTTCATCGCCGAGGCAGCCTTGCATATCTCTCGGCCCCGTGTGTCGGACAAGAACGTACCGATCAAATCCACCGGGTATCACAATTCCGATTTGGTATGAGTCCGCGGCAAGGGACAGTTCCCATGGATGTAGTGAATCTCGAATCCAATCACCAAGAGAAGGGTTATCCACCAAAGTAACGTTTGCTTTTTCCACCTCTGGTTGCCCTCTCTTCAGCAAAAATTCAACATCTCTAATGACTACACCTTCCTCGGTTTCCCCTGCGCCTGCAACCCCCTACGAATAAAGATGCGTTATCACTCATTGAAGGAGCTGAGTTCGAATCCCTTCAAGCGCACAAACTGACATTTTCAACACGTCAATCTGGAGATATTCCGCTTCAAATAGTGTCAGATGAATAATTCCCAGTGGCAACACTTTCGCAGTGGCATCATTTAGGGCATGACCAAAGAGGATCGTGAGAAAATGCGGGATTTTTACGATGCTCTTGGTGCAGAAGAGTGGGATAGATTCGACAAAGATATTCCAGGTAAAGTAAATCTTGAGATACATCAAAGATTCTTGGCCCGATTTGTAAAAGCTGGAGATCGAGTCCTGGAAATTGGCGCGGGGCCCGGAAGATTTACTAAACAGCTAATCGCACTCGACACCAAAGTGATTGTTACTGACATTTCACAAATTCAACTTGAACTCAACAAAGAGAATTTCTCCAATTCGAGAAATATTGAATCGTGGGAATTGCTAGACATTTGCGATACTTCGAAGTTTTCAGATGGTGAATTCGATATCGTAATGGCTTACGGGGGTCCTCTGTCATACGCTTTTGATGAAGCAAAGGACGCACTCAATGATTTATTTCGCATTCTTAAACCCCATGGGACGGTCATAGGCTCTGTCATGTCAACGCTCGGCACTTGGCGTTACTTTCTAAAAGGCGCTCTTGCTATTGGTCAAGCAAAAGGTGAAGAGACTAATAATGCGATCTTGCAAACGGGCGACTT
>ENA-OFDM01000613-OFDM01000613.1-metagenomes-genome-assembly--contig:-NODE-613-length-14265-cov-2.814849_pt1 | contig 14265 bp, 15 predicted proteins | sample MGYA00153385_OFDM01 | MGnify analysis MGYA00153385
TTTGACTCTAGTTCCCCCCAGAATTGGGGGGCTAGGCAGGGTGGATTAATTGTCGCCAGAGAAATCACTGACGCTCTGCCCTCTTTGGGCAGCGAAAATAGGCTGAAGTCCGGGGAGCCTACTGGTGGCTCATATGTTATTGTGCGTAATACCCAGTCTGGTGCAGGGACAGTAAGAACAAGTGGTGCTGGCACCTTGCTTTGTTTCTCGGGAGACAGTGGCGGCCCATGGTTCGCAGGTACTAACGCTTTTGGTGTTATGTCTGCCTGTGCCTGGCAGAACGGGATTACCAATGGAACAGTAGCATATTCAATGTATACTAGCGTTGACGCATTTCCTTCGATTGGAGTGACGATCCTTGTCAAATAACCAACTCGTCTGCACTCGTCTTCTGCTAGTCTCGCTGCTTACCGCGTGCAACGGAACAACTGGCAGCGGTAATTCGGAGGTCAGCATGCAAAGCAATGCCCCACCCACAAACACAACCAGCATTCCAACCGCCGAGGCTGAAAATCCTCCCCCCGTAGCGGGCGAAGCCGTGCGCGTCGCCCGCTGGTCGCGAAATCCAAATGGGCTGATTATGGCTGCACTGAAGGTAGGTACGCTCGCTATCGTCAACAATTGCCTGGTAATGAGTAATAAGGATGCCCCTCCAACGCTGCTGATTTTCCCCGATCGCAACGGCGTATGGGATGATGCAAAGCGAACCTTCACTTATGAGGGCAAGGTGATAGGAATAGGCTCGCCTATCAAGGTTGGCGGCGGGAGAATCCAAAACTTTGATTATTTGAAAGCAAATGGAAAATATGATGTTCCCGATTGTGGCATAACTGATTTTTGGGTAGCGCCTTGAATTTTTCGTCAGGGAATTCAGTGTGGCATAACTGAGTTGTTTCTGGTTAGTTGAGCTAGCGTAACGCAGTGCCTCATTTCTCTATAGTGAATGTTCTGTCACTCGTTAGCCGTCGGTACTGACCGATTGTCACGGGCGTTGTTCATGAGAGTGATTTAAACTGGGGGGATCGTTATAAGTACCTAAGCAAAATTAATTATATATTCGCTACCAAACTTTATGAGAATATTTTCCACGGCATTAACTAGGCTACTCCAACTCTCATAAGCATCTATTTCTAGCCAATGATACTTAATAAATCGCCACAATATCTCAATGATATTCAATTCAGGAGAGTAAGTAGGCAAAAAGAAAATAGTCAAACCTTTCGCTTTCCATTCTGCCTGTTTTTCTAAGAAGGCATTGCTGGTAAGCGACGTTTTCGGGGGAAGCTTCCCCCGAAAAGCTCGCGTATGAATAGAGGCATTATCAATTACTAATACTGTTTCCATTTCAAGACGATCGCTACATCGATCGATGCAAGCAATTACGACATCGCTATTAATACTACCCTCAAACAAGAAAACTTCTAATTCTTGCCGTCTATTTAAAATACCAAAAACATTTAATCGCTTACTTCTTTGAGAATTAACTCTGATTTGTTCTCCTTTTTCTTGCCAAGCATAGGGAACATATGGTTCTAGGCAAAATCCGGTTTCATCTACATATCTTAAATCGATTTCTCCGGCTCGATCCCGATTTTTTAATTTAGTCAGTTCTTCAACTTTAGCCTTGTATATCAATGGATCTGGCTCACCTGCTACTTGTTTTTTAATTCGCCTCCAAGTCAGGCCTAGACAGTTCAAAATTCTTTTGATGGTATCTTTACTAACCTGCGTTCTCCATTTGGATTCAATTTTATTTTGAACTAAGTCTAAATTTTTAGGAGTTTCTTTAGCCCAAGTTTTGACTTGGTGTTGCTGCTGGGGTGTTAGCTTGGGCTTTCTTCCCCTTCCTGGGCGATCGTACAATCCTACTAGTGCAAACTTATCCCAATCATTTAACCAATTCGTAATTGTCAATCTAGTGACTTGGAAAATCGAGGCTAATCGATCGATTGAATATCCTTTATGACTCAACAAACAGCACTGTGCTCTTTGTCTTACTCGATGATGCCGACTTGATTTATTAATTCTTTCTAGCACTTTAACAGTATCTTTGCTTAATCCGCCAATAAAACGCATATTTTAGTCAATTTTAAAATATCTTTTAGAGTTTTTATTATATACTCAAATATCTAAATTTTTTTGCAGATGCACTTAATGTCTGGATTGGGGGCGGGGCGATTATTTGCCCAGGCGTGAAGATCGGCTCCAATACGACAATCGGTGCTGGTAGTGTCGTCGTCAAGGATATCCCGTGCAACTCGATCGCAGTTGGCAATCCCTGCAAAGTCATCCGCGAAGTTTAGACAACCATCAAAGCATCCCGCAGCTTGAGCTGAAATGACTCTGGAAGGGTGGTACGGATGATTTCACCCCCAACACCCGCTAACGCTGCCAGGACGGGTTTTGGTTGGGCACAGCGTACCAGCACAAACAATGCTGAGGAATTTGGTTTCAAGCATGTTTCAACTTCGGTCAAAAAGCTAGGCTCGAAGATATCTTGAGCAATCTCCAGTTCGCGATGAAACACCACTGCACTCATAATACCGCCCCAGAGTTCATTCCCTAATTCGGGAGCGGGTGAAGTCAAATCATGGTAGCCCTTAACCCTGATTTTACCTACGGTATTTTTGGTGACTACCACAGCATCATCCAAATCTAGTAAATTCGCCTGCTCCAATTTGAGCAATCTCAACAGGACATCTTCAGCTTGAAATTTGCCTTCAAAACTTACGACAACTAATTCACTCATGACAGTATTTGACGACTATGTGTGTTACTGCCATGCAGCATATCATTTTTCGCATCTGCCGTTGGTAAAGCCCAGGTTAAGGTTATTACTCTCGCCGCTCGATTCAATCCAGTTCCGTTAAAAACAATTATCCCCCCTTTGCGTCCTTTGCGGCGATCGCCAACCAACCCACTCATACACTAAAAACCTTCGCGCTCTTTGTCTTGATGCGCTGTCTTGTCGTTTTTTTATTCGGGGGTTCCCCCCGAATAAAAACGCCGCTAAACCGTCGGGGAACCCGACGAGCGCGAATCGCTAAAACACTAGTAACTTTGTTTTGATGCAAGATGTGAGAATATTCTCTCAAGATAGCCATCGAGGATGCCAACCGGAAAAGGGTAATCGATCTGGATTAATCGGCGTAGTTAGTTCGCGGATATTATGCGGAATAGGTAATAGCCACATGATGCCATTACTTCCACCTTGAATAATTCGATCGACACTTTCACCTTTATCCGCCTGATCGAATATCACGGCTAATCCATCTGGTGATAAACTCATCTGAATTCCCTGCTGAATTGGCAACAGCGTCATCAATAATACTTTTTGAGTTTTGATATCGATCGCGGTTAAATATGGTTCTTCTTGACTACTATTATCTTTAGTTTTCAGTTCCGTAGCCAAGCAATAAATGATATCTTTGGCGGGGGAAAATTTTGCATCCCAAATCGAGCCATTAGTCTTGAGAATCTGCTGTTCGATCCCCTGGTTACTAACGACAAATAGGGACTTGGTATAGTCGCTATTGTATTCCACCATTGCCGCTGCTGTGCCATCACTGGCAAAACTCAGGACGTTACCAAATTTGGGCAAAAAGTCGAGGTTGCTGCTCTGAGTCGGTGTCAGCGGAAAGATCGAGACTCCTTGCCCTACGGCGGCGGCAACTTGTTTACTATCTGGCGTGATGACAAAATCCCCGCTCTGTTTTAGTTTGGTGGGGGGAGCGGATTTATCTAGGGCGACTACCCAGAGGGCGAAGTCGCTAGGATTGCGGCGACTGACTCGTTGAACGACTACTTTATTGCCATCGGGTGAGAGGTCAAATTTGACGTTTTGATATTCCTGATTGTCGAGGATTAATTCTAATTTTCCAGGCGGTGTAAATTGCTGGTCTTTATCGGTGTTTCTGGGGGCGATTCCGGTACTAATACTATAAACTTGTTGAGTAGCGATCGCGGGTTGACGGCTTTGGAGTGTTTGAGGATCTGTTGCCGTAAAAATGATTTTCTGACTATGAATATCTACTTTAAAATCAGTAACAATTAGGTTTTCAGGACTGATGGTTGTCGATTTTTTGGTCTTAAAATTGTAGATAACGAGCCGACCTCGATTGGCTGATTCACTGCTAATATAAGCAAACATCCGATCGGGTGTCCGAAATTGCCCCTCAAAGGGGACGATTTCTTTACCTCTTTTGGTGCCGATTGCCTCTCTAGCCCCTTGTAAGCTGACTTTGAAGGTATTTCCATAAGGGGCGGGGTTTGTCAGCGTATAAGCCAGTCTAGACCCCGCCCAACTGATTTTTCCTGGTAGTGGGGGTTGGATTTGGATCTGTTTTTCGACGGTGGGACGATCGATCGCTCGATTGAATGTCAGGGTAAAGGCGGTATCTTCAGCACTAATCGATCGATCCTGCCAGTTAAAATCACGGACTTGTGGCAAGGTGCGATCGCCACTCCATAATAAAATCAGGGTGACGATCGTCAATACAGCCATAAACGTGATGGCAATGCGATCGATTGGAAGTAAAGCTTTACGGTTATTCACAGAGTATGGAATGTGGTTAATTAGTTGATAGTTGATAGTTGATAGTTGATAGCGATTCGCCGCACGTAGGCTCTAAACCCTTACTATTCGGTAAAAATATCTCACTTAAAATCTAAATCCTCAAACCTAAAGCCTAAAGCCTAAAGCCTATTCCTGATAAGGATTCTTAGGTGTTGCAATCGGCTGAATTTCACTAGCATCAATGACTAATTGACGACTACCGTTAAATGTTTCGACGATCGCTTTGCCTTTGACTTGAAACCAACTATCTTGGGGATAGTTTTGACGAATTCCGGTAAATTTGACGGGGATGGCGACGGGATAGGCATCTGCGGCGCAGCAGGTAATCACAAATCTCGATAGCATCAGATAGTTAGCGGGAAGTCCTGTGGGATAGAATACAAACCCATTAATATTAGCTTTTTGACCTAAATATGCGTCGGGTTCGGGGTAATTATTGAGAGTTCGCACCCAATCTACTAGGGTTTTGGATTCGGGGTTGACATTGGTACTAAAGGCTTGGGTTTGGCTGCGGGTAACTGTGACAGCTTCGGAAGATACTCCGCGCTGGATGGCAGCATGACTGGTAAATAATTTGGGAGTAATAATCAATCCGACGATCGCGGTACCCAATAGTAGCATTGTGGTTACGCCTTGAGGCAGGAGACTACTATGCAGTTCTTGAGGGCTACCGATTTTACCTCGAATTAGTCTCCAGCTCTGAAAGATCCCAATTAATAATAAACAGCCGCCCGTGACTGTTACGAGCAGATAGTAACTGGGATGAACGAGGATATATAAAGTACCATCGATCGCGTATTTGAGGAGTAAGATTCCCCAGGCTGTTACCGCTGTAATATCTAACCACGACTTTCGCAGACTGGAGCGAGTGGAGGGATTAACTGACATGGAAGTTCACGAACAAGGTTAATATAAAAGTTAATTGAGTCGCGATCGCAAATATATAAAAGATTGCTTTGGGTTTAAATATCGATAACATCAATCCAATACTCTTGAGATCGAACATCGGCCCAAATACTAGAAATGCGAGTAAAGAACCACTCGTAAATGTTGCCGCAAAAGAGAGGGCAAAAAATGAGTCTACAGTAGAACAAATCGAAATCGAACCAGCCAAGATCATCATTACCACGATCGACAAAATCGGCCCTTCACCTAAACTAACGATCAGTTCTCGTGGTGTCAATGTTTGAATTGCCGCCGCTACTGCACTACCCAATACTAGTACCCCGCCCAATTCTCGTAATTCTTGGATGACATTATCTATGACTAAATCGAAATTAGCGCGGATTGATTTCTGCGGCGGCTGGATTAGATCTTGAGTCATTCGTTTGGCGGCTACCCCACCACTACCGAGCATAAAATCACCGCCATCGAGGAGGCTAGAACCAGTACTAATTTTCGGTTGAGCGCGAATTGTGCCCAACGCGATCGCAGGTTGTAAAATCGGTTTAAGATCTGTTTGGACGCTAAAAACATAACCGACAATCGTGGCAATTAATAATGAAAATACCACCCGCAATACGACTATTTCCGGTCGATCGTGAAAAGCAATCCAAGTAGACCAAATTACAATTGGATTTACTGTCGGTGCGGCGAGTAAAAAGCCAATCGCTACAGGCATCGGTACCCCCTGCATAATCAATCGTCTGGCTACAGGTACATTTCCGCACTCACACACTGGAAACAAAAAGCCGATACAACTACCTGCAAATGCCCCCAGCACGGGATGTTTGGGCATATGGGCAATCAACCACCTTTCGTCGATAAAAATCAGCAGTAAACTCGATAACAACACTCCTAGCAACAGAAAGGGAATTGCTTCTACCAGTAAGCTCAAAAAGAGGGTAAACGCATTATTAAGCTGTTCCATCGTCGTTGTTGGTATTTGCTACTTGTTGTTGGTTATTTGTCCCCAATTGTTCCCTACCAACAAGTCTGTTTGAGTTGTTGCGTAGATTATTACCCCACCCCACCCCACCCCTCCCCTTATCAAGGGGAGGGAGTTAAGCCCCCTTAGAAAGGTTTGCTCGGCGAGATCTCTAGGGTTTGGATTCCCGATCCTCATCCTGCTTCTGTGAAGTCAAGTTAGGTAGATACAATTCCAACAATCCAGGTGGGGGTAAGATTTCAATCCGCCGATTGGCAAGATCGACGACGGGAACGATTTCTTTGACAAAGGGAATCATCGCCTCGGAGGTTTTGCCATCACCATGCGGCACACTGACTACTAATACCTCATGTCCAGCAGTAAAGATATCTGTGACGATCCCAATTTCTAGTCCAGTGACCTGATGAAAGACTGGTAAATCGATCAGATCTTGACTATGATACTCCCCCGTTGACAATTTTGGTCGATCGGTAGCGGGAAGTAACAACATCTGTCCCCGCAAATTTTCGGCTTGCGATCGATTGTTGATGCCTTCTAGCTGCACTACATACAAGTTTCTACCAGGGATTTCAAACCCTCTTTTTAGTTGAATCGATCTCGGCTCTAGATCCTGAGTCCCCCACAGCCAGCGTTCTCCCGCTCGTTCAAATCGTTCGGGAAAATCAGAATTCGGATAAACCTTCACTTCCCCCTTAATCCCTTGTGCGCCGACGATCGAACCTATCTCCATCCAGCCTACAGGTGGTACTAACGGAGCTTTTCCTGAGGAAATTCCAGTGGGATTAGACGGTGGATTAGTCATGGATCGGTCTGTAGGGAAAGGGAATCGATCTTTATGGTAAACCACAACGATCGATCGCGAACGCCCAAGTCCTTCCGAGTCATCAACACTTTCATCCTCTACCCTATTTCTGAGCCAGTTGTGAAAGTGTCCATTCCTGCTCCCGATCGATGTTTATTCAATTTAAGCTTGACACATCAGCGCAAATACATCAGTCATTAACTACAGATATTAGGAGCAAATAAAATGCAACAGATGGGTAATCAAAGAGATAGTAACGCGTGGATTTTACAAACTTGGGCATCCTTTATGCTCTCAGTCGGAATGACATCGATCGGGATTATTTATCTACCCGTAGATTTATGGGTGAAAGGTTTTGTAGGCATGGGTTTAGGATTTTCGGTTACATCTACTTTTACCTTGGCAAAAACCCAAAGAGATCTACATGAATCTACCAAACTAACTTCCAGAATTGAAGAAGCTAAGGTCGAACAAATCCTCTCTCAACATGGCGGAATTAAATAGTAGATCGGGGATTAATTGATAATTGATCCTTCGGCTACGCTCAGTACAAGTAATTGATACTATGCCTACGGCAGGCTAACGCCAACGGCTGTGCATTGCCAGGGGCGACGCTTTGCCAACAGTACCAGTAATTGATAATTGGGTTGCTGGGGTGAGAATTTCACCCCCTGTTCTGGTAATAAACAGCCGTCTGACGATAATACAGCCGGATGTTGTGGTAGTGCGGGTGCCAGCGAAATTTACCAAACATTTCAAGCCCAAATCGCAGCGCAGAATTTAGCAGATCGGGTCGAAGTTCGGCAATCGGGTTGCCTCAACCACTGTGCCTCTGGAGCCGTCGCCCTCGTTTATCAACCCGACTGGGGTGACTTTTCCTGGCTACCGACGAAACTCCGCCTCAAAATTCGCCGTCGATTTTTTCCCAATCGCTACATTTACGGACATTTAACTCATGCAGACATTAGAGAGATTGTCGATCGTCACTTTGTCAAGGGTAAACCCGTTAAACAGTTGATAGTTGATAGCGATTCGCGCTCCTCGGGTTCCCCGAGGGTTTAGCGAATCAAGACAGTTGATAGTTGATAGTTGACAGTTGACAGTTGACCTAGCAATCCGATCGCATTTTTATTACTATTCCCAATCCCCAATCCCCTAATTTAAATGCGTCAATCTACTCTTCATCAACTAAAAGTGTTTGAAACTGTCGCGAGATTGACGAGTATTACTCGTGCAGCAGAAGAGTTATCCTTGACACAGCCAACAGTTTCGATGCAGATCAAGCAGCTTACTCAAAATATTGGCGTACCACTATTTGAACAAATTGGTAAAAAGCTATATCTCACACAAGCTGGACAAGAATTGGTAATTACCTGTCGCGAAATATTTAATGAATTAGCTCGTTTTGAGATGAAGATTGGTGATTTTCAGGGGATGAAGCAAGGAAAGCTCAGACTTGCCACTATTACCACAACTAAATATTTTATGCCTCGGGCGATTGCCCCATTTTGTCAATTGTATCCAGGGGTGGATGTTGCGCTAGAGATTACCAATCACGAACGAGTCTTGGAGCGATTGAATGAAAACCTTGATGACTTGTATATTATCAGCAAAGTACCCGATCGCCTGGATGTGGCTTTACATCCATTTTTAGAAAACCCTTTGGTGGTAATTGCTCCTAAAAATCATCCACTTGCCCAAGAAAAAAATATCCCGATTACTAGACTCCACAACGAACAATTTATCATGCGCGAACGTGGTTCAGGTACTCGTGCAGCGGTAGAGCAATTATTTGCCAAGCATGGCGTATCAGTCAAAGTCCGGTTAGAATTGGGTGGAAATGAAGCAATCAAGCAAGCGATTGGCGTAGGGTTGGGAATTTCGGTACTCTCCCAACATACGTTTACACCTGAAGCGGCGATGTCGGGATTGACAATTTTAGATGTCCAACATTTTCCGATCGAACGTCATTGGTATGTTGTTTATCCCGCAGACAAACAGCTCTCGATCCTGGCTAGTACATTCTTTGACTTCTTGCAAAAAGAATCGCAAGCGATCGCGACTAAAATGCGTAAACAAATTACATTTGAGTAAATTAATCGACATAACTCAATTATCAATTATCAATTATCAATTAATTTAATATTCAGTGATAGACCAATTAGAAGCTAGTTTCGATCGCATTTTGTCAGTGTTACTTCAAAATCTCCATGCTGACGAGCAATTTACACTCCGGTTGCAGGGCGAAGTCAGTCAGTTTACACGGTTCAATCATGCTAAAGTTCGCCAGACAGGGATCGTCCAAGATAGTAGTCTCCAACTAAAACTAATCTCCGATCGGCGCAGTAGTTCGATCCAGTTTCCTTGTACGGGCGACTCGGAAATTGACCTCCCACAAGCACGAGCCGCGCTGGCATCCCTGCGGTTGGAAGTGCCGCAATTACCTATCGATCCTTACCTAGTCATCCCGACGGGGATTGCTACCAGCCATGAGGTACACGCGGGGGAATTATTGCCAGATGCGGAGGTAGTAGGTAGCTTATTACCAGTAGTTGAAAATCTGGATTTTACAGGTTTGTACGCAGCGGGGATGATGCTCCGAGGTTATGCCGATAGTAGCGGTCAAAAACACTGGTTCGCGAACCAATCCTATACTCTAGACTACTCCCTATTTACCAGTACCGGACAAGCTGTCAAAGGTACTCTCGCTGGTAGTCATTGGGATAATGCTGTTTATCAAGCCAAGATTGCTGAGTCGAAAACCCAATTAGCCCGATTGGAGCAACCCTTGAAGACGATCGAGCGGGGTAAATATCGCACCTACTTGGCTCCAGCGGCGACTGCCGACCTACTGGGGATGTTATCTTGGGGGGGGATTAGCGAGGCAGCATTGCAGCAGGGCAGGAGCTGTTTTGGGGCATTACAGCGGGGCGAACAATCGCTCTCATCGCAATTGACGATCTCTGAAAATTTCCAACGGGGTTTAGTGCCGAGATTTAATGAATTGGGGGAAATTGCTCCAGCTCATCTGACTCTAATCGATCGCGGTCATTTAGCAAATACGCTAGTCAATGCGCGTACCGCTAAAGAGTATCAGAAGCCAGCCAATGGCGCAAATCGCGGCGAATCGCTCCGTTCTGCCGAAATTAGTGCTGGCTTACTTACACCCGATCGCATCTTAGCGGATTTAGACACAGGATTATACCTATCCAATCTCCATTATCTCAATTGGAGCGATCGACCGACTGGGCGAGTAACTGGAATGACTCGCTATGCCTGTTTCTGGGTCGAAGGGGGCGAGATCGTTGCGCCGATCGCCAATTTACGCTTTGATGAGAGTCTCTACCGTTGTTGGGGCGATAATCTGCTGGCATTGACAAATAACGTGGAATTTATTCCCGATGTCGATACCTATGGTAGTCGGCAACTAGGCGGGAGCTGGGTGCCAGGATCGTTAATCGAAGATTTTACCTATACTCTATGAGCTATCGATCGAACATTCAGATCCTGTCTTAATTACTCACATCTTGCACCAATATATAAAGACTAGTAAAAGCGTAGATCTAGGGTACCCACAAGGGGCACCCCTACACAATTAACCTGTAGGGGTGCCCTTTATGGGTACCCTAGATCTACGCGAACAAATAGTAGATTTCAACTGGTGCAAGATGTGAGATTATCGATTTTTTGGGCATAATAACTAGTGTCATAGGGATTTTGGATTTTGACTTTAATCCAAAATTTCCTCAGTTATAGCGATCGAATTTTGAGTCGTACCAGTTTTTAAAAATGGCGACAGATCCTCGATCCACTGTCAACTGTCAACTGTCAACTGTTAACTGCCTTCATGTCAAAACTGGAAGACCAATTCACGATTCATTTCTGGGGTGTGCGGGGGAGTATTGCTTGCCCTGGAGCCGCAACTGTGCGCTACGGTGGTAATACGCCCTGCGTGGAAATGTTAGTGGGTGGTTATCGGCTAATTTTTGATGCGGGAACTGGAATTCATGTATTGGGAAGATCGTTATTGGGCGATCTCCCTGTCAGCGGACATCTATTTTTCTCTCACTCCCATTGGGATCATATTCAGGGATTTCCCTTCTTTTCTCCCGCATTTATGGAGGGGAATGAATTTGATATTTATGGTGGGGTGATTCCGCATGGTGTGACGATCGAACATCGACTGCACGATCAGATGAATCAGCCCAATTTTCCAGTACCATTACAGGTGATGGGAGCCAATCTCCGGTTTCACAATCTCGACTATGGTGACAGAGTTAATTTAGGAGATGTCACTATCTCCACCGGAGCATTAAATCATCCTGGTGGGGCGATGGGATATCGCGTAAGCTGGCAAGATTATGCGGTTGCTTATATTAGCGATACCGAGCATTTTAGTGATATCGATCGTAATGTATTAGCATTAGCCGATCGAGCTGATGTCTTAATTTATGATTCTACTTATACTGACCAAGAGTATTATCATCCCCAGACTAGTAAGATCGGTTGGGGTCATTCTACTTGGCAAGAAGGTGTAAAAATCGCCCAAGCCGCACAAGTAAAAAAGTTAGTAATTTTTCACCACGATCCTACTCATGATGATGAATTTATGGATGCGATCGAGAGCCAATCGAAACAAGTCTTTGCTGGGTCGATCGTAGCACGAGAAGGAATGGAAATTTTGGTAAGTGAAAGTGTTTCGATCGCTAATTGTAGCAATCGTCAAGGCGGTTCCGACAGTTCCGACAGTTCTGACAGTTCCGACAGCGATTGAAATCGCCGCTAATGATGCAAAGTCCGCCTTCGCGGACTGAGATCCTAGTCCGCGAAGGCGGACTAGGATCTCCGAGGAGCGGTTTCTAACCGCTTTGCCCTGGGTTAACTAATCCAACCTTATCCATCGCTCAAATCGGGTTCCTCGTTAGTCTGAAACTTCATCTGCGCCCAGGTTAACTGCTTCACCTTCCCCACATCACCCTGACTCGCAGCCTGCTTGAGATCCCGTTTTTCATGTGCGTGTGCGATTGCCTCCTCCTTCGAGCGCGAACTACTATCAAAGCACTTTTCGAGGTTTTCAAAAACCCCCCGCCGCGATTTGGTGGCATGTTGGCGTTCGGTATCGAGTAGCTTTGCCATCAATTCTAGGTGCATGGCATCCTCACTACAGATCTCTTCCAAAATCGACCATTCATCACTACCTAATAATTTCTTTTCCTGAATGCGATTATCTTTAAACGGCTTGCCCATTACTTCCTCATAGATCCGAGGTAAACTATCATCAAATTCGTGCTTTTCTTCCAACCAAATTCGTCGAATCTCGCCTAATTCTTCCTCAGTAATTAGGGTAATATCCTGCATATCTACAGGTGCAGTTTGCTGAATTTGTACCTGAGCCGATAATACCCGTCGCAACCAATGTTCGCGCCAGAACTTAGTATATGGCCCTGGAATCGGGACTACTTCAGTACCATCAGCAGCCTTCCGTTCAAACAGCTCAACTCTACCATATATCCTTCTAAAATCTCGCTTGTCGCGATCGTCATGAATATCCAATTCATTCCGAATATCTAACAACGGTTGCAACCATTCTTTGTCTTCATCGTTCTGAATCATTGCCTCCATCGAGCGATCTTTGCTCACCAACGTACACACCCAACAACCAAAGCGAGAATCACCACAGCTAGGTGTAGATGTATCGACAACTAGGGGACATTCATTATCCGCAGTCGCCCCCCGATAGAGAGTAAACAAATCTTGATTATTCCCACCCCAAGGATTGGGAAATTGCATCAGATACATCCACACCTCATCAGTCCGCCAATCTTCGATCGGGCTGTAAATTAGCGAATTAGGCAGACGGGCATTAGGGCTGAGATGATCTCTAACTCGATTTTTCTCATACTTCAGCATCGTCATCGCACGTTTGCTACTTTCTGCTTTACGAGTACCTAAAACTAAGATGGTTTCACCATTTACCTGCACCACTTCACGAATAAATCGATTAGCAGGATTAATCTTTAATCTGTCAGTACACCATCTAAATCCATTTCTAGGTGCAGGATAACCCTTACCAATTAAATTACTCCAGAATGTATCTTTAACTACTGGCTTGAGTAGATGCGCCTCGATCGGCAATTGTAGTAATTCTGCTTGCGATTTTATCTGCTCGATACAACGCCGAACCCAATGAGAAACTATCGGGTTTTCTACTTGGGTATCTGTAGTTATTACATAAACCTTTTTTTTTCGCTTTTCAGGTGCTAATGTAGCGATCGCATTCCAAACAAGCTGTAAAATAGTACTAGAATCTTTTCCCCAGGATACACCTAAAATCCAGGGGATACTGTCGCTGCAATAAAGTTCTTGGATCTCAATAGTTAACTTATTAACATCTTCTATGAAATCCGCGACACTGCGCTGTTCGAGTGGTAGTGTGATAACTTCTGTCATAAAAGATAGTCTTTAAGTATACAATTTTGCAAAACTGCAAATAGGTGAGTTATTTCAATTCACCTATAACAGTATATCAATAATTAGGTGTGTTACTAATTTAAACTGATTCCTGTTTGTTTTTCAATTTCCGCGATCGCAGCTTTGAGAGCTTTGTTAATTGGCACTCTTGTAGCTGTTATTTTTTTCCCGCCTTTATCATCATCAATTATTACGTTATTCTCCCACAAGCTACAAGTCCGCCGATAGTCTAGATTAGCCAATGCCTTAATTAAAATCGAGTTTTTCTCGTCAGTAAAATTATTTCCAGATAAAATTAAATATCCAATTCTGCTAATGATTATAAATCCTACTGAATTAAAATCAATCCTTTCCTGACGCAAGTTATAGAAATTTAATAAGTTATTAGATTGAGATGGTGGATGAAACAATAGGCTCCATGTGGCATTGCTGCGGGCAAATTCAAGATAAAAAGATTTAGCTCTTTCAAGAGAAGCTTGATATACGGCTCTATCTTCTACCGCATACGAATCTAAATTTTTATTGCTC
>ENA-OFDM01000617-OFDM01000617.1-metagenomes-genome-assembly--contig:-NODE-617-length-14178-cov-2.594279_pt1 | contig 14178 bp, 13 predicted proteins | sample MGYA00153385_OFDM01 | MGnify analysis MGYA00153385
GATCGAGCCTCCCACATGACTGCTGCGCCTAAACACCAGAAAGCCAAAGCCCTCAAACCCAATAGCAAACGCCCCGCCAAAGAACTATGCAGCGAATGCGGGTTGTGCGATACCCACTATATCCACTATGTCAAAACGGCTTGTGCTTTTCTCAACCAGCAAATTCCCACCTTGGAGACTCAAACCCACGGGCGCAGTCGGGATTTAGATAAAGAAGACGACTTGTATTTTGGTGTCCATCAGCAGATGATGGCGGCGCGAAAAATTGAGCCGATCCCTGGTGCCCAGTGGACGGGAATTGTCAGTACGATCGCGATCGAAATGTTGGAGCAGGGGCTGGTAGAAGGCGTTGTGTGCGTCCAAAATACGCCTGAAGATCGGTTTACACCAATGCCGATAATTGCACGGACTAGAGCGGAAATTCTCGCGGCTAAGGTGAATAAACCTACCCTCTCGCCCAACCTATCGATCCTCGAACAAATCGCCGAGTCAGGCTTGAAGAAGCTGTTAGTTATCGGTGTCGGCTGTCAAATTCAAGCCCTACGCGCCGTCGAGAAAGAATTAGGCTTGGAGCAACTATATGTTCTCGGCACCCCCTGTACCGATAACGTCACCCGTGCGGGCTTACAGAAGTTTTTAGAAACCACCAGTCGATCGCCCGAAACGGTAGTTTATTATGAGTTCATGCAGGACTTTAACGTCCACTTCAAACATGAAGATGGTTCGACCGAATTAGTCCCATTTTTCGGCTTGAATACCAAAGAATTAAAAGACGTTTTCGCCCCATCCTGCTTGAGTTGTTTCGACTATGTAAACTCACTCGCCGATTTAGTCGTCGGATATATGGGCGCACCATTTGGCTGGCAATGGATCGTAGTTAGAAACGATCGCGGTCAACAGATGCTAGATTTAGTAAATGATGCGATCGAGACTCAAGCTGTGATGTCCAAAGGCGATCGTACAGCCGCCGTTCAACAAAGCATTCCCGCCTACGATAAAGCCGTCACATTACCAATGTGGGTGGCGAAAATCATGGGCGTAGTCATCGATAAGATCGGCCCCAAAGGATTGGAATATGCGCGGTTCTCGATCGATTCTCACTTTACCCGCAATTATCTATTTACCAAGCGCAATTATCCTGAAAAGTTAGAGCAACACGTCCCAGAGTTTGCGAAGAAAATTGTCGCTCAATATAAGTTACCTGATTGAATAATTAGGCATAGTCAAGCTTCCTATTCTGGAATAACAATAAAATTTCAATGGTGGGTAATGCCCACCATTCTTTTCTATTTTTCTTGAAATTTAAAACAAGTATTCAAAATGAATAATATTGAAATAGATTTTTATAGTGGGTTTGAAGGCGAAGAGGAAATTGAATTTTTCTCAACAAGAGAATTGCACACAAAAAGAATCAGAATGTGGATAGGTTATTTTCGTACAATTTTACGTCAGACACAAACACCTCCAGATACGGATTGGACTGGATTAGTCTACTACAATAATTTATTAATAGGTTGGCATGAAGAAAAAAACTGGCAAATTCCATGCCTTGAAGAAGTTTTATTTCAATTAGAAAATGCAAAAATACCTATCGACGATCCTATTAATAATATAGATTATGAACCAGAGCGAAAGATATTGGTAGAAATGATTAATCTGGTGTCAGAAGGAATTAACGAAAGCTTTCCTATCTATATAAATAAGTGTTAGCCAGAAGTAGGGTGATTATAGAAATGTAGGGTGGTAGTGCCCACGCGCTAAAATGATGGATATCGATAGCTTCGTCTGCTTTTTGCGATCGATTCTATATCCTCAATCTCTACTATCGATCGAATTAATACTAATATTTTTCAGATTGTTAGATCGCAATGTTGAACTATTAGCTGTCAACTGTCAACTGTCAACTGTCAACTAAATTAAGCCACTCCTCCATCTGAGCCACCGTCTGCCAGCTAAACATCCCCACAATCAAATCGTCGAGTTGCTGCTCATTCAAAGTAGCGAGTTGGCTCGTCACCTTTTCCGTTGGTACATACCCCTGAAACTTCACACCAATAACTCTAGTGGCAGATTCCAGCTTACCTTCTAGCTTGCCCTTGCTTTCCGCCTTATCCATCTCGGCATCGTACCAAGCATCGATCTCTGCCATCGTTCTCATAAACTCTTGCTCCTCTGCACTTAAACTGTTTGCTGGTAAGTCTTGGAGATATACGCAATATTTGAGGCTTGCCCGTATTGTATCATTCTTCTCCCGACGTGGCGATAACTGTTCGATGCCCCCAAACGCTCGACGAGCGGAGTCCTTATTCCCCAGCAGCTTCAACCACATCGTTTCCGAGCTGTATTCTAATTGTTCGATGACGACTATGCCCATCCGCAAAAGTTTGACTGTTTCATACACGCCAACACCGAATTCTGGATGGGGTGTGGCTCCACATAGCTCTAACAGTTCGGGACTGCAATTGACTGTCAAAATCCAGGTAAACGGGTTTTGGTTATCGATGAGCTGAAGCGATTCGGGTGATAGCTGTTGATATTTGGCTATCTGTTGTGCTTGCTTGAGTGTTGTGGCTAATTCTGCTTGTTTCGGCTCCCAATATAAGTTCTTGCGCGTGATGGATTTGTGGATGTGCTTTTCCTGAGCGTAGCCACTGTAATGCTCGATAAGAATCGTCGGATGAACCTTCATCAGAGCATCGAATAATCCTAGATCTTCTTGCTCCCAGCCAAATTTATCCGACTGAGCGACAAACATGAAATCTATTTCTAGATCTTCATCGTTTCTGACTTGGATATTCTGAATTGTCTCACCTTTGGACTGATATAAGGAGCGCAGGTAAAATTTAAAAAATCTGTCGTGTTTATATTGAGCCATTAATTTATCAGATCGCAAATCTCATATTCGTATCGTGCCACAAAATATGCTCCAACTTGCCGATCGCTATGATGTTTAAATCCAAGTTTCTCATATACTAAACGTAAACGCGGACGATCGGCAACACAATCTAATCTCAAAAAGTGTTTTCCTAATTCTCGACTATATTCGATCGCCCATTGAAATATCTGTGTGGAAACCGAGCCACCTGCAAAGCTTCGCCGCACTGCTAATCGATGCAGAAATGCCGAATCCGATTGAATAATATCTGGCCAAAACACCAAATCTTCGGTTTGAAATATAACGACACCAGCAGCAACGCTTTCACAAAATGCGATGTAGAATAAACCCTGTGTGATGTCTTGCTGAATTACTGATGAAGATATATGCTCCTGTTGCCATAGCACCATATTTTTCTGTTCGAGCCATGCCGCAGCTTCAGCTAATATCTCTGAAACTATCGAAAGATCGTCTAGAGTAGCTTGGCGCACTGAAATTGGTAACATGATAATGAGAAATATTAATATTTAATGATGAGAAAATATATCCTCATACTGCAATATGTCCAGCGCAACCAACGTCGGTAAAACCTTAAAACAATCCTGCGCTAATTCCCAGCGATCTTCGCGTTGCAACTTAGTAGTCAATTTTTGACGCATACTAATGAGATAGCGGACATCATTAGCAGCATAGCGGAGTTGTGCGTCTGAGAGATTTTCAGCATCACCCCAATCCGAACATTGAGCGGACTTATCGAGATCTACACCTTCGAGTTGAGAAACTAATTCTTTCAAGCCATGACGGTTCGAGTAGGTGCGGATTAGTTTACTAGCGATTTTGGTACAGAATATCGGTTGAGTTTCGATTTCCAGACGGTGACGCAATTGCGCCACATCAAATCTAGCAAAGTGGAAAACTTTGGTAACTGAGGTAGCTTCCATCACCCGTTGTAAATTTGGCGCAGAAGTTTGTCCTTTGGCAATCCGAATTACTGTCAGCAATCCAGGCGAAAATAATTGTACCAAACACAACCTGTCGCGGATATAGTTTAGTCCCATCGTCTCAGTATCTACAGCGATCGATTCCGCCTGTAGATACTTCTCGGTGAGAGCATCATCTAAATCTCGATCGCAAATTTGAAAATCTTCCATGTTGAGGGATAGAGAGAGGAAACCATCTATATAGTAGAGGATTGACTCACTAGTCGGCGTCTTTTACATACCAAGCCTTACGGATGAAAATTTGCGTGAAGTAATATTCACCTTTGGCATTTTTAGCCACCCCAATTCCAGTTAGATCGTACTGACCGACCATATTGTGTTGGTGTCCGGGACTTTCGATCCAGCCTTTGACAGCAACTAGATCGGGTTGTCCATAACCCGCATTGACAGCGACATTTTCTGCTGCACTGCGGTAAACGATCGTTTTGGAGACTAACGCCACTCGATCTTTGAAACCATCATGGCTCATATTGCCCGATCGAGCCATGTATTCGCTATGTGCTTTGGCTTGAGCTGAGATATCTGGATCGGCGACTAGTGGTGCTAAACTGCGGGATTGGCGATATTTATTTACCAAGTCATAGGTCGCTAATTCTATGCTATTCATCACAGGTGCAGGGGTAGATTGAGGGGTGACTTGACTGACTGGCTTCGTCTCCGTGCTTGACTGTGCTGGTGCATCAGCGTCTGCTTCGTCAACGCCAACGGGTGGTTTCGTAGGGTTAGTCAGGCTCATATCAGCGTGAGCTGTTGTTGCTGTGATACCGATGACGGTAGCTAATACGTATAAAGTGCCTAAAAAACAATACTTCATGTGGATTTAATAAATTTTGGCTGTTTCCGATCGATCCTGAGTCGCCACTAGCGAACATGTTCACGGGCGGCTAAATCCAAGATGGCATCTACACTTAAAATTCACTGCGATCGATCTCATATCAGGATGTAATTTGGAAACAAGTAAATTTTGACATCCTTGGTCACTAATTAGCTAAAATAAAGAGTGAGATCGATCGCCGACCATCCGCTACGCAAACGAGACTATCACTATGACATCCTATTCCGCTGCTTCTGCTCGCGCTGAAATGAGTGAACTGCGTCGGCTCAAAAGTTTGCTCCCACCCGAACTCCAAAGCTGGGTGACGGTAGAAACTACCGTCGAAGTCAATCCTCCCCTAGTTCGGAGTGAAGAATTGGGTAAAGATCAAGTTGAAATCCAGATCGATCTAGTCAAGTGGGAGCGTCTGGCTCTCGATCAACGAAATCTGTTATTTTGGCATGAGGTCGCACGAGTCCAAAATGATACGATCTCTCGTGACGGCTGGGAAATGGCTGCGCTAGCGATCGGGTTAGGTGGTGCTGTCGGTGAGTTGTGGGTACAAGATGGACTATTATTGGTTCTAGCTTTAGGACTGTGTGGCGTGTCTGGATATCGACTGTATTCGCGCAATAACAGCGATCGCCATCTCAAAGAAGCGATCGATGCTGATGAAAAAGCGATCGCCCTAGCCACCCGCTTTGGATACACTCTCCCTAATGCCTACAAGAGCTTGGGCAGTGCCTTAAAAACTCTGACCGATGACACTCCCAAAAAGAGCAAACGCAAGCACTACGAATCCCGTCTCGACGCGCTCAAACGCAGTGCTACTAAGGCTAAAGATAAAGTCGATCGCGCTCGGACATCTCCTCGCAGTCGCGCTCTAGCCGACGATCGCGAAAACCGCGAAAGTTACAGATAAACAGTTGACAGTTGACAGCGTTTTTGTGAGAGTGGTGTGGATATTGATGCCATCATCGCTAAAAACCCGCTCTTCTCATCGGAAGAGCGGGTTTTATGTTTACTAATCATTAGGAATCTAATTCCTCTGCTTTATCAAAATTTAACTGTCAACTGTCAACTGTCAACTGTCAACTAATTTACGCCGCCAACTCAACAATTGCTGCATGTGGATTTGTACCTGTGAGAATGATTTCTAGATCTTCTGGAAGCTTGGTGAGAAGATTGGTAGCGGCTTCGATGCTAATCAAACCTAACTCGATCGCCAGACTCAAATCGTCTAAAATCATGATGGAATATTCACTCGATCGAGCTACACCTCGAACGTGTTTCCATAACTGCTCGAAATTGTGTAACTCTAGATCGTTTAAATCTGATATTGAAATATTCCGAATCAAATTGCACCGAATCCAATCTAGATTTTGAGCGAGATTAATAACTCGATCGTGTCCTTGACGGATACCACCTTTGAGTAGTTGGACGATCAAAACGCGTTTTCCGGTACTGGCGATCTTGAGTGCGTCAGCGACGATTTCTGTACAAAATCGATCGGCTGGTGTGTCGATGATCTGAATCTGTTTGTGTGGAGCAGAATAATGGAGTGAGCTGCTACGAGTAACTGAAGTATTTTCTGAATGACTATTTAGTTGGGCGATCGTATTCAACGTAAAATGAGCCGGATTTTATTACAAAAAGTGTTTTTTCATGGGCTGCTTGTGCCCCCTCAGTCTTCTATAGTAGACAATATATAGCGTTTTAGTCTGAGCGTTCATCCAGTGAAACACTAAATATGCGATCGGTCAAGTGGAAATTTGGGGTGAGGCATGAGGTGTTAGGGGTTAGAATCTAATGGGTTACTGAGATGAGAATCAATTTAGAACCTGAGTAAAAATTAATCGTTACTGCCGAAAACATCATCCCCCAATCGAACCAAACCCTCTAATGCACAACCGCCAACACCGTCAACCAGGGCAATTACGCCCGATTAGATTTCAGAGCGACTTTACAAAATTTTCCACCAGTTCTGTCTTGACTCATTGTGGAGACACTCAGGTACTTTGCACCGTCACGATCCAAAATGGGGTGCCGAGATTTCTAGCGGGTTCGGGGACTGGGTGGCTGACAGCAGAGTACCGGATGCTACCAGGCGCAACGCCTCAGCGTCACGAGCGGGAAGTCCTCAAATTGTCAGGACGTACTCAAGAAATTCAAAGGCTGATCGGGCGGAGTTTGCGATCGACCCTCGATTTTGGCATCCTGGGGGAGAAAACAATCCTAGTTGATGCAGATGTCATCCAAGCGGATGCAGGTACTCGCACGACCTCGATAACTGGCGGATACGTGGCATTGGTGCAAGCGATCGACAAGCTAATCGATCGCGGCGAACTAAATACATCGCCGATAGTGCGGCAAGTCGCGGCGGTATCGGTGGGATTGATTCAAGGTGAAGCATTTCTGGATTTGGACTATCCAGAAGATGTCGCTGCTGATGTAGATTTTAATGTGGTGATGACTGATAATCGGGAACTAATTGAAGTTCAAGGTACGGCTGAGTCGGGTAGTTTTAGCCGTCACCAAATGAATGAATTGTTGGATCTAGCCGATAAGGGAATTCAGGAACTGATGGTGATGCAAAATGCTGAGATCGGTTCTGATAATTGATAATTGATAATTGATAATTGATGATTGATAATTAGGTTATCTCACTGGGAATTTCAACCCCGAAGCCATAGCTTTTGTTCTTCGTTAACAAAGAGTAGGAGTTTAAATCCCCCACCGTTTAGTGAGATTTACATTGGCTCTGGTGCGTTACCCCTACAAAGGTAACACACCCTACAGTATTCTGACAAATCATTTAGGACTGCTATATTAACTATCAACTGTCAACTATCAACTATCAACTGTTTAACTAGTTACAAATTCTAAATAGTCGGGTAATTGAGTAGTTTCGTCACAGATTGCTTGACTGAGTTGTTGGCGAGTAAGTCCGACAACTTTGCGGAGATCGGCATTAATGAGATTGGTTTGGTGGAGATTAGCACCCTTGAGATTTGAGCCTTCGAGATTTGCTTGCTGCAAATTTGCCTCAGTTAGATTGGCACCTTGGAGATTTGCCTTCCAGAGGTAAGCACCTTCGAGATCTGCTTGCCACAGACTGGCTTCGCTGAGATTGGCACGTCCTAGAAAGGCACCCACCAATTTAGCTCTCCACAATTGGGCTTCCCGCAAATTGATTTTCCACAGATCTGCACCCCACAACTCGATGCCACTTAAATCGGCAGCGCGGAGATTGGTTTCGCGCAGTTCGATGGTTCGATCTGGTCGATCTCTACTCACATCGCGGCGGCTGAGAACGGTCATTACTGCTTGAATATCGGTAGGAATGCGGATCGAATGCGGCTGTTTGCGACTGGCTGGTACCTCGGTGCGAGTAGTAGTTGGCGATCGATCGATGATTCCAGGCGTGGGGATTTGCAAAGCATCTGTCTCCACCATCGCGCTCCGAGAGGATCGTTCGCGGACAAAAGCGGAGAGAACTTCGATCGTCAGCCAGTACTCGGAGGGGGAATCCTGAGCGAGGCGTTCGAGTGCGTAGACACCGCCCAACCGAACTGCCATTTTGTCGCTAGCTAAGTAGGAAATTGCTTGGCTGAATCGATCGGTTATCAGCTTGTCATTAGCATTTTGAAAGAGTGCGTCAGTACGGCGTAAATAGTGCCAGCTAGTAGATACTAGCCCGCCGAGAATACTCAGCCCAACTCCTTGAAATAAGAGGTTGTACACTCCATTTTGGGCATTAATCCGATCGCGTTCGAGGACAATTTGGTCTTTTTCGAGACTAATCCGATCTACTGGTGTGAGACTGCCATTTGGCAATTTATTGATGTCTTGCCCAAATTGATTAATTCGATCGTTTAGATGTCTGAGACTAGTTTGCTGAAAAAACCAGATGCCACCGATCGTCAGGATGCTGATGATGATGATTAGTGGTAAGCGGATGCCTGGAGTGTTTGAAGCTTGTGTCTCGTCTCGAACTGAGCCAATCGCCCGCTCGGACGGTAATCGCGATCGATCCATAAAATTTCTTTTCCGATATACAGCTTAAACTTCATGATGAGTCAAGGATGTGTTGCTCGATCGACTTTTCCGATGAATATTGGATCGATCGACGATGAGGATTTATTTTCTCTAGATCCTACCCGAAATTGTCATGGTCAACAATCAATGATACTAGGCTCATCAACTGAGGATATTACTCCCTTCCCACCATCCACACTATGCTTACGGCAGGCTAACGCCAACGGCTATGCCAAAGGCAAGGCTAACGCCAACAGTGTAAGCCATTCACTCACTCCCCTAGAGATCTAATTTGACACTGGTTCGGGAGTAGGATTGCTACATAGAGTGAGTAGTTGTTACGCTGTCACTAGCTACAAGCTAGAATTGTTGAAGAAGATTTTCAACTAAACATTATCATCATGCAAACGACATTTACAGTTCCCGATCTAGCTTGCGGTGCTTGTGTTGACACGATTAGTCAAGCTATTCACTCGATCGATCCACAAGCTAAAATTGTTGCTAGTCCCCAGACTAAACTAGTCCAAATTGAGAGCGAGTTACCAGTTATGACTCTCCAAACAACGATTATTGCTGCTGGATATACGATCGCTAAATGATTGAAATCTTTCAATCTTACCGATCTATAGCCTAAAAACTAATCTACATTTTGGTGTGAGTATATGGAACGTCTCGGCTTAAAATTGGCGGGGTTGAGTTGTGTCGCTTGTGCGAAGGCGATCGAGCAGGCTATCGCTCACGTACCTGGTGTTGTGGAGTCAAATGTCAATTTTGACCTCGAAATAGCAACAGTCCGTTACGATCGCCAAGCAACGACCGCTGAAGTAATTATTCAAGCGGTAACAACTGCTGGATATCAAGCTACATCGATCGAGACTATCAATCGCAATTTATCTACATCGGTAGAGACTAGCTTGGTACTCCAGCGATCTCCAGTTCAGGAGCCAAATCACGCGATCGAATTATTAATTGCAATCGTGCTGAGTCTGCTCCTAATTATTGGTTCGGTACCAACGATAGTAGGTCGAGATTTGAGTTGGATTCCCACCTGGTTGCAACATCCAATCGGGCAATTAATCCTCGCTACACCAGTTCAATTTTGGTGTGGACGATCGATCTTTATCAGTGCTAAGAATGCAGCACGGCACCATCGAGTCAATTCGCATACGCTCGTAGCTCTGAGTACGGGAGTCGCTTATTTCTACGCGCTCATCAATACCTTTAGATCTGAAATTATCGCTCCCGATCCCTCACTATCGTCCACATACTATCAAATATCAGCCGTAACGATCGTGCTGATGCTCTTGGGAAAACAATTAGAACGAAGGGCGCAAAGACAGACAAAATTAGTGCCGCAAAGCTTAATTAATATTCAGCCTCAACTAGCTAGGATTGTTGGCGATCGCGAAGAAAAACTGGTGCCGATTTATCAAGTTGGTATGGGGCAAATTATTAGCATTCTCCCTGGAGAAATGAGTCCTGTAGACGGGATAATAGTTGCGGGAGAAGCGATGGTCGATCGATCGATCGTTACAGGAGAAAGTCAACCGCTAATGATGAGCATCGGTGATGAAATCATCGGTCGATTTCTCAACTATACGGGTAAAATTAATGTCAGGGTTACGAAGATTAACGATCGCACATTTCTCGCCCAGATTAGCGAATTAGTCGATCGCATCCGAGGGGCAAAAGTACCGATCCAAAGGCTAGCCGATCGAGTAGCAGCAAGTTTTTTCCCGCTCGTCATTATCATCGCGCTAGTCACGAGTATGCTCTGGCTAATATTCACAGCCAGTCTCTCTATGGCAATAACTACTGGCATCGGAGTATTAATTATTGCGTGTCCCAGTGCGTTAGGTTTGGCGACATCGACGGCGATTGTCATTGGAACTAAAAAGGGCATAGAGCGAGGAATTATTATTAAAAATGGCGCAAGTTTAGAAATACTAGGTCGAGTAAATACGATTGTTTTTGATAAGACTGGTACGCTTACAACTGGTAGATCGCTCGTCACCAACTTTATTCCTGTTGTAGATAACTATCATGGTAATGAGTTAGATATCTTGCAATTAGCTGCGTCAATAGCAAACCAATCCAAACACCCATTATCACCTGCAATTGTCAGTCACGCCAATCGGCGGCAAATAGTATTAAAATCAGTCGAACAATTTGCAGAAATTATTGGTAGTGGTGCAAGTGGAATTATCGATCGTAAACTTATTCAAATGGGGACGAGTGAATGGATGGTTTCACTCAAGATCGCCACAGTACTTCAGGCTGCAAATTACCAGATTTTAACTAATTATCAACAGCAATGGGAAGCTGCTGGCAATACCGTAATTTGGATCGCGATCGATCGTGAAATTGCCGGAATTATCGGCATCAGTGATGAAATTAAACCGACAGCAGTAGCTACTATCTCTAGATTAAAAGCGCAGGGTTTAGAAGTCGTATTATTAAGCGGAGATAATTTTGCTAATACCGATCGATTGGCGCAATATCTGGGAATCGATCGCGTATTCGCCCAGATCGAGCCGCACGAAAAAGCTCAAATAATTGAGACATTGCAATCGAGATCGAACGAGAAGCGTCAGATCGTCGTCATGGTAGGCGATGGGATCGATGATGCTCCCGCATTGGCTCAAGCCGACGTTGGAATTGCGATCTGTACGGCTACAGATATGGCGATCGCCGCTAGCGATCTGATGATTACTTCGCCCGATTTACAAGCAATTGTCACCGCGATCGAACTCAGTCGATCGACATTAACCAAGATCGAGCAAAATCTATTTTTTGCCTTTGTCTATAATATTATCTGTATCCCGATCGCCGCTGGCATGTTCTACCCTGGATTTGGCTGGTTGCTCGATCCCGCGATCGCTAGCGTAGCAATGGTATTGAGTTCGGGATCGGTACTAGCAAATGCTTGGCGTAAACAGTTGACAGTTGACAGCGAATCAAGAGAGCGAGGTTTTTAGGATGGGGATTTAGACCCCATTCTAAAAACCCAATTATCAATTATCAATTATCAATTAATTTAAGGGGGATCTCCATATTTCCAGACATCCTCTCAGAAAAACCTCAGCAACATGGTACTCAAACCTGTAATCAGATCGACAAAATTACCATTACCCACATTAGTGTTAGACTCACTTGGTTTGCCAGCAAATTTGATTTTGGCGATCAGTGCTTGGGCGACTTGAGTGCCTTCGCGATCGGACTTGGCAAAATACAAACGTTCTGCCACCATCGCATCCTTCACCGCCCCAGCATCATCCTGGAGCCGGAATTTTGCCACCGATCTGGCAAGATAAACGCCTGGAAATTGGGGGTTGAGACCGATCGCCCGATCGTAATGTTCGATCGCGCCCGTAAAGTCATTTTTCTGCCATGCAGCATAGCCCCATTTATAAAAATCGTCGGCGGTACCCAAAGCGGTGGGGATGCCCACAGCACCCTCTAGATAGGCATTGCGGACATCGATCCCCTGCACATTAGCATTGGTTAGATAAGCCGATCGCAAATCGGTACCAGTCAAATTTGCCCCACGCAAATCTGCTCCAGTGAGATTTGCACCATAGAGAGATGCTCCACTCAAATTTGCGCCGCGTAAATCTGCTCCAGTGAGATTCGTTTGACTGAGATTGGCACCGACTAGATTCGATCGCTCTAATTTGGCACCAGTCAAATCGTTCATCACCAATCCCACACCAGTCAAATCGCACTGTGGGCAGCTTTTTGTCGATAGTAGTCGTTGTAGATGAGAGATATTTTCAGCTTGAGCAGTGGCTGCAACACTAGTTAGTAGCAAAATCGTCGTCGCAATGGTTGTAAGTTTCATGATGAGGGAATCGGGAGGGGTTAGTTGGGCTTTAGGCTTTGGGTTTTAGGTTTTACTCTCTTCCTAGCGTCAAATTAGACATCTAGGGTAGGGGGTGAATGGTGAATGGTGAATGGTGGATGGCGAATGGTGGATGGCGAATGGTGGATGGCGATTCGCTAAACCCTATCCCCTATTCCCTCAGTTAATATGGTAGATTGCTCAGACCGTCGGGATCGTCTAGATGCTCAGACGGTGGAGCGATCCGCGCTTGTTCCCAAGCGATATCGGCTGCGGCAATCTGCTTAAATAAGTCAGTATGCCGAGTGGGTCGCTCCAATAATCGATCGATCTGATATTTAGATCTGATTGCTGCTAGTTCTGTGGGCGAGAGCCGAGGTTCCGTCCACTCAAAGTCAGCCGCAGTATAGACTGGGAGCCTAGAACCAAGTTGTTCGATCGGGATATCTGGCAACCTTACTAGTAAGTATTCCCGCACGCGGCGGATTTCTACAAATCTTTGTTCGATTTCATTGAGAATGCCGACAAATTGACTGAGATGATGTGTCGTAATTGACACCCGTACCTCGATATCATCTAAGGGAATCCCCAATCGCTCGGCTTTGGTTAACAATTCTGGTGGAATTTTGTCCAGCGATGGCGGATCGATTGCGGCACTTAGTTCGGCTAATGCCCGATGAAGCTGTTCTACAGTACTCGCGACAGTTTCTCTCAATGATTGTCGCTGCGGTGGAGCTGACGCTGTATCTAATGGCAGGCGATCGAGGTCAGCAACGGGGGCGGTCGCTAATTCTGTTAGACTTTGGGTAGCTGATTGGAGTAGCGCGATCGCATTATCTAAGTGATTAGTCATCAGAACTAGCAGCGTATGGACTATATTCAGATCGATCGTACCAATTGTATGGAGATTATTCTCCAAGAGTTCCCAGCTTTTCGGACTCAGTGGGATGAGCATTTGGAATCGTGGCTACCATTAGATCGTCCGATTGCTCTAGATCTGGCTGCATTTGCTGATTTTGCTGTGGATACGATCTGTCTGGGAGTCGATGCCCAGATCGAGCGACTTGCGGAAATTACCGAGCTAATGTTGCAACAAGGCGATTCAGTCATCGAATATGCGGTGCGGACGATGTTTCTCAAGCAGATCGCCCTCGGCATTAACCGACGGGGATTTCCAGTCGATCGATTTACCCACAAACTCCAACCGCTAGGATTTTACCACTGGCAAGCTCTCAACTGTGAATTTACCCGCCACTGACAGGGGGAATCAAGACGACTTCATCTAGATCGAGCATGAGCGTATCGGGATCGACAAATTCTAGATTTATCCCAAATCGCGTCACATCGTGCCATTGAGCTAATTGAGGTCGCTCGAGTGTCAATCGATCGAGTACTGCCTTGACGGGCGTATTTGGTGGAAATTGGCGCGATATTTCGGCTGTGCCAAAGGCTTCTTGATACACAGCAAACAATTTGATCGTGACGGTAATTTCGAGGTTGGGAGTCATCGGTTAAACAGTTGACAGTTGACAGTTGACAGTTGACAGTTGACAGCTTGCACTGAGCCAAGCCTTTCGCGGAGCGTCTCGTAGAGAAGTGTTGACAGCGA
>ENA-OFDM01000619-OFDM01000619.1-metagenomes-genome-assembly--contig:-NODE-619-length-14171-cov-11.479739_pt1 | contig 14171 bp, 17 predicted proteins | sample MGYA00153385_OFDM01 | MGnify analysis MGYA00153385
CTACCAAGCGATCGAGAAAGCCAGCCAAGACATGCTCGACGCGGCCCGCACCGGCAATTGGGATCACGTGCTCAAGCTCGAAGGCGCGTGTGCGCTGCTGATCTCGCAACTCAAGCAAACCGCCTCGGGCAACCCCCTCGGCGACCAAGAGACGCAATTCAAGTCGCGCATCATGCAGCGCATCCTGATCAACGACGCCGAGATCCGCCAGCTCGCCGAGCCGTGGCTCGACGACCTCGACCAGCTCCTCGCCGGCCGCCCGAAAACCATCCATTGATCTCGGACTGAAGGTCGTCAAACGATGGAAACCATGCCGATGCCGTTGGACGCGCTGGGCGCTGCGCCCGGCGGTCTGGACGAGTTCCGCATCACCTCCCCGCGCGAGATCGCGGCCATGCTGCGCTTGCTCTGCGACGGCAGCGTGCAGATGAACCTGAACGCGAGCGACGGCAGCGTCGTCAGCGCGACGGTCTGGACGATGAGCGCCGAGCGCGGCGAGATCGGCTTCAACGTCGACCCGGGCGACCCGGCGCTGCACGCGCTGATGGAGAGCGACGACTGCGTCGTCGTCGGCTACCTCGAAAGCGTCAAGCTGCAGTTCGACGTCAGCAACCTCGTGCTGGTGCACGGCGCGCGCGCGAGCGTGCTCACTTGCAATTACCCGCGCGAGGCCTTCCGCTTCCAGCGCCGCAATGCCTACCGCGTGCGGCCGTTGCTGCGCAGCGTGCCATACGCGCGCGTGCGCCACACCGACATCGCCGACATGCAATTGAGCCTGCGCGTGCTCGACGTGAGCATCGGCGGCTGCGCCCTCTTTTTGCCCGACGACGTACCGCCGATGCAAGTGGGCGGCGTGGTCAACCAGGTACAGATCGACCTCGACGCCGACACGCGCTTTCACGTCAACCTGCGGCTCCAGCATGTGACCTTGCTCAACAGCGAGTCGCGCGGCGTGCGCCTCGGGTGCGAGTTCGTGCGCGCCGATTCGAACGCGTTGCGCACGCTGCAGCGCTTCATCGACCTGACCCAAAAGCGCGGCAAGCTGCTGTCGATCAACTGAACAGGCGCTTTTTTCCTGCGTCTTTTTCTTCGATCGCTCCTCAGGTTTTTGCAGGTGCTGCCGATAGCTCACTGACCAGCCACCTTCGTGCAACAGCAAGGAGCGCAGATGAACATCCCTGGCGTCACAGCAATCACCCGAATCGGCCCGTCGACCGCATATCTCCCGGTACCTGCCATCGCGGCCCGCCAAGGCGCGTTCGCGCCCGCGGTCGAGGTCGAGATCGACCAGGTCACGCAATTGCCCGTGCCACCGCGGTTCCCGTGGCTGAGCCGGCTGTCGCAGCAACTCGAACCGGTCGCGAAGCAAAAGGCTGCATTCCCGTCGGCGCCGATCCTCGGCGACAACGTCGACCGGGCGGTTTGATCGCGGGCGGTTGCGGCGCATCCGGGAGAATGCGGGACGACAGCTGATCCGCCCGGATCGAAAGAGAGAACCGCGCATGACCGAGACCACCCCCGCCGACGCCGCATCCGTTCCTGCGACCCCCGCGATCCCCGACCGACTTTCGGTCGACCCCCGCAGCCCGCATCACATTGCCGCCGTCTTCGAACGCGAGATCGGCATCCGCGTGAACGACAAAGAGCGCTTCGACGTGGAGGAATATTGCATCAGCGAAGGCTGGGTCAAAGTGCCCGCCGGCAAAGCGCTCGACCGCAAAGGCAAGCCGCTTCTAATCAAACTCAAAGGCAGGGTCGAGGCGTTTTATCGGTGAGTGCCTGGCACAACGCTGTTGGTTTGGTGCTGCGGCCCCGCTCGCCCTTCTAGCGCCTGTGAAAAGTTGATGTTCAAGCCAACATCGATGTGCTGTGCGGCGTTCGATTACCCCACCGGCAGCAACACCAGCCCACCCGCATCCAGCGTTCGTGCGCGGCCTTGGTTTTTGGCGCGGTAGAGGGTGGCGTCGGCGCGTTTTATCAAGGCGTCGAGGGTGTCGAGCGGCGAGGTTCGCATCGCGATGCCGGCGCTGTAGGTCACCTCGAAACCGAGCTGGTCGAGCGCGTTATCCGTCAGTCGTTGGCGCAGGCGGCGATCGAACGCATTGGCCGCTGCTTGATCGGCGTAGGTCATCAACACGCAGAACTCCTCGCCGCCGTAGCGGCCCACCACATCACCGGCGCGAACCGCCGAACGCAAGGCCTCGGCGACGAACTGCAATGCCCGGTCGCCGGCATCGTGGCCGCGGCTGTCGTTGACCTGCTTGAAGTGATCGAGGTCGATCATCACGACCGCCACCGGGTGGCTGTAGCGCACGCTGACGGCCAGATCGGTGTTCGCCTTCGCGAGCCAGGCGCGGCGATTGAAAACGCCGGTCAAGCCGTCGATCGTGGCGAGCCGCATGAGCTCGCGTGCCGCCTCGTCGCGATGCGCCAGCAGAATCGCGACCAGCGACAGCACCGCTGTCGCATTGCCCATCACGGCGAACGCCAGATTCACCGGGTGCGGTGCCAAAAACGACGGGTAACTCTCGGTGAAAAACGCGCCGAGTACGCCGCGCCATGCCGTGACCACCATCTGCAGCAGCAGGCTGATGACGAGCAGCCCGCGCCATTTGCCCACCGGCACTTCGGGCTTGCGCCAGAGCGAGGCGGCCACCATCGCCATCTGCAACGTGAACAGGCCGTTGGCCCAGCCGACGCGAAACGCGTAGCTCGAAAATCCGATCGCGTAGCCGACTGGCAGCACGAGCGCGATCAGCGCTGGCGCACGGTCGTGCGCAACGCGCCCGCACCACAGGTCGAACGCGATGGCATTGAAGGCCATGCCGCCGGCGATGCCGGCCATCGCGAATGTCGAAAGCGTGCGGTCGGCGAGCGAACCACTCTCGACAATGCCCGAGAACAACAGCAGCGACCACCCGGCGGCCTGCAGCATCACCCCGATCTGGGCGCGCCGCGCCGGCGCGTTGACCTCGCCCATCACCGCCGGCAGCACGATCGCGATCGTCAGCATCGCGACGGTCATGGCAAGCAAAAGTGAGGCGATGTCGAAGTGCATGAAAGGCCGGGAGCGGCGAGGGATCGGCGCACTGCCGTGCGGCTGCTGGATTCTGCGGTTTGTGAAACTTTTGGTTCGTGCGAAATTCCGCGCTCTGCGGGCGTTCGCGAACCAACTTCGGATTGCCAGCGCTCGCGGCTCAACGCGCCGCTGCTTGCTACACCTGCATCGACATGATGTCCGAGTAGGCCTGGACCATCTTGTTGCGCACCTGCAGCGTGGCCTGAAAGCCGATTTGCGCCTTCTGCATCGCCACCATGGTTTGCTCGATGCTGACGGTCGGGCTGTCCATCTGCACTTCACGCTGCATCGCGCTCGCATCCAGCTGTGATTTGCTCACGGCACCGAGCGCTTGCGTGAGGGCCTGCTGAAAACCTGCGCCCTCGACCGGCCCGCTTTTCTGCAGCGGCTGACCGTTCGTGGCCAGGCCGGCGCGGGCCACGGCCTGGGCGAAATCGAAAGGTTTGAGGGTCACGTTCATGGAGCGGGCTCGCAGTGAGGGCGTGGCGCCATCGTAGGCACAACGCTGCGCGGGCAAGGCGCGAACTGATGCGGCTTTGTCCGGCTGTTCGCCTCTTTCGGAAATTCAAGTTCCCGAACAATCGCTTTCAACTGAGGGCAATGCCGCCCTCGAACGAAACCGACGACCCATGAACGACGCAGTCGCGATCAACTCCGCTCTACCGTTCGTCGAACCCGCCAGCTTCGCCGGCCGCATGGCCGCGTTGCCGATGCGCAGCAAGCTCAGCATGGCGCTCGGCGTGGCCGCACTCGCCGGCGTGGTGCTGGCGATGACGTTGTGGAGCAGCAAGGGCGACTTCAAGGTGCTGTACGCGAACCTGTCCGACAAAGACGGCGGCGCCGTGATTGCGCAGCTCTCGCAGATGAACGTGCCCTACCGCATGAGCGAAGGTGGCGCCGCGATTCTCGTGCCCGCGCTGCAGGTGCACGACCTGCGCCTGAAGCTCGCGACCGCCGGGCTGCCGAAGGGTTCGGTCTCGGGCTACGAGCTGATGGACAGCGCGCGCTTCGGCCAAACGCAGTTCCAGGAGCGGTTGACCGCACAGCGCGGGCTCGAGGGCGAACTCACCCGCTCGATCACCTCGATGGCCGCGGTGAGCAACGCCCGCGTGCACCTCGCGCTGCCGAATCAAAACGGCTTCTTTCGCGAGCAGCAAAAGCCCAGCGCCTCGGTGCTGCTCACTTTGCACCCGGGCCGCGCGCTCGACCGCGCCCAGGTAGCCGGCATCGTGCACCTTGTTTCGAGCAGCGTGCCCGAGCTCGACCCGAAGGCTGTCAGCGTGCTCGACCAGACCGGCGCGCTGCTCACCAGCGGCGGCGGCGATGGCCAGCCCAGCGCCGGGCTCGACGCGCAGCAACTGCAGTACGTGAACCAGGTCGAGACCGGCTACGCGAAGCGCGTTCTGGCGCTGTTGGAACCAATCGTCGGCCGCGACAACCTGCGCGCCACGGTGGCAGCCGACATCGACTTCTCGCAGACCGAGGCCACCTCGGAAGAGTTCAGACCGAACCAGGGCGCGGAGGCGAAAGTGTCGATCCGCAGCCAGCAGGTGTCGGACCAACCCGGTGGCGCCGGCGCGCAGCCGAGCGGCGTGCCGGGCGCGGCCTCGAACCAGCCGCCGATCGCCGCGACAGCGCCATTGGTCGGCGCATCGCAGCCCTTGCAAACCGCGCAAGGCGGCTCGGGCACCTCGGGTGCCAGCGGCCGCCGCGATGCGACCACGAACTACGAGGTCGACAAGACCGTGCGCGTCACGCGCAATGCGAGCGGCAACGTCAAGCGGCTCAACGCTGCGGTCGTCGTCAACAACCGCTCGGTGACCGATGCCAAGGGCAAGACGACGCAGGTGCCGCTCTCGGTCGACGAGATCGACAAACTGACCGCGCTGGTGCGCGAGGGCATCGGCTTCAACAAGGAGCGCGGCGATTCGGTCAAGGTGATCAACGCGCCGTTCAAGGTCGAGCCCATCACCGTCGTCGACGTGCCGCTCTGGAAGAACCCCGATGTGATCGACATGCTGCGCAGCCTCGCGGTGCCGGCCGGCCTGGTGCTGATCGGCGTGCTGGTGTTCTTCGGCCTCGTGCGCCCTGCGCTCAGAGCGGCACTCGCGCCGACCCCCGCGGTGCCCGGCGCCACGCTGACGGCCATCGTCGACGACCAGCAGGTTCTGCCCGCGCTGCCGGCGCCGAAAAGCGTCCAACACCTGGCGCAAGCCAAGGCCCTCGCGAAGGAGAACCCCGCCGCCGTGGCGGGCATCGTGCGCGGTTGGGTGAATGGTGAGGCGCACGGCGACGCCGTCGGCGCCAAGGCCTGACCGCCCGACCCTAAAAGAACATCGAGGAACCGCACGTGGACGAAACGGGTTTGGAAAATGCAGCGATCCTGCTGATGTCGCTCGGCGAGGAAGAAGCTGCCGGCGTCTTCAAGCACCTGACGCCGAAAGAGGTGCAGGGGCTGGGCGAAACGATCCAGAAAATGAAATCGATCTCGCGCGAGCGGGTCGACGGCGTGCTCGAACTGTTCAACGCCACCACGGCCGACCAGAGCATGCTGGTGAGCGACACCGATGAGTACGTGAGGGCCGTGCTGCGCAAGGCGCTCGGCGACGACAGGGCCAACCTGCTGATCGACCGGATCATGCAAGGCGGCGACACCGCGGGCATCGAGAGCCTGAAGTGGATGGACCCGGCATCGGTCGGCGAGCTGCTGCGCATCGAGCACCCGCAGATCGTCGCAGCGATCCTGGTGCACCTCGATTTCGACCAAGCCGCCGACGTGCTGAAAACTTTCTCGGAGCGCCAGCGCAACGAGGTGTTGGTGCGCGTGGCCACGCTCGACGGCATCCAGCCTTCGGCGCTGAAAGACCTCAACGAAGTGATGGGCCGCGTGCTCGCTGGCGGTGAACGCAGCCGCAAGACCAAGCTGGGCGGCGTGAAGGCGGCGGCCGAGATGATCAACCTGATGGGCACGAGCGTGGAGACCTCGGTACTCGACTACATCCGTGAAGCCGACAACGACCTCGCACAGAAGATCATGGACAACATGTTCACGTTCGACGATCTGGGCAAGATCGACGACAAGGGCATCCAGGCGCTCCTCAAAGAAGTGCAGAGCGAGTCGCTGGTGATCGCGCTCAAGGGCGCGACACCGGAGATGCGCGAGAAGGTGTTCAAGAACATGTCGACCCGCGCCGCCGAGACGCTGCGCGAAGACCTGGAGTCGCGCGGGCCGGTGCGCGTTTCGGAAGTCGAGGCCGAGCAGAAGGAAATGCTCAAGGTCGTGCGCCGCCTGGCCGACGAAGGCCAGATCGTGTTGAGTGGCGGGAGCGACGATGACTTCCTCTGATCCGCGTGATGTGCGCGATCCGCGCGATTTGCGTGAGGCACTCAGTCCGCCGCCGGGCCGCCCCAAGGCGGACAGCGCCCCTTGGGGGCAAGAGCGAAGCGACAGGGAAGCCTCATTTCGCGCACCCAAAAATATCGCGTCGCCCAACGACGCTGCGCGTGCCTATGCACGCTTCATTCCGCGCGAAGAGCTGAGCGACGTCAAGGCATGGAACCCCGGCGACATCGCCGGTGGCCCAATGCCGCAAGCCAACATCCACCGCGCCACCGACGAAGCGCCGAAGATCGACTTGGCCGCGCAGCTCGCGGCACAACTGCGCGCCGCACGGCAAGCCGGCTACCAAGACGGCTACCGCGACGGCTTGGTCGCGCTCGACGGCTTCAAGCAGAGCTTCGCGGCGCAAACCACTGCGCAGATCGGCGCGCTCGTGCAGTCGCTCGGTGACGAGCTCGGCGGGCTGCAACAAGACATGGCGCGCACGCTCGCGATAGCCGCCACGCACCTCGCGCGACAGATCGTGCGCAGCGAGCTCGCAATTAACCCGGCGCTGGTGGCAACCGTCGCGCAAGAAGCGATCGACACGCTGCTGCTCAGTGCCAAGCACATCACGCTGCGCGTGCACCCCGACGATCACCCGTTCGTCGCAGCAGGCGCGGCCGATGTGCTCGTGGCACGCGGTGCACGCCTGCTTGCCGATGCATCGATGTCACGCGGCGGCGTGCTGGTCGAGTCCGACATCGGCGTGATCGATGCGAGCCTGGAAGCCCGCTGGCGGCGCGCTGCGGCTTCGCTCGGCTGCGACGAAGGGTGGACCGACAACGGGCCAGCCGGCGCCGACGACTCGGGCACTGCCGAATGATCCCGAAGACCGACACCTCACCGCTGACGACCCCGGACAAGTGGAGACGCTACCTCGCCGACATGCGCAGCTTCTCGGCCGACAAGCTGCCGTTGGAAACGCAGGGCCAGCTGGTGCGCGTCAACGGCCTCGTGCTCGAAGCGGCGGGCTTGCGCGTGCCGGTCGGCTCGGTGTGTGAAATTCGCATGGAAGGGCAGTCGCCGGTGATCGCCGAGGTCGTCGGGTTCTCGGGCGACCGCGCTTACCTGATGCCCACCAGCGATGTGGCCGGCCTCGCGAGTGGTGCGCGCGTGGTGCCCAGGGCCTCGCCGGTCGTGCCGATGAAGCTCGGCGCGGCGCGCCACCCGTGGCGCCGCAATGAAGACCGCACGCTGCACCTGCCGGTGGGTGACGGTTTGCTCGGCCGCGTCGTCGATTCACACGGCCACCCGATGGACCGCAAAGGCCCGATCGAGCACGTGCACAAAGAGCCGCTCACGCGCCGCCCGATCAACGCGATGGACCGCGACCCGGTGCGCACCCCGCTCGACACCGGCGTGCGCGCGATCAACGCGATGCTGACCGTCGGCCGCGGCCAGCGCATCGGCCTTTTTGCCGGCACCGGCGTCGGCAAGTCGGTGCTGCTCGGGATGATGGCGCGCTACACCGCGGCCGATGTGATCGTGGTCGGCCTGATCGGCGAGCGCGGCCGTGAAGTGAAGGAATTCATCGAAGACATTCTGGGCGAAGAAGGCATGCGCCGCGCCGTTGTCGTGGTGGCCACGGCCGACGCGCCGCCGCTGGTGCGCATGCAGGGCGCGAACTATGCAACCGTGATCGCCGAGCACTTTCGCGACCGCGGCCAGAGCGTGCTGCTGCTGATGGATTCGCTCACGCGTTACGCGATGGCGCAGCGCGAGATCGCGCTCGCGATCGGCGAACCGCCTGCCACCAAGGGCTACCCGCCGAGCTGCTTCGCGAAGCTGCCGCAACTGGTCGAGCGCAGCGGCAACGGCAAGGCTGCCGATCAAGAAGGCGGCGGCGGCTCGATCACCGCGTTCTACACCGTGCTCAGCGAAGGCGACGACCAGCAAGACCCGATCGCCGATGCGGCGCGCGGCATTCTCGACGGCCACATCGTGCTCTCGCGCGAGCTGGCCGAAGCCGGCCACTACCCTGCGATCGACATCGAAAAATCGGTCTCGCGCGTGATGACGAGCGTCGCGAGCCGCGAGCACCTCGAGGCTGCGCGGCGCTTTCGGCAACTGCATGCGCGCCACAACAAGGCGCGCGATTTGATTCAGCTCGGCGCCTACTCGCCCGGCCACGACACCGAACTCGACACCGCCGTGCGCCTGCACGACCCGATGGTCGCGATGCTGCAACAAAGCATGCACGAGAGTGCGGCGATGGGCGGCAGCGTCGAGCAACTCCTGGCCTCGATCGCCGGTTGACCTCTGCAGATTTCCGCATGACCGGTATCGAAACACTGACCATCTTGCTCGGCCAGAACGAGCGCCAACGCGACGTCGCATTCACTGCGCACCAGCGCGCCCAAACCGCCGCCGAGGCCGCGCTCGGCCAGGCCGAGCAACTGCGCACCTACCGCCGCGAGTACGAGCAGCGCTGGCGCTTGCAGTTCTGTCGCGAAGGCAAGATCGAACTCGTGCACTGCTACCAAAGCTTCATGGAGCGGTTGACGCAGGCGGTAGAGCAGCAAGTGCGCGTGGCCGAAAACGCGGGTCAGCAAGTTCAACACGCGCTCGTCACCTTGCGCGACACCGAACTGCGCTGCGCCTCGGTGCGCAAGCTGATCGAGCGGCGCCAGGCCGAGCAGCGCCTGAGCGCTGACCGCCGCGACCAAAAACAAACCGACGAGGCCGCCTCGCGCGCAGCCTGGAACCGCTTGGGCTCGACGCGGCCAGCGCCGCTGATGTGACATGGAGAAAACTGCATGACGACGATCCAACCTTCTTCGCTGCGCGCCCCGTCAGGCGACGCCGCCACGGCCGCGGGCACAGCGTCGAAACGCACGCCGAACGACCCCGCCGGCTTCGCTTCACTGCTGCGGCAAACGCACGCCGCGCCCGCGCCGATGCCGATGCCGATGCCGACCATCGCGCTGGCCGCCGCGCCGCCACCGAAACCGGCGGCGCACGAATCGACCCCACCCGACGAGGCCACGAACGACACCGAGCCGCCACAAGCATCGACCGACACGGTCAACCGCGCGCGCGCCTTGCTCAAGACCAAAATGCGGGCCGTGGACGATGCGAAGCCCACCCCGACCGGTACCCAACCTGCAGCCGAGGCCGCGCCAGCCGACGCGAGTGACGCTGCGACCGATGCATCGAGCAACGCGCAACCGCGCGCCGCGCCGGACCCCGCCACCTTGCCGATCGACCCGAGCGTGATGCACTGGCTCGCCGGCCTGCAACGTGCGGCCACTGAACAAGCGAGCGACGCCGCAGCCAGCACCGACACCGCCACCGATGCCAACGCCGTCACCGACAACAACCCCGGCTCGGCAGCCGACATGCGCGGCACCGCCAAAGGCCTGCGTGCCGCCGACCTCAAGGCCGATACCGAGCTCAAAGACAAGGCGGCACAAGGCAAGGCGCAACGCGCCGGTGCTGCCGACGCGCGCGAGTTCGCCGGTGTGCTCGCCGAGCAGCGGATCGGCGAAAAGCCGATGGCCCCGACGACTTCTGCCGTCGCCCGCACGAACGTCGACGCGGCGACTGCGGCAGCAGCCGCGAGCGCCGTGATGTCGGCCCCGATCCCTGGCACCGAGGCGCTCGCACCCGCCGCCGTGGTCATCACCACACCGCTCGATGCACCCGACTTCGCGCAGCAGCTCGGCCTGCGCCTGAGCGTGCTCGCCAAAGACGGCGTGCAGACCGCCGAGCTGCACCTGAACCCTGCCGACATGGGCCCGGTCTCGGTGCAAATCGTGATGGACGGCACGCAAGCCCGCATCGATTTCGGCGCCGACATGGCCGCCACGCGGCAAGCCATCGAAGCCGGCCTGCCCGAACTCGCGAGCGCACTTGCCGACGCCGGCTTCACGCTCGCCGGGGGCGGCGTTTCGCAGCACGGTGGTGGGCACGGCGGGCGCGGCGATTCGGGTACGTCGGGCGGCACGCGCCAGCGCCACATCGGCACAGATGACGACACGAAACGTGTTGCAACCGCCGCGCGCCGCGTCGTGACGCAGGGCGGCGTCGACGTCTTCGCGTAGCCTCGCCGAGCGCGTTACTGGCCGCTGAACCCCCTGCTTATCGCCGCTTCAGTTCGGCGCATCGATTCCACAATTTCCTTCATGACGTCGGGCGCCGTGCGGCGACCGATGGCCCCGAAAAATGAAGGAGTGACGATGTCTGCTGCCGCTGCTGCTGCCCCTGCCACCGACGGTGCCGTCGTGCCTGCGAAGAAGGGCAAAAAGAAGCTGATCATCATCGTGGCGGCCGTGCTGTTGCTGTTGGTGATCGGCGGCGGTGCAGCCGTGTTCTTGCTCAAGAAAAAAGCCGCCGCGGCCGCCGAGGGCGACGATGCGTCTACAAGCGCCAGCGCCGAGCAGCACGGCAGCAAGCCCGACCTCAAGCACCCGCCGACCTTCTTGCCGATCGACCCCTTCGTCGTGAACCTCGCCGACAAGGAAGCCGACCGCTATGCGCAAATCGGCATCACCTTCGAGGTCGAAGACACGAAGTTCGCTGACTCGATGAAGGCCTTCATGCCGGCGATCCGCAACGGCATTCTGATGATCCTGTCGCACAAGTCCTCGAAAGACCTGCTCGACCGCGCCGGCAAGGAGCAACTCGCTGGCGAGATCCTGCGCGAATCGGCCCGCACGATGGGCATCGAGGTCGCGGAACCGGCAGTCCTCGTCGAGAAGCTGGCCGAGGCCGAGGCCGAGACAGACAAGCCGGCCGCCGACGAGGAAGACGCGAAGCCGACCAAGAAGAAGGAGAAAGCGAAGAAGGCGAAGGCGCCGGTCGAGCCGAATCCGATCAAGCACGTTCACTTCTCGAACTTCATCGTCCAATGAAGCGCGACCTCACCCAAAGCGCGCGGGCCGCCGCGCCGGGCCGCCCCAAGCAAGGCCCGATCCCCTCGGGGGATCGATCGACGTACCCGTCGGTCGAGGGGCAGACATGAACCAGCAGATTCTTTCGCAAGACGAAGTCGACGCGCTGCTGCAGGGCATCACCGGCGAAAGCCAGAAACTCGATCAGGAGCAGGTCGAAGAGGGCGCCGTCCGCAACTACGACCTGGCGAGCCAGGAGCGGATCGTGCGCGGGCGCATGCCCACGATGGAGATCATCAACGAACGCTTCGCACGCAACATGCGGCTCGGCTTGTTCAACTTCATTCGCAAGAGCCCGGAGATCTCGATCGGCAGCATCAAGGTGCAAAAGTACAGCGCCTTCTTGCGCGAGATCGTGGTGCCGACCAACTTCAATATCGTCAGCGTGCGCCCGCTGCGCGGTTCCGGCCTGATCGTGTGCGACCCGGCACTCGTGTTCGCGGTGATCGACGCGCTGTTCGGCGGCGCCGGCAAGTACCACACGCGCATCGAAGGCCGCGACTTCTCGCCGACCGAGCAACGCATCATCGGCCGGCTGGTCGATGTGATCACCGGCGAGTACAAGAAGGCTTGGCAAGGCATCTACCCGCTCGAGCTCGAATACCAGCGCTCGGAGATGCAACCGCAGTTCGCCAACATCGCCACGCCAAGCGAGATCGTGGTTGCGACCAGCTTCACGCTCGAGATCGGCGACACCAGCGGCACGATCCACTTCTGCATTCCGTACGCGACGCTGGAGCCGATTCGCGACGTGCTGTATTCGACCATCCAGGGCGACTCGACCGAGCCCGACAAGCGCTGGGTCAACCTGATGAAGCAGCAAATCCAGTCGGCGCAGGTCGAGCTCGTGGCCGAGCTCGCGCAGGCGCCGGCCACGGTCGAGCAATTGCTGTCGTTCAAGGTCGGCGATTTCATCGAACTCGATTTGCACCAGGCCATCCAGGCCAAAGTGGTCGGCGTGCCGGTGTTCGACTGCCACTACGGCACCTCGAACGGCAAGTACGCACTCAAGGTCAATCAACTGTTGACCAACGCCGAGACGGGTTGGCTGGGAGAACGCAATGTCAGCTGAAGAAAATACCGCGCCTGCAGAAGACGCAGACGCGATGGCCGCCGAGTGGGCCGCCGCGCTCGCCGAAACCAAACCCGAGACGGCCTCGGAAGTGCATGCGCCAGCCGACCAGATCTCGCCCGCGTCGTTCCAGAACTTCGCGCCCACCGGCGCGAGCACGGCCGGCAACGACATCAACATGATCCTCGACATCCCGGTGCAATTGACCGTGGAGCTGGGTCGCACGCGCATCCCGATCAAGCACATCCTGCAACTGGCGCAAGGCTCGGTTGTCGAGCTGGAGGCGATGGCCGGCGAGCCGATGGACGTGCTGGTCAACGGCTACCTGATCGCGCAGGGCGAGGTCGTGGTCGTCAACGACAAGTTCGGTATTCGCCTCACCGACATCGTGACGCCGAGCGAGCGCATGCGTCGGTTGAGCAAGGGTTGAAGATGAAGTCCCCACGCTCGCTTCGCTCACTTCCCCCCGAGTGGGCGCCAGTTCCCTTGGGGCGGCCCGGCCGGAACTGAAATGGTCTCGAACGGCATGAGTTCGCTGCTGTGGTTCATCGCGATCATCGCGATGATTCCGGTTGCGCTGTGGCTGCTCAAGCGCACGCCGATGGGTGGCGGCGCGAGCGGCACCGTGATGCGCAGCGTCGCGGCGCTGCCGTTGTCGGCGACCCAGCGCATCGTCACGGTCGAGGTCGGCCAGGGCGACGAGCGCCGCTGGCTGGTGTTGGGCGTGACCGCGCAAAGCATCACCACCTTGCACACGATGGCGCCGCAGACCGAGGCCACGACGAGCACCGCGCCGTCGACGACGCCGTTCGCGCAACTTCTGGGCAAGCTCCGCGGTGACGCCGGAGCCCGTGATGGCCGCTGAACTCCCGCTGATGATCGCGCAGGGCGCGGGCGGCACCAGCTATTCGGTGCCGATTCAGACGCTGCTGTTCTTCACCGCGCTGTCGTTCCTGCCCGCTGTTCTGTTGCTCATGACCGGCTTCACGCGCATCGTGATCGTGCTGAGCCTGCTGCGCCAGGCGATGGGCACGCAAGCCGCGCCGCCGAACCAGGTGGTCGTCGGCCTGAGCCTGTTCCTCACGTTTTTCGTGATGAGCCCGACGATCGACAAGGTGTATGCCGACGCGTACCAACCGTACGCCGAAAACAAGATCCAGTTCGATGAAGCACTCAAGCGCGGCGAGGTGCCGATGCGCGCCTTCATGCTCAAGCAAACGCGCCAGGCCGATGTGATGTTGTTCGCCAAGCTCGCGAAGGTCGATGGGGCCGTGAAGACCGCCGACGTGCCGTTCAAGGTGCTGGTGCCGGCCTTCGTGACGAGCGAGTTGAAGAGCGCGTTCCAGATCGGCTTTTTGATCTTCATCCCGTTCCTGATCATCGACATGATCGTGGCCAGCGTGTTGATGTCGCTCGGCATGATGATGCTCAGCCCCGTGCTGATCGCGCTGCCGTTCAAGCTCATGCTGTTCGTGCTCGCCGACGGCTGGAACCTGCTGCTCGGCTCGTTGGCCGCCAGCTTTTCGACGTAAGCGTTTGCCGCCGGGCCGCCCCAAGGCAAACACTCCCCTTCGGGGGGGCGACGCCGAAGGCGTCTCGGGGGCCCAAGGAAATCATGGACGCAACCCAAGTCTTCACGGTCGGCCAGCAAGGCCTCTACATGCTGCTGATGGTTTCGGCACCGATCCTGCTCACCGTGTTGGCGATCGGCCTGCTCGTCAGCATCTTTCAGGCCGCCACGCAGAT
>ENA-OFDM01000624-OFDM01000624.1-metagenomes-genome-assembly--contig:-NODE-624-length-14126-cov-3.730936_pt1 | contig 14126 bp, 16 predicted proteins | sample MGYA00153385_OFDM01 | MGnify analysis MGYA00153385
ACGCCTGGCTCGAACAGGGATGTACCGGTTTGCCGCTCCACCGCGCACCTCGCGCCCGCAGCGGACGATCACTCGTCGGTCCGCAGGACTGAGATGGTCCCTTTGCGGAACCCGACCGGTCACCCCGGACTTGGACGGCGGCGTCGACCTGCGCAACGTAGCGGACCTCTAGGCAAGCGAGATGCTGCCATGGCAGGCGGTGAAGGGCCTCGACCGGCGCCGTGGTCGCGGCACCGGGCTGGCAAGCCTCAAGTAGGCGGCCAAGGCCACCGAAGCGGTCAGGATGGATGCCGGGAGATCGTGGCACAGCTCGGCCGGCGGTAGTGACCATCTGGCGGTGACTGAAGTACTGGCCTGGGCGGCGGTAGCCAACAGCTCCGATGACGTGGAGGCTGCGCTGCGGCTGCTGGACCTCCCGGTTCAGCTGGCCAGTTCGGAGACGGTGTCGACGTCCGTTGACCGAGCCCGATTGCTGCTGTTGTCGGGACGACCTGACGACGGGCTCGCGGTGCTGACAAAGGCGGGCGTCCAGCGCGTTGGCCAGGGGGCGTCCGCGACGGACTGCGTGCTGGCAGCCTGCCTGGCCGCGACGGGTGAACAGAACGCCTTGGACTGGCTGCTGTGGGCAGCAAGCCACGTGCCTGAGACCGCACGCTGGTGGACCACCTACCTCATCGCTGCGGCGGGGGAGGGCCAAGGTGAGTGGGAGATCTCTGGGCGCGCTTGGCGCGCGCTGGTCTTTGACCATGGCATCAGAACGGACCTCACGGTGCCGCGAGCTGTCGCCGCGATGGTTGAGGCACGGGACCGCTCGGACGTCGTGACCGCAGTGGGTGCAGTGGCACGGGCTGCGGCGCTGCTGTCAGAGATGGCGTCACCCCCGGATGAGGACGCCAACCCTGCGCTGTCTGCCGTGACCGTGCTCCGGGCCCACGGTGACGCTGCTGGCGCCCGCCTCCTGTTGACCGCTCTGGTCGCGCGGCTGGGACAGGTGCGGCCCCTCGTCCAGGCTCTGCAAGGTGCCACGCCAATCGAGGCTGAGAAGCGCTACGTCCGCAAGAGCCGCCTCGCCGGTGGTGCAGCGCTGCTTGCGCTGGCCGCCTCCACGGTGTTTGCCGGTCCAACGCCACTCCACGTCGTGGCCCTGGTGGCCCTCGTGTTAGGACGCAACCGGTGGCACCGGCTCGTCGGCGTGCCGGGGTTCGACAAGGTCGACAGCGGTGTCTGGCGCGCTTTCCGGGCCGTGCACCACGATGTGCGTACAGGAGTCGCCACAACTGTTCGTCATCGCCACATCAGCCGGCTCGACGTCGCCGGTGTCTTCGTCGGGCTCACGCTCGCTCTTCCGGTCGCAACGACCGCGACCGGTGCGACTCGACAAGTACTCGGAACCTCGACGCCGCTCAGGCTAGGCCTCGGGGACTGCGTCGGAACGACGGTCTTCTTCGCCGTGGTCGCGGCAGCCATCGCAGTATCCACCTTGTGGCAGCGCTCTGCTTCCCTCAAGCGCGGCGAGATGGTGCGGCAGGCGCATCGGCGGTCGCAGGGCGCGTCGCTCTCCACGTGCCGGTGCTGGGACACGGCTCGTCTCACGGGCTCGGATGCCCTGCACTACAGCCAACAGCACCTTGCCTTGGCCAGGGAGGCGGACCTGGCCGCGGCGGTGCAGCCCCTCGGCGCAGACGCGGACCTGTTCACGTGTGTGACGACGGGCATGGTGTGGCTGTCAGCGCCGTTGGCTCTCAGACACCGACGACTACTTCTGCGTGGTTCAGTACCCGACCGACCCGACGTTCCGGTAGCGATTGTGGGGGGCACCGCCGCCAAGGAGTCGACCGGATTCTATCTCTAAGCCCTCGACACAAGTAGTGCGGCTTTGCCGCGCTCGGCGATGCTCCTGAGGTAGCCAGGAACCGCCTCTACAATCCCTGCGATAGCTCAAGCCCGGGCGGGCGCTCAGGCCATGGTCGACTCAGTTAGACCCGGTCGGCGTCGACGCCAAGCGCGGCCGGGCCGTCGCGCTGGGCGGTGAATTCCTACCCGACCGTCGACACCCGCTCGCAGCCGAACTTTAGTCCCGCCATGCCTAGCTGGGAGTGTGACGTGTGAGGCACCCCAGTGGGACAACAAATCGGACGGGTCCATTGGGACGGGCGGTCCCGCCCCTGCCCGCCGTCCAGCTGGCACGGTGATCATGTATCGCCGGGCGGTCGATGAACGGAACGCTTTCGGCTACAGACCCGCGGGTGAGGATTAACCAAGCATCGGGCGCGGGTCGAAGGTGACCCGAATCCGGGTGATGCGGCCGTCCTCTACGTGACTCCAGTTGACGATGGCCATGGGTCCCGCCTTGGCAGTGCGCAGCTCGAACCAGGTCAACACGTCCGGCCCGTCGACCCAGCGGTGAACCACCTCTACGTGCTCGGTCATAGCGAACATGCCACCAAGGCCGCCAAGCGTGTCGTTAATACCTCGGGTGGTCCCGAGGGCGCCCACGAAGTCGACGTCTTCGTGCAGTAGGGGTCGTACCCGCTCAATGTCGTTGCCCTTCCAAGCCTCGAAGTAGGCGGCCGCGATGTCCTCTGGCGCTGACGCTGCTCCGGTCATGACCAAGATCCTGGCACACGCCAGTGACGCTCTCGCTGTCCAGAGACCCCCGAGCAACGAGGAGAGGTCGGCGTGTCGGTTGCCGATCCGTCATTGAGGCAGGCGGTCAACTACTGAACCACCAGCAGCGAGGTCACCTGGTTGGCAGATCGTCCGGTCTGTGTTCAGGTTCAGGACGGTTTACGTCCCGAATGGGTGGCAGAGTGAAAAGCATGCCGCTGACCTTCGCTGGAACCCTCGACGACGACGCGGTGACTGCCGCCGTTGATCAGTTCACGGATCTCGTCGGGTCCGCGGAGGTGGCTGAGTCCTGGGAGCAGCAGTCGGCGCTACCCGGCATGACCGTCGGTGGCCTGGCGCGTCACCTAGTCAGCCAGGCTGAGCGTTCGATCGAGTTCCTCACCACGCCCGGCCCGCCCGACGCCCAAGTACTGACCCTGGTCGGGCACTACGACCGCGTTGACTGGTTGCACGCGCCGGTCGATGCCGTCGAGAACACCTCCATCCGCGACGACTGCAACCAGATGGGCACGGCCGGACACGCCGAGTCGGTGGCGGCGCTCGCCCGGTCACGCGAACATCTGGCGGCGGCGATCGACGCGGCCGGCCCGACGACGTACGTGCCGTGGCAGGACTGCGCACTACCGACCGACGACTTCTTGGTGGTGCGGCTGATGGAGATGGTGGTGCAGACCGACGACTTGGCCTGCAACGTCCGAGTAGCGGCCCCGGTGTTCGATCCAAATGTGCTTGGGCCCGTGCTCGCCCTGCTCGCGGCGCTGGTCGCCCGCCGTCGTGGCCAAGGCGCGGTGCTGCCCGCCCTGAGCAGGCACGAGCGCTCGGCAGGCTCCGTCTCAGCATTCTGACCGGCCGGAGCGGCGACGGACACGCGCACCAGTACTGGTCGGCTGTCCAGCGGCCAGCAACGCGTCAACGCCGGGCCAGGTCGTCCCGGTTACCGATCACCTCATGACAAGCAATGCACCCGCCCCGGCACGCCTGAGGATCCCGACCCGCAGCGAGGTCGTGGTCTCGAGCGGTACCCCGGAGGTGAACGGGCGACCCTGGTTAGGGCAGGATCACGATCTTGCCGCTGACGGTGCGGGACTCGGCCAGGGTGAGGGCGGCGGCGATCTCGGCGAGGGGGTAGCGGGCGGCGATGACCGGCTGCAGGACGCCGTGGTCCAGGAGCTCCAGGACGCGGCCGAGGTCCTCGGTCAGGTGAGCGCGGAAGCGGGCCTTGCGCAGGCTGTGCCCCGACCACAGGTCGTAGAAGGTAGCGCGCTTGCCGTTGGGCAGCACCGACCACCACAGGCCCCGGCCGATGGCGGTCAGGAACGGGCGCCACAGGCTGTCGGTGCCCGAGACGGCGCCGACGATCGCATAGGAGACCAGGGTTCCGCCGCGGGCCAGTAGACCCCAGGCGATGCGGGTGGTGTCCCCACCAATGTTGTCGAAGACCGCATCGACCCCTTGTGGGGTGAGGGCACGTACCCGTGCAGCCAGCCCGGGGTCGTTGTAGTCCACCGGCTGTGATGCCGGCGTGCAGCGCCAGCTGGATCAGCACCCCACCGACCCCGCCACTGGCGCCGAACACCAGGATCGTCTGCCCGGCGGAGACCTTGGCGGCGCGGTGCAGCATCTGCCACGCGGTGACCCCGTTGACGGTGACGGCCTCCACCAGATCCGGGTCCAGCCCCTCGGGGACCACGACGCTGTCACGGGCCTCGACCACGGCGTGCCCGGTCCAGGCACCGGTCTTGGTCATGGTGGCCACCCGCGCCCCCACCAGGTCGGCGGCGGTGCTATCACCGGTCGCGATGACCCTGCCCACCAGGTCGTAGCCGGGGGTGAACGGGAAAGCCGGCTGGCTGAAGTACCGGCCCCGGCGCATCGCCTGCTCGGCGTAGGTGATGCCGGTGGCCTCCACGGCCACCAGCAGCTGCCCCCGACCGGGCAAGGAGACCGCGACGTCCTCGACGAGCAGGCCGTGCGGCTCGACGATGCCGGGCAGGACGACGCGGGTGGTCGTGGCCGGAATGCTTGATGTGCTGATCATGATGCTCCTCAGTAGTTACTGATTGGACAGTCATAACTTGTAGCGCGGTGCGGCGGGGTCGTGCGGCACGGCCGGATGTGGTTAGAAGGCGTGGGAGATGCCGGCGGAGACGATGCGGGCCCAACCGCCCGGGGCCGAGTCGAGGTCGGCCTGCACGACGAGGTGGCACAGCTGGCCGTAGGCCAGGAAGTGCTGCACGGCGGCGGCGTTAGCACCCGAGTCCCGTGTCACGGTGTCCACGACCTGGGCTAGGCCACGGTGGACCGCGTCCTTGACCTCGGGCACCCCGCACGCGCTCTGGGCGTGCGCCTGGATCATGATCAGGTCCCTATCGCGGACCAGCTCGACGTAGGCCGACGACATCGCCGACAACCTGTCCCCCGGGTCGTCGGACCCGCTCGCCCGCCCGGCCTCGGCCAGCACGGCGACCACCCGTTCGTAGCACCGGTCGACCGCGGCGACGAACAACCCGACCTTGCCGGGGAACAGGCGAAACACGTAGGCCGGCGAGACTCCCGCCGCCACCGCTACCTCAGCCACCGGCGTCGCGTGCAACCCCTTGTCGGCGAACACCGCGATCGCGGCCGCGGTGATCCGCACGCGCTGCTCCTCGGCCGTCGAACGAAAGCCCATCCCCGTCCCTGTCATGTGACTGAGTGAACAGTCACATTGTCAGGCTGTCAACCTTCGACCCTCGCACCCGACGGGCCACCCTCGCCCGCGGACTCATCTCCCGCCACCGTGCCCAGCCCACAAGGCAGCACAGCTCAGCTGCGCAGGACCGGCCCCACGGGACCGTCCTCACCGCCGACGACCTCACCCGGGCGACCGCAACCAATCTGCACGGGGAGTTCGCCACCATCGTCACCACCGCACACGTGACGGTGCCCCGTCGCCCAACTTCCCCGTAACTCGATCGGCAAGCGGGACTACCCCTTGTAAAGAGTGACGGCGTCGCCGACCTGGATGGTTCCGGTCCGGTCCGGACGTGCTTGCAGACCGAGCATCGCGTCGTGGAGCACCCCCAATGACCTCAGGATCTTGGGACCGACCGCTACTCCGTCCTGGGCGTCGTCGACCATCACGCAGCGGGGCATGCCCGGCCCCAGGTGCAGGATCGCTTCGCCGCCGACTGCGAGCTCAGCGTCGGCCCAGTCGTCCTCCACGTATCCAGGCTCAGGGCCGGTGTCGACGACGATGTTGGCGAAACCGGCGGTGATCGACAGCGGCGCCGACGAGACCCTCGACCGCAGCGATCGACGACGTGGTCAACAGGTGGATCGGGGACTCGTCGTGGTGCTGGACCGTGCTCTCCGCCCGGAGCGAAAGGCTTCGTCCGAACGCCGCCGCAGTGCCGCGGACGCGGCTGGGTCATCAGCTTGGTACGCGACCCCGTCCGGGCTGATGAGGATCGGGACGCCGTCGTCAGCCCCCACCCGAGAGGTCCACCCCATCAGCCCCGGCACCCGTCGGAACCGGCGGGTCCTCTTGCCGCTGGCGATACCGCCGTCATCGCAGTAGGCCGCCCACCCACGATCGTGTCGCAGTCCCCGGGGGGTCACGTTGGCAGCCGAGAGGGCCTGCCCCGCGGTCGACTTCACCGGGTAGCGATACAGCGACCGAACTGCCCCCACCGGGATCTCCACGAGCGGCACCGGGCCACCCTCGCAGACGCCGAAGACTCCGAAGACTCCGTCATTAGCCGATAGACAATCGGTCACCGCCTGTCGATCCGGTTGCGGACGCGGGCGGCGTCAGACGCCGCGGGGTACGTCGCCCTTGAACGGACCGCGGGTGATCAGGGAGAAGGCTGCGTGGCCAGTTTGCCGAGCAGGTACACCTCGGTGCCAGCCAGTCCAACGGACAGGAACACTCGGCGGCCCGTTGTACGGGGAACGGTGGCACCGGCGACGATGTCACCGGGCTCGATCACGCCTGTCCCCGCCACGTTCGTAGCGACTGCCGGTGGGTCGTACGCCCGCAGCTGTGCCAGGGAGTCCGTGACGATCTGGGTCGCTCCGGTGATCAGCTCAGGTGGGAATTCAGCGCGACCGAGCTGTTTCGGGCCCAGCGTGGTCACGAGGACGTTTTCCGTGAGCCAGTCACAGTCGATGACGGGGCTTGAGCTGTTGGTGGCCAGGACAACGATGCGGGCGCCGCGGATCGCGGTGTGGGCATCGGCGACTGCGGTCGCGGCCACCGAGAGCTCTGATCGGGCGCGAACGGCGAACGCGTCCCGGGCGGATGCGGTGCGGCTGAACACGCGAACCTCATCGATGTCGGTCGCGGCGTTGAGCGCCCACAGCTGGGTCCACGCCTGCTTCCCGGTTCCCACCAGCGCCACGGTGACCGGCCCGTCGGCGGAGGCGAGACATTGAGCCGCCACCCCGCCGAGCGCGCCGGTGCGCCGCGGGCCAAGTTCGTTGCCGACCGCGACCGCCAAGACGTCGCCGGTGTGGTCGTCGTGCACGACGACGACCTGTTCTCCTCCGGCGACCGGCAAGGTGTCATAGGTCCGGTACCCGTACCAGCGACCGGGGACGTGCCCGGCGGTCATGACCAGCCGTGCGTCACCGAACTCCGCCGACACTCGTACCGGCGCGGTCAGGCCGCCGAAGTGGTGCAGCAGGACCGCCTCCCGCATCCAATCGACGGCGTCATCTGCGGACAAGCGCGCACGGATATCGTTGTCGCTCAGCAGCTGGGCCATGAAATCACCTTCCATCCTCAACCTAACTTGACGTCAAGTAACGCCATGACCAGCGACGCTCGACCCGGCTCAGTCCCGCTCGACGATCGCTGAGCAGTACCTCCGCTACTGCCCGAACGAGTATCGAAGATCAGCGTTGATCAGCTGGTTCAGCCGCTTGCGCAGGTGTCCGAGAAGGGTGTCGGAAGGTGCTGGCTCATCGACGAGCAGAGTTCAACGCAAGTCGGTGCCATTACGACCCGGAGGTAGCTCGAACCGAACGACGGCGTCGGGACGCGTGGGCCAGATAGACGTCCACACCACGAGCGTTGGCTCGTCGCTCTCAGCCACGCGCGGTGCGATCTCATCGTCTAGCAAGTTCAGCCAATGTCGGGACCCGGAGCGTTCTGGTTGTGTGAGTGCCTCGAAGACGACCCCAGGTGGGGCCGGCTGAGAGCGGCGCCTGGACGCGACCTCGATCATGAGGGCAAGGATAGATACAGGCGCCTACCTTGGTGCCCTCGTCAGTGAGCAATCCGCTTGCGGCGGGCACCATGTGGAGGCCCCGCGAGGTGGAGCATCCTCGACCCCGTCGACGGCGTAGGCGGCTGCGCACGACACTCCCCACCCAGGTTGGCGCAGAACCGTCGGAAATCCGTTCGTGCCGGTGGCCAGTCCGTCGTTGGGCGCCCACAGTGTGAGCGACCCCCGCTGGCCCAGCTCTGGAGCTGTCATGACGTCGCCCCGCCGTGCCCTGATCGTGATCGATGTGCAGCAGCAGTACTTCGCCGGTCCCCTGGAGGTGCAGCACCCGCCGCACGGGGAGTCCCTGCCCAGGATCACCGCGGCGCTGGAGGCCGCCAACCAGGCCGGGGTGCCGGTGGCCGTGTTCCAACACACCACCGGCGAGGGGGCACCGGTCTTCGACCCCACGACTCCGCAGTGGCAGCTGCACCCCGAGGTCGAGCAGCGCCTGCAGCCGGCGGCCTTCCGCTCCGAGAAGCAGTTCGGTACCGTGTTTGCCGGTACCGGGCTGTTGGACTGGTTGCGTGAGCGCGACGTCGACACCCTCACCCTGGTGGGGTACATGACGAACAACTGCGTGCTCGCCTCAGCCGCGGAGGCCGAGACCCACGGGTTGTCGGTCGAGGTTCTCTCCGACGCCACCGGCGCCATCAACATCACCAACGATGCCGGCTCCGTCGACGCCCGGACCGTGCACACCACCCTGCTCGCCCTGTTGAACTCCAACTGGGCTGCTGTCGCCGATACCGACCAGTGGGTGCAGGCGGTCGACGCCGGGACCGCGCTGAAGGGGTCCAACCTGGTAATCTCCGCTGTGCAGGGCGCCGCCCACACAGCCGGCTGACCGAACCGAGCCCGCCACAGGGAGCCCTGTTGGACTGCCGTTGTAGCGATATTGGCGTCCGGTAGCCGATCGACCTGCGCGGGTAAGAGACGCCGAGCCGCGGTCTGGCGAGTTGGTGGTCCAGCCTGGCCTTGGACGAGAACTGGATTCTCGGCGGGCGTAGGTCGACGTGCCCGTCAGGTTGCGGTCAGCTAGCGGGTAGTGACGACGGTGGCGAACTTGCCGTGCAGGTTGGTGGCGGTGGCCCGGGTAGTGACGACGGCGGTGGGCACTGTCCGGTGTGGGCGCCGCTTCACCGATCGCTGAGGTACGGGTAATCGACTGCCGCGGATCGCCGGGGGCCGGGTCACGCCGCTCGGGCAAGTCGGAGAGCCAGCTCGACGGCCGACAGGTGGGGGTCGTCGGCGTCGACGGGTCGGCGCTGCGAGCGGGCCAGGTGGTCGGTGACGGCCCGGAAGATCAGGGCACGCAGCAGGTACTGCGGGAAGTCCGGCTCCTTAGCAGGGGCTCGACGACGTCCTCGTCCGCCCGGTCGACGACTGTCGGGCGGGTGTCGGAGCTGACTCAGGCGTGGATGTGTCAGGCCGACGTTGTGTGGTGTTCGGCGTACCGCTTGCGGGCGGCCTCGCCGGAGGTGCCGAGCATGCTGGCGATCGCGGACCAGGACACCCCGGCGTCGCGGGCGGTGGCGACCGCCTGGGCAACTCTGCGCTCGGCATCCCCACGGTCTGTGACTGCCTCACGCACGGCGCGCAACGGTGCCGCGGTGTGAACGTCGTCAGGCTCGTGGTCCTCGAACCGGCGTCCGAGCTCGTCGGCGTGGGCGAGGATTTCCTGCAGGCTCCTGGGCATCGTCATCTCCTCACGTACTTCTTCCGGGCGTTCATCGCGTGCACGATGACGGGGCCATAGTCGGTGTCGATGACACCGACCTACAGCAGCTGAGCTGATCGGCTCAGTCCGATGATCATCGTGAAGCCCTCGTCGAGGTCCTCGTAGCTCACCGGGTGGTGGAACGCGTGGAGGACGTCGTCGTCGGCGATGCCGTGCTTGCGGGCGCTGTCGACGATCAGCGGCGCCTCCACCTCCTGCAACCTACGTTGCCACCCGCCTTGCGGCAAATTACCTTGCTGGAAGCGGCGGCTGCCGTCGCCGGTATCCGGGGCTCCTCCCGGGCCGGCCACCCATACAGCGGTACGTCATGGACGCCTTGCTCGTCGGGTACGCCCGGTGTTCGACCGATCAACAAGACCTCACCGCCCAGCGCGACGGTCGGGTCTGGCCCGCCTCGGTGTCACATCTGATCGGATCTACGTCGGGCTAACCGGTACCAACCGGGAGCGGCCAGGTCTGCGCGAGGCGTTGGCGGCCTGCCGCGCCGGTGACACCCTGGTGGTGACCAAGCTCGACCGCCTCGCCCGTTCTCTGCCTGACGCCCGAGCCATCGCCGACGAGTTCACGACACGTCAGGTCAGCCTGAACCTTGGAGGCTCCGTCTACGACCCCAACGACGCCGTCGGGCGACTGCTGTTCAACGTGCTGGCCATGGTCGCCGACTTCGAGTCCGACCTGATCCGCCTACGCACCCGAGAAGGCAGGAAGGTCGCCAAGGCCAAGGGCCACCTTCGGGGCAAGCAGCCCAAGCTCAACCGGCGCCAGGAGGCCCACCTCGTCGCCCTGATCGACAGTGGTGGAGTACAGCACCGCAGAGGTCGCCCAGCTGTTCAGCGTGGGTCGCTCCACCGTCTACCGCGCCATCGACCGACAACGCAGCGGTGCTCCGAGCACTACCGCCCCCTGACCGCCACAGCGACCTGAACCCCACCGGGGGCCGGGATGTCCCGCACCGCACACCCACGCGGGACACCCCGCACCGCGGCGACCTCATCGCGAACCCACCCCGCACGCGGTTGGGCTACCGGAACAGCCAGGCAACCGGCCGGAAGCTCACCCGTTTGGTGAGCGGCAAGAGGCCAGTGAGCGCTGCCAGAGCGGTGTGGTGGACGGCTCGTCGTACTCGTCGGCCAGGCGGGAGTCGGTGAACAGGTGACCGGCGCCGGGGTAGTTGGAAACCTCCACCGACGCGCCCGCGGCGCGGACGTCGTTGATCACGGTGTCGATCCACTCCTGCCGGCGACGGGGATCGTGTTCGGTGTAATGGATCTGCGCGGGCACCCCGGCCGGCCAGGCGTCGGCGCCGAGCAGCTGCATCGGCAACGCGCCGGAAAGCATCAGCACGCCGCTGCAGGGCCGTTGGGTGGCGACGTACTCGGCCATGCCAGCGCCGTTGGAGAACCCGGCGGCCAGGAACCCGTCCGGGAGGTCCTGCACCGCCTGCAGGGCTCGGCGCATCAGCTCGGGGAAGCCGACCTGCTCGACGAAGCGGTCGGCCTGGTCGTAGTCGTTGAACACCTGCCCGTCGTATTGGTCGACGACGAGTACCTGGTGCCCATCGGAGCGGAGGCGGCCGGCGGCGTCAAGGATCCCGAGGCGGACCCCGAAACTGGAGTGGAACAACGCAATATCAGTCATGCCGTCAATTCTGACGGTGCCTTGGTGACATCGGCCTGTCACCGTCTCTGTCACTGTTTGTCGTGTGAATCGCACCGACCGGCTGCACGCGTTGACCGAGGAACTGCGGCACGCCGGCGCGGGTAGGCGTACCGCGGCCCGGGTGGCCGGGTGGCTGGAGGTGAGTACCCGGACGGTCAAGCGCGATGTGGTCGCGTTGCAGCAGGCCGGGTTGCCGGTGTCGGCGCAGGCCGATCCCGGGGGCGGTTACGTCCTGGACGCGACGGCGACCTTGCCACCGGTCAACCTCACCGCGGCGCAGGCGGTGGCGGTCGCCGTCGCGCTCGCCGCGCAGCGCGGGGCCCCGTACGGCGTCGACGGCCGCGCCGCCCTGGAGAAGCTCCTCGACGTCATGGACCCGGCCGCCCGAGACCTGGCACAGCAACTCGCCGGACGCGTCTGGGTCCGGCAACCGCCGGCAGCGCCACACGCGGTGACCGCCGCCGTCGAAGAAGCACTCGCGCGGCGCCGGGTCCTGGCGCTGACCTACCGGGACCGGCTGGGCCGGCCGTCGCAGCGGCGAGTCACACCTGATCGCGCACACCAACGACCGGTGGTAACTGATCGACCGGTGCCACACCCCCCAGGCCCCACGCTGGTTCCTTTGGGACTGCATCGACCGCGCCTACCTCACCACCGAGCACGTGCTCGACCGTGACCCCGCCCTGTTCGGCACCCCGCCGCCAGACGCACACCCCGTCCATTGACGTCGACACATCCGCGTTCTGGAGCAGGGCCGCGTCTCTGTGTTCGCCGACGTGGCTGCAGCAGGGCACCTGGCATCGCTGACATGACGATGGCGCGGGTGCCCGCGGCACCGACCCGCGGCCGCCGCGGTCGGCGGTTGCGGGTCCCGAGGCAACGCGATCGCAACAGCCAGCGCCGGCCCATGCTCATCCAGAGCAGCGGGACCAGGAAGAACGGTGGCTCATGAACAGTGCGGACCCAGAGGGTGCTTGCGACGGCAAGCGCCAGCACCGCCAGTGCCTGCGCGGGGCGCCCCACAGGAGCGAGCTCCGTGCCCCGCTGGTGCCATGGCTGCGCAGGGACGTCATCAAGGAGATCAGTGCACAGCGCCTCGAGTTGATCGGCGCGGGTCGCGCCGTGAGCGCGCCGTACCCGGATGTCGAACTCCCCCAGGTCCAGCCGGCCGGCGGTGAGATGTGCGCTCAGCAGCTGTGCGGCGCGTTCGCTGTCGCCGATGCGGAGCTGGCTCAGGTCACGACGGGGCGCGCCTCCGTGGTAAGTCGGTTCGGTTGTCATCGCTGTCCCCCGGTCATCGGTGGCTGGGTCGGGCGGCGAACGGTGCGGTGCCGGCGAGTTTGCCGCCGTCGACAGCCAGCACCGCGCCGGTGATGAACGAGGCCGCGTCGGAGCACAACCAGAGCACGGCGGCCGCTACCTCCTCGACGGTGCCGATGCGGCGCATCGGCATGGCTTGGGCGGCCAGCTGCTGGACCTGTTGACCGGCCTGTTCGAGGTCGCGGGTGCGGATGGGGCCGGGCGCGAGGGCGTTGACCCGGATGCCGTGTTCGGCGTAGTCCAGCGCCGCCACCCGGGTCAGGCCGATCAGGGCGTGCTTGGCGGTGACGTAACCGGCGAGGCCGGCGACGGCCTGCAGGCCGGCGGTGGATCCGATGTTGACGATGGCTCCGCTCTGGCCGGTGAGCATCGCCGGGACGGCGTACTTCATGCCGAGGAACACGCTGCGCAGCCCCCCGGCGATCGCGGCGTCGAAGTCTTCGACGGTGACCTCGGCGAGGGGGGTGGGTGGGTGATGTCGCCCGGCCGCGTTGTTGACCAGCATGTCGAGCCGCCCGAACGACTCGACCGTGCGCAGCATCAACGCTTCCATCGCTTCTGGATCGGTGACGTCGGTGGGGACGACCAGCGCCGCTTCGGCGGTGCTGCGGCTGATCTGGTCGGCGACGGCGGTCAGGTCGTCCTGGCCGCGGGCGGCGAGTACGACGTGGGCCCCGGCCGCTGCCAGCGCCAGGGCGGTGGCGGCGCCGATCCCGCGGCTGGCCCCGGTCACCACTGCGACCCGGGACTGCAGCGGTCGGGTTGGGGCAACGACGGCGCGCGGGCTGACGATCACCTCAGGTCCGTGCGTGCGTCAGTGTCGTTGCCGGTGTGCGGGGAGGCGCCGCTGCGGGTGTGCGGGTCGCCGGCAGGAGCACAGCGGCGGCGATCAACCAGGCCATGCCGCCGAACCGGGCGATCGGTAGGGCCACCCCGAACGGCTCGGCGAGCAGCACCAGCGTCGATACCTCGGCGACCACAGCCAAGGCCAGGCCGGCGATCGCGAGCCAACGCGGCAGCAGATTGACGATCACCGCAGGCACCGCGATCCCAGCCAGCAACAACCCGAAGGCGGCGATGTACGCCGGGCCGCCGGTGAGAAACGCCAGGTCGTGCAGCACCCGCACCACCGGCGGGTCGGCCGTGGTGGCTGGGCGGGACAGCACCCACTGGAACAACGCTGACAGCGTCGCGAAGGCCGACGCGAGCAGGCCGCCGGCCAGGGCGATCGTGACGCCGGCGACCCGGATGCCCAGCTGGTGGAGCCGGGCGTGGACCGCGCAGGCAAAAACCGCCAACGGGATGGCGGCGGCGAACTGGAGCGCCGCGCCGATCCTGACGGCGTCGTGCTCAGCCGCGAAGTAGGCCTGGCTGGTCGCCGCGTCAGCGAACGGGGAAGGGAAGGTGCCGCCAGCCACGACGCTGCTGACAATCAGGCTGGTCACGAACAGGGCGACGAACACGCCGGCGACGAGCGGGAGCGGTGGCCCGCCCTGCGCCGCCCGTCGCGACCGCAGCCGCGAGCTGAC